>Ga0272442_10006228_pt1 | contig 15766 bp, 15 predicted proteins | sample SSMForm2O_FD_200262 | JGI IMG/M metagenome (GOLD analysis project Ga0272442, IMG submission 200262) | Marine sediment archaeal communities from Little Sippewissett salt marsh, Falmouth, MA, United States - SSM-Form-2O | ecosystem: Environmental > Aquatic > Marine > Wetlands > Sediment ...
TACCGCATCGCCCTGCGCTGCCTGGAAACTCCTATCGCAAAGCTGCGCATCAACCCGGGAAATATCGGCGCAGCCTGGAAAGTAGAGGAGGTCCTGCACAAGGCGGCTGACAAAAACATCCCCTTAAGAATTGGTGTAAATGCCGGATCGCTGCCGAAAATAGTAAGAGAAGAGCCAAACAGGGCCGAAGCCATGGTAAAGGCCGCAGAGATGGAGCTGGAAATCCTGGAACGGATGAACTTCCGACAAGCCGTTTTTTCTCTCAAATCCTCGGATGTACGGGAAACCGTAGACGCGAATTTGGCGTTTTCCGAGGCCTACGACTATCCCCTGCATCTGGGAGTTACGGAAGCGGGTCCCCTGGTTCCCGGGTTGGTAAAAAACACCCTGGCCCTCTCCGAGCTCCTGAACATGGGAGTAGGGGATACCATACGAATTTCCTTGTCCGACGCTCCGGAACAGGAAGTCCTGGCCGGCCGGGCCATATTGAGCAGTACGGGCATTCAGCGCCAGGGTGTGGAGCTGATTTCCTGCCCGACATGCGGGCGCACCCAATTCGATGTTAAAGCCTTTTTAAAGGATGTACACGATTATATACATTCCATCAACAAGACGGTGCGTATCGCCGTTATGGGCTGCCCTGTTAATGGACCCGGCGAAGCGCGTCATGCGGACCTGGGGATTACCGGCTCAGGCCGTACTGTGCTATTCTTTAAGAACGGCGAGATCATCCGCCGGGAGAAGTACGAGAACGCTGTCGCTGCTTTCAAGGAGGAGGTTGATAAACTATGAAAGGTATGGTCATCCTGACTCTGGCGGCACTCCAGTTCTGCGGCGTGGCAACATTGTTCGGCCAGGAACCTGCGACGCAGGATCCGGCCTGGGTTCTGTTCGAAAAGGGCAAAAGCGAAATCGCAGCACAGGGGGAGCTCGGCATCGCCCTGCGCTACTTTCGGCAGGCCCTGGACAAACGGGTACCCTTTCCCGAGGTGGAGGAAGCGATCGGGGATATTCACCGCCTGGAGGGGAATTTCCTCATGGCGGAGATTCAATACAATAAGGCTTATGAGCAGCGCGGTAGTTTTCAGGTTAGGGAAGAGCAGTACCGGGTACAGCGGAAACTTGCGGATATCTACAAGACCCAGGAGAAATACAAGCAGATGGAGGATGCGCTGCTGACGATCCTCGAAGATCAACCCTATTTCGCGCAGCCCGATTACCAGCGCTACAGCGCCGCTCTTTACAGCACCTACCGGGACAAGGGGATAGACTATTTTCTCAAGCTCTACAGGGTGGAGAATATTGCCTTTGCCGCACATGCTCATGGCGAACTGACCTGGTTCTACTATCGCACAGGCCGCTACCAGCAGGCTGTGCGTCACGGCCTGTTCGGAGTGAATATCTTCATCTCCGAGTCGGTTCCTGAGTTGCGCAGGTATAATCCCGAGTTCGAGTTTACCAACCTAAAAGCCTTCCTCGATATCGCCCTGGAACGCAACAACATCCGCGATTATCTTTCTGAAGACGGATTCTATTCTCAGCTGTATTACCTGGCTGCTGCCAGCCACGCGTCCAAGTTATCCTCCCAGGCCGAAAATATCTGGCGCTACCTGTCCGCAACGCCCGCTGCGCTGCGTTTCCGCGATCTGTCCAGGCGCCAGCTCGAAGCCCCCTGGATCGAGGCCTATTTGAATCCCTCAGCACGCAAGATTGAATACCCGACCCAGTAGGAGCGCAAACGTCCTCCTTGCGTACTCGCCTAAGGCATAATCCGGAGACATGCAGTAGCATGCAGGAGCATGCAGGAGAAGGACCGCAACAGGTGCAGCTCGTTAAAAGTAAGGCCGGCGTATACGCCTGTTAGTAGACAGAATACATATTATACGAAGTAATACGCGTGAAACCGAGGCGGAATAAAAGCAGACAGTATGGCAAGCGGCCCCTACTCCGGCATAGGTTTTTAGTAATTAGAGGTGGAGCTCCAGGATATCCAGGTCCTGGACCGGTTCGTGGCGGGACACGGTGATCGGATCGTGTTCCCCCCGCCAGAGACGGGCGAAACGCAGCTTATCGGTAAAGTCCTTGTGGACCAGGGCGCAGACGTCTTCCACGGTCTGGCCCGAGAAAACGCAGAAAGGATGGTCCATCTCCGGCTTTTTACCCGGGATCTTGCTGTAGACCCTGACGATCCCGAGCCAGTTGAAGAGCATCTCAGGGATTTCGGCGACGTTTCCGCCGGAAGCGCAGGACATGGGCAGGATCTCCAAAGATTCCCCGAGCATTTCCTTAAGCAGCTCCAGGCGCAGCTCCGCGCCGGGTGCGTCGTGCTTGTTGGCCAGTACACGCGCCAGGACAGCATCGTGGTTATCCGGTTCTCGTTGGCGTACGAATTCCACATGGCGGTTTCGGAAAGCGGCCAGCACCGCCTCGAGATCTTCCATGAGGCTGTCCCGGGAAAGGTCTGCCACCAGCAGCGCGGCGTCAACGGCACGCAGCAGGCCGAGCAGGTGGCGGGGAAGAAAATCGGCGGTCACCGGGGGCGTATCCACCAGCTGAATCTGGATATCCAGGTAGGGCGCCATGCCGGGCTGCAGCCGGCTGGTGGTGAAGGGATAGTCCCCGATCTCGGGATGGGCGTGGCTCAAGGCGGCGACGATGCTGGATTTGCCGCAGTTGGGCGCGCCCAGGAGCACAACCTGGGCCGCTCCTTCACGGCCGAACCCGGGCCCCCCTCCCCTGCCCCCCTTTTTACCGCTGCTTTCCAGCTGGCGGTTGAGCTTGGAGAGGCGCTTCTTGAGGTCCGCGTACAGGTGCTCCGTGCCCTTGTGCTTGGGCAGCAGGGCGATCATCTCCTCCAGGTGCTCGAGCTTTTCTTCAGTGGAGGTTGCGCTGCGGTAGGCTTCCTCGGCTTTTTTGTACTCCGGCCCGACATTGGTGGGCATACCTGATTATAAAACGCCGGCCCCGGCAAATCCAGCCGCTACTTGGAGGCGCTGACCTTGACCAGTATCCAGATCATCAGGAGCGAAGTGAGCACGGCGGCGAACACGTTCACCGAGTTGAAATCTGCGAGCATGGCGATGATCTCGGGAAAGAGCTGGTCGACCAGCCCGCCCAGGAAGGAGCCGATCAGGCCCACGATCAGGGCGCCCCAGAAACGGCCCAGCATGGGCTTGCGGAGGATGAAGGTGAAATATACGGCGCAGGCCATGCCGATGGCCAGGTAAGTCAGTCCGACGTTGATAAAGTAGAAAATCATGGTAACACCTCTAGGGTACGGTTGGAAAGGATATGTCGAGCTCACCGATCCAGAGCGGAACGGAATAAACCTCTGTAGAGTCCGCTGCACGGCCGAAGCTCAGGGCATAGAGTACCAGGGGCACGGGCAGGGATGAAATGGTAAGATCGTCCCAAATCTGGCTGGTGATATCATCATCATTTTCAGCGATCTCGTTGAAGCGCTTGAAGACGTCCGTGCTGCCGGCCTCGGAATAGAAGACAGCCCGCCGGATGGTCAGAATACCCGGGGGGTCCAGGGATGCCGCGGCTGTCGGCTCACCGGGATCCGGGTTTTCGACCAGGGGCACGGTGACGTCGGACAACCCGGAAAAATCGACGCTCACGTTGTAGCTCGAGCCCCGGTCCCCCTGCTCGATATAAATCAGGGGTTTGTCCAGGTCGTTTTTCCGTTCTGAAATCAGGGAAACCCGCCGGAAGCCCTTGGCCAGCAGCTCATCCAGGCTCTTCAGGTCGATATCCGTTTCCGCTCCTGAAGGATAGATGCGGTAATAGAGCTCGAAGCCGCGGAACTCCGGCTCGCTGTTGTCGGCGTCCGCCACGAAATAGAATTTGCCTGCAGCCGCGGGGGCACCGCTTTCCGGCATGTTCAGGAGGATGAACACCGGCAGGCCGCAGCCTGAGAGCAGCAACGCCAAAAGCGCGGGAAGCAGGAGGTAACGTATTCGGAAATTCTTCATCAGGGAATCCGGTTCAGGCCTTGCGCCCCTTGCCCTCGGGCTCCTTGGCGGGCGGTTCCAGGCCGTCGATCACGTCAACCAGCTCGTAAATGAGCACGGGCTTATTTTTGCCCTTGACCCGGATGTTGTCCAGCTCCCGGGCGATCACCCTTTCCTTGACCAGGCCGTAGGTATACTCGCTGATGATGATATTGGTCTTGTACTGCTTGTTGGTGCCCTCCAGCCGGGCGCCCAGGTTGACATTGTCCCCGGTCAGGGTGTAGTTCATGCGGCCCATGGATCCCATGTTGCCTACCGTCATGATGCCGGAGTTGAGGCCGATGCCGATATTGATCCGCTTCTCGGGCGGCCAGCTCTCGTTCAGCTCGTTTAAAACCTCCATCTGCTTCAAGGCGCACTTGCAGGCCAGCATGGCGTGGTCAGCCTGGGGGATGGGGGCGCCCCAGAAACACATGATCTCGTCCCCCACGTACTTGTCCAGGGTGCCCATGTAATCCATGATAATGTCCGTCATGGCAGTCAGGTAGAGGTTCAAATGGTTGACCAGCTCCTGGGGCGTCATACTTTCCGACAGGGTGGTAAAGCCGCGGATATCGGAGAAGAACACCGTCAGGTCCTTGTCCAGCCCGCCCAGCTCGGGGGGGTTTTCCAAAATCTGGTCCACAACCCGGGGAGACACGTACTTGCCGAACATGTCGCGAATGCGGCGCTTGTCCTTTTCCTCGGTCATGACGCGGTAAACGATCACCGAGAGAAAGGCCAGCAGCACGCCGAGAATGGGCGCCGAGAGGGTGATAATCTGGTGGTAGAGGTCGAAAATCAGAGATACGGCGAAGAAAAACACGATGATCATGAACACCGACAGCACCAGGGACCAGACCGTGGGCAGGCGCGAGACCATGAAGGCGGTCAAAAGCGTCATGCCCAGGAGAATGAGCAGGTTCACCCAGGTTGGAACATAGGTGAGAAAGTTGTCCATGATGATGGTATTCAGGGCGTTGGCGTGGATCTCCACGCCGTACATCAGCCCGTAGGGCGTGGTTTTCTCGTCCTCGGCAATGCCCTTGGAGAAGGGTCCCACCATGACGATCTTGTTGCCCACCGCCTTGGTGCGGGGCCAGCGCTGCGGGTCTTTATCCGGCAGCCTGGAGGCATAGCCCGCATACGACCGCACCGGGAAGGTCTGGTGCCCCTGGGGCGAAGCGCTGGAGCCGATGCCCATGAAGTTGATGAGCATCTGTCCGCTTTCATTGATGGGGATCTTGATCTCCTCCAGAACCCTGCTCGTTCCTTCCTCGACAACATTACCCGTCTCATCCAGCACCGGGGGCTTTGTCAACAGGCGGTAGGGTTCCAGGGTTTGGGTCTCTACATTGTAGACCTGAGGTGCGGGAATACGGATATACTCGCCCAGCACGACTTCCAGGTCGGAGATATCTTTGTTGAAATAGGAAGTGGCCAGCGACAAGGTGATGGAAGGCAGAAAGGTGTCCCGGTACTTCCGGACCACGTGATAGTAGACGTCCGGCTTGCCGTCGTTGTCCGTATCCTCCGCCTTGAGGGGCGCGTTTTTTTCCATGTCCACCCGCAGGTCAGCAAGGACCTTGTCGGTCAGTGGATAATCCACGTCGTGGAAGATGTTATAGCTGTCGATCCAGGCCAGGCGGGTATAAACGGAGCGCTCGGCCTCCGTCAGGTCGGAGGCGGAAAGATCATCCAGGCGAATCTCCTCGAGCTCCAGGGCTGTTTTTACGATCAGGGGCTGTTTGCGGTAGACCTCGTCAGCATCCTCCACGAAGTTCGGGTGCCCGTAGCCATAGGTGGCCCGGGCATAGGGCTTGAGGGGCGGGTACATGCCGTGGAAGGTCTGGACCTGCGTCCAGTCCCCCTGAATGTTGACGATACTGCCGAAGGAGCTGTTCATGATCTCCTGCCGGGCCTGGTACTCGGTTTCCGTGCCTGCGGGATTCGGGGCGCGGGTCAGGATGGATTCCAGGAACACCCGGCCGTTCTCGCGGATGCTTTCCACCAGCAGGGCATCGTCCTCGGCGGCCAGGGAAGGCTCGATAAAGAAAATATCAAAAAAGAGGGCGCTTTCCCGCTCATTCTGGCTCTTGATGCGGGCAAACGAGCTGGCCAGGGTGGCGTGGGTGTAGCGCGGGAAGGGCCAGCGGCCGAAACGGTCGAGGCTCTTGTCGTCGATACCCACGATCAGGATATCCGGGGAGATCTTCGGGTTTCTCTGCTCCAGGGTGACGCCTTCCTGTACACGGGTCTTGCGAACAATGCTCTTGAGCCTGAAATTGAAATCCAGGACATTGAGCTCGATATTGTCGATCAGCACCGTGCCGCTGGAGAGCCCCACCAGCACCAGGAAGACCAGCAAACCAATGATCAGGCCAAAATATTTGGTTTCGAAAATCTTCATTCCTTTTTTCGCCATTTTGGCCCCCCGGTAAGAGTATTACTGATTGTTTTGTGTGCTCACTTCCAGTGAAATTATACGATTTCTCCCTGCCTTTGTCCAATTGCTCAGCGGAAACTCCTCGTCCAGTTGTTTGTAGGCGGCCAGGGCCGCCTCAGTGTCGCCGGTCTGCTCGTAAAGCCTGCCGCTGGAAAAAAGTGCGTGGGGCACCAGGTGGGATTCCGGATGGCTTTGGGCAATCTCCTGATAGAGGGAGATTGCCTCTTCCGGGTTGTCCAGCTCCTCGCTGCACACCGCGGCATTGAACAGACTCAAGACCGCCAGGTAGCCCCTGGCACGCTCGCGGGCGACCTGCAGGAAGTCATCCAGCGCCTCCTGCCACTTTTCCTGCTCAAAATAGACCGAGGCCCGCAGGTACTGCGCGCGCGCAGCCCCGTACTGCCGGGGATACTTGTCCACAATCAGGTCAACGGCTTCAAGAAACTCCGCTGCAAGCGCTTCCTTGGCATTGGGATCGGACTCTATTTGCCAGCGGTCCACCAACTCCTGGGTTTCTTCGGCCAAAACGGCGGCTCTTTCTCTCTGCTTGCTTTGACGATCTATCCATACGAAATAGCCGATCAGGACCAAGACCAGCGTGACGAGACTGATGATCAGGGTGATGCGGTATTTGATCAGAAAGGCCGAAAGACTATTCAAAAAGCGTTTTTTCGCGCTTATTTCCGTTGTTTTCACCATACGGTTGCTCCTTGGCTCATGTTATTGCTCATTTGACTATGTCCAGCTCCTTGATGAGCCGGGACAGATAGGTGCGTTGAATGCCCAGAACACGGGCGGTGCGGGTCTGGTTCCACTGGTTCGACTCCAGGGCCTTGCGTATGAAGTGCTTCTTGAAAATATTTGTTGCCTCTTTGAGGTTTTTGCCGGAGTAAGCATCATCCTTCGAGCGGGGGGTGGTGTGCAGGATAAAAGCGCCGGGACGGATATAATCGTTCTGAGTGGTGACCACCGCCCTCTCGATGGCGTTTTCCAGCTCCCGGATATTGCCTGGCCAGGAGTAGGACAAAAGCACTTCCAGCGCTTCATTCGTAAAACCCTTGAGCTGCTTCTTGGTTTCCCGGTTGAAGCGTTTGAAAAAGAAATCGGCCAGCAGGGGAATATCCTCCCGCCGCTCCCTCAAGGGCGGAATATAGAGGGGGAGGACATTCAGACGGTAAAAGAGGTCCGCCCGGAAGCGATTCTCCTCCACTTCGGCTTCGATATCCTTGTTGGTGGCGGCGATGATACGCACATCCACCTGCTGGGGCTCGCTGCCGCCCACCCTTTCGAAGGTCTTGTGCTGGATCACCCGCAGCAACTTGGCCTGGAGGTTCATGGGCAGGTCGCCGATTTCGTCCAGGAAAATAGTTCCCTGGTCGGCCAGCTCGAAGCGTCCCCGCCGGTCGCTGGTGGCGCCGGTGAAGGCGCCCTTGACATGGCCGAAGAGCTCGCTTTCCAGCAGGTTTTCCGGCAGGGCGGCGCAGTTGACCCGTATCAGGGGCTGCGCGCTGCGGACGCTCTTCTGGTGGATCTGTTCGGCGAAGAGCTCCTTCCCTACCCCGCTTTCACCCAAAAGCAGAACCGACGAGTTGGTCTGGGCGGCCCGGTAGGCAATGTCCAGCTTGTCCCGGATCGCTTTGCTTTCACCCACGAAGGTGTGGTAGCCCCTGGTGGTCTGGATCTGGTCCTGAAGGTAGTAGACTTCCTCCTGGATTTTCTGGAAGGAACGGGCGTTCTGGAGAGCGATGGCCGCCTGGGTGGCGAAAATCTCCAGCCACTGCAGGTCTTCCTCGTTGAATTTCTTGTCGTCCACCTTGTTGATGATCTCGATCACCCCTACGCAGATATCCTTGATGTGCATGGGCACCGCCAGGATGGAATTCGTCCTGAAGCCGATTTTCTTGCTGATATCGGAGTAAAAACGGGTGTCCGCGTCCACGTCATTGACAATGAGGGAGCGGTTGTGTTCCGCCACCCAGCCGGCTATCCCCTCGCCCATGTTCAGGGAGAACTGCTTGACTTCCGGTCCCTTGCGCCCCAGAGCGATCTCGAAATAGAGCTTGTTGTTTTCCGGGTTCACCAGCAACAGGGAGGAAGCTTCCCCCTCGGTCAGCCTGGTGGCGGATTCAATGATCTTGGTGAGCAAAACCCGTACATCAGAGTAGTCGGAGTTGATCAGTGTGTTGATTTCGATCAGTGTTTCAAACTTGCGGCGGTCAAGCTCGAACTGCAGCATCGTGTTGGCAAGACCGCCTAGGTCTTTGATTTGTCATTCAACAGCTCAGCCAACGTCGTCTTTTCCTCGCTCGAATCGTCGTGAATGTACTTGACCATCTCTTCCTGCTGGATCTTCTTGTTGTAAGCCCGGATGGAGAGAGCGAGCTTTTGTCGGCCGGGGTTGACATCCAGCACCATCACCTTGAGCATGTCGCCGGTATTATACTTCTTGAGCACATCCTCGAGCTCTTCAACCGCCGGATCGAAGAGGTTGGTCTTGTTGATCAAGCCCTCAACGCCGCCCTGGACGCGCACGAAAATACCAAAATCGTTGATGCTGGTGATTTCTCCCTCGATGGTGCTGCCCTTGGGATAGGCCTTGGCCAGGGATTGCCAGGGATCTTCGGTGAGCTGCTTCAGACCCAGTTTAATGCGCCGGTTCACCTTGTCGATCTCGATAACCATGACCTCGACCTCGTCATCGACCTTGAAGAGAGCGGAGGGATGCTTGATCTTCTTTGTCCAGGACATGTCGTCCAGGTGAAGCAACCCGTCGATTCCTTCTTCGAGCTCGATAAAGGCCCCGAAATTGGTCAGGGTTTTTACCTTGCGGGTCAGGCGCATTCCTACAGGGAAGTGCTTGTCCAGATCATCCCAGGGATTGGGCAGAACCTGCTTCAAACCCAGGGACAGCTTCCCGTTCTGAATGTCGTAGGAAAGGATTTTGATTTCCACCTCGTCACCGGTCTGCAGAAGCTCCTTGGGGTGTCTGACCTTCTTGACCCAGGATAGCTCGGAAATATGCGCCAGTCCCTCTATACCTTCCTCGATCTCGATAAAGGCGCCGAAATCGGTAAGTTTGGTCACCCGGCCTGTGACCACGTCACCAGCCTGGTAGCGGCTCTCGAAATGAGTCCAGGGATCTTCGCTGAAGTGCTTGAGGCTGAGGTTGATCTTGTTCTCCTCCGGATCAAGCCGAATGAGCTTCAATGTCAGCTCCTGGTCCATAGTGACCAGGTCCTTGGGCGAATTGACGTGACCCCAGCTCATATCGTTGATATGCAGCAGGCCGTCGAAGCCGCCCAGGTCGATAAAGGCGCCGAAAGACGTGAAGCTTTTGACCTTGCCGGTGACCTCATCACCTATACTGGCTTCCTCGAAGAAATGCTGCTTGCGCTCTTTAATCTCGTTTTCAAGCCAGTCTTTTCGGGTGACGACGATATTCGCCTTGCCGCGGTGATACAGGCGCTCGATATAGAAATGGCTTTCCAGGTCTATATACTCATCGGGATTGTTGACCCGCATGGTGTCGGTCTTGGAGAGGGGCAAAAAGGCGAAATTGTCGTTGCCCAGATCGACCTCAAAACCGCCCTTGATCTTTTTGACGATTTTCCCCTCCACCGGCTCGTGCTGGTCGAAGGCCTGACGCAGGTTTTTCCAGAACATCTTCTCGTCCGCTTTCTGCTTAGAGACGATGACCTCACCGTGCCGGCTTTCCTTCTTCAGCAGAATGACATACACCGTGTCACCGATTTCGGGCGCTTCTTCGAATTCTGAAAGCTTGATTTTCCCCTCGGACTTGAGCCCGACGTCTACGTAAACATACTCAGAGCCTACCTCGATGACCTCACCGGGGAGCATCTGGCCTTCTTCCACCTGTGCATATGATTTAATATAGGTTTCTTGAAGCTGATTTTCTTTGTTTTCTGCGTTGTTCTTGACTTCCTCTACACTCATCGCTTACTGCTGTCTCCTGGTTGGATCTACCTTTTTGTGGATTTCTGCTATTACTCTGTCACAAACTCGCTCAATGGTCAAGTCCGTCGTATCTATATATTGAGCATCCCGGGCCATTTCCAGCCTGCCTGTGGGCTTATTTATATCCACCCTATCCCTGGCGCTCAGGCTTTTGCTCAGTTCCTCCTCCGTCAAATCGCTCACACCCTGATGGAGACGCCGGTGAGTGCGGATACGCAAGGGGGCGTCCAGGAAGATTTTGACCTCCGCCTGAGGAAAAACAACCGTACTGATATCCCGGCCCTCCATGACAATATCCAGGTCGGCGGCAATACGCCGCAGGCTGCGGTTGACGATTTCCCGCACCTCGGGAATGCTGGAATGGGCCGCCACCCAGCGGTCGACTTCGTCGCTGTGAATATCCTTGCCCACCCGCCGGCCGTTCAGGTAGAGCTTGTGCTTCCGCATTTCGAATTCACAAGCACTGGCGATGCGTATGATATCGTCCCTGTTTTCAGGATCTGTGCCGGTATCCAGGACCTGTTTGGTAATGCAGCGGTAAAAACTGCCCGAATTGATGTACAGGAACCGGGTGCGCCGGGCTACGCAGGCGGCAATGGTGCTCTTGCCCACTCCGGCGGGTCCGTCAATCGCTACGACCAAAGCTCTGCTCCTTTTTCGGGGTACCCTTATGGAGAAACCAGTCGACTTCTTTCCGGGAAAGGAAGCGGAAGCCTCTGGACGGCAGCTTTGCCAGCCGCACGCAGCCGATACGCACGCGGTGAATCCGTTTCAAGTCCACGGCGTAGTGCAGGAAGACGCGACGGATCTCCCTGTTCCTGCCCTGGTCCAGAATCAGCATGACTTTCTGGGGACTCTTGTAGGCGTATTTTTTCAAGCGTAGAAGCTCGCCTTCGAGGCGGATTCCCTCCTGCCAGTTGGAGAGCATGTCTTCCGGTATCTCTGCCCGGGCCTCGATCAGGTATTCCTTTTCGATACCCGCCGAGGGATGGCTGATCAGCCTGGAGAAGTCGCCGTCATTGGTGTAAAAGATGAGCCCGCTGGAGTTGATGTCCAGGCGGCCGACATGAAAAAGGCGCTCTCGTACCGAATCCTTGACGAGGTCCCCCGCCAGGGGACGGCCCTGGGGATCACTGTTCGAGCAGACATACCCCCGCGGTTTATTGATGGCCAGATATATTTTCTGCCGCTCCAGATGTATTGTCTTATTATCCAGGGTGACCCGGTCCGAGCTCTTTACTTTGCAGCCCAGGATTGCCGGATGGCCGTTTACCTTGACCCGATCGGCGGTGATCAGGGTTTCACAGTAGCGGCGTGAACCCAGGCCGCAGCGGGCCAGATAAACCTGAAGACGCAGAGTTTCATTCATTCATCTCGAACCTGTCACGATCCAATTCATCTAGCTTCGGCAGGTCTGCGATGCTGGAAAGCTGGAAATATTTCAGGAAATCCCTGGTGGTTCCGAACTGTACCGGTTTGCCGGGCGAGTCCTTGCGTCCGACTTCCTTGATGAGGTTTTTTTCCGCCAGCAGCTTGATCATGCCGTCGGGGGAGACCCCGCGGATACTCTCGATTTCCATCCGGGTAATCGGCTGGGAATAGGCGATAATGGAAAGGGTTTCCAGAGCGGCCCTGGACAGCCGGCTGCCGTCCTTCCTGCCGTAACGGGGCCGCAGCCGCTCCCATTGACTTTGTTTGGGTCGCAGGGTATAGCCGCCGGCTATCTGCACCAGCTCGAGACCGTGCACCGGCGATTGGTATTCCTTTTCCAGCACCGCGAGCGCAGCGTGCACCTGTTCCCGGGAGAGCGTCGTGATCCGTGCCAGTGAGGCTATGTCCAGAGGTTCGCTTTCCAGAAACAGAATCGCTTCCACGAATCCCGTATGTGATTCCTGCTCCATCTGCTCAGTCCTTCAATCTTTTTTTAAAATCTTTTTTTAAAATCTTTTTTTAATACGGATATCGCCGAACAGCTTGTTCTGATAGGCGACAATTTGCTTGGCTTTGATCATCTCCAGAACCGCAAGAAAGCTGCAGATAATTTCCATCAACGAGTCTCCATGTACGATCAGGTCCATGAACCTGATTTCAGAGCGCTCCTCCAGGAATTCTATAATCAGGGTGATTTTTTCATTGATCGATACCGGTTCGTAGAGGTCGATGATCTTCTCCGGAGCAATGGAGGAGATGATCTGTGAGAATGACGTCAGCAGGTCCCAAACGCTGATCTGCTGCCAGATGTTTTCATCGTGGAAAGGCAGGACCTGCTGTTTCTTCTCCCGCTCAATGGCCCACTCTGTCTCCTGTCCGCGCTGCCTGAAAAGATCACTGAGCTTTTTATACTTTTGGTAATCGATAAGCTTTTCCACCAGTTCCTGCCGCGGGTCCTCGATCTCGTCATCCATGCCGATATCTTCAGGCAGCAGCATCCGGGACTTGATAAACAGCAGTGTGGCGGCGAGAACATAGAACTCGGTGATGTTATCCAGATCGACCTTGGTGGCGAATTTCAGGTATTCCAGGTATTGCTCCGTAATCTCGGCGATAGGGATGTCGTAGATGTTGATCTCGTTCTTTTTGATCAGGAAGAGAAGGAGGTCCAGGGGTCCTTCGAAATCGCCCAGGGTAAATTGCTGTTTCTGGTTGTCCGCCTTTTCCGTCATCCCTGACCAGCCTGTTCAGTATATTCCCAGGAAGCGTAGGTGTAAATACCCTGCGCGCCCTGCGCGCCGAGGGCCGCGAGGTCCCGGGCGAAGGGCAGCTTTGTGCGGGGATCACGGAGATCGGGTTCAAGCTCCAGCAAGGGGGTCAGGACGAAGCTTCTTTCGGTCATACCTGGATGCGGCACGATTAGATCAGGCTCGCGAATGATCCTGTCACCGTACAACAGAATGTCGATGTCCAGTACTCTGGGCCCCTTGGCGACCGCCGCAGTTCGGTCCCGGCCCATGGCGTCTTCGATGCCCCGGGTCCGCTTTAGGAGCTTGCCGGGGGTGAGCCGCGTATAACCATGGAGCACGATGTTCAGAAACAGGGGCTGATCGGTGACATAAAGGGGCTGTGTCTCGTAGATCGAGGATACACGGATATGATCGAGGAAAACAGCCAGCCGCGTCACCGCGGCTCGCAGCAATGTCTCTCTGTGCCCGAGGTTCGAACCCAGGGATAGATAGACGGAGAAAGGGTCGGACAGCATATGTTTCCGGGCTACTCTCTAGCGCAGTTCTTTGTTCTCGGATCCCACAGGAACCGTCGATGCGACCTGACGGTCCGGCGCGGCCTCACGGGGGGGGGCTGGTTCGGGAACCGGGAAATAAAGAGCTCTCAGCTTCGTCTCAACGTCTTTGGCGATGTCCGGGTTACTGCTCAAAAACAACTTGGCGTTTTCCCGGCCCTGTCCGATGCGCTCCTCCCCGTAGGAATACCAGCTTCCGCTCTTGGCGATAAGATTCTGCTCCACTGCCGCGTCCAAAAGGCTGCCCATGGCGGAAATGCCCTTGCCGAAGATTATCTCCAACTCCACCCGCTTGAAGGGAGGTGCCACCTTGTTTTTAACGACCTTAACCCGCACCTTGTTGCCGATGGCGTTCTGCGCGCCTTCGGAAATAGTTTCGATTTTGCGGACTTCCAGACGCAACGAAGAGTAGAATTTCAGGGCGTTTCCACCAGTTGTTGTTTCGGGATTCCCGAACATGACGCCGATTTTCATGCGGATCTGGTTTATAAAGATCAGGCAGGTGTGGGATTTGGAGATGATTCCCGTCAGTTTTCGCAAGGCCTGACTCATAAGACGGGCCTGGAGGCCCATGTGTGAATCCCCCATCTCACCCTCGATTTCGGCCCGGGGTGTCAATGCGGCCACTGAATCTACGACGATGATATCCACCGCCCCGGAGCGAATCAGGGATTCGACAATCTCCAGAGCCTGCTCGCCGGTGTCCGGCTGGGAAACCCAGAGCTCATCCGTGTTGACGCCCAGGTTTTCGGCATAAAGGGGATCCAGGGCATGCTCCGCGTCTACGAAGGCGGCGATGCCGTTACTTTTCTGTGCTTCGGCAATAGCATGCAGCGCCAGGGTGGTTTTTCCCGAGGCCTCCGGACCGTAAATCTCGATCACTCTGCCCCGGGGATACCCCCCCACCCCTAAAGCGGCATCCAGTAAGATCGCTCCCGTGGGAATGGTATCAACCTTGACCCTGCCGCCGCTTTCACCCAGTTTCATCAAGGAACCCTTACCGAACTGCTTTTCAATTTGCAGCTTGGCGGCTTCCAGCGCCTTGAGCTTTTCTTCCACAGGTTGTGCTTTTTTATCCAGAGAAACAAAATCGCCTTTCGCCACGTCGCTACCCCCTTATTCCTGATAACTGTCTTTCCGCGTGCGGCGCTTGCGCAGAGTCACTGCGACTTTCATCATAGCGGCAGCATATTGTATGGTCAAGCCACGGCACTGCCGATAATCAGGGACAGAGTATGAAGAACCGCATCTTACTGGCCTGCCTGCTGTTTCTGCCGTTATCATTGTTCGGTGCAGATATCGCGGACTGGATTGCCCTCAGTGATCGTCGCGATAATGCCGTTATCGCCTCCATAATGCGGGACAGTCCCTTCAGGGAACAGATCGCCGTTGTAAGTGCCCTGGGAAAAAGAAAAGACTTTTATATGTCTGAAATAATAGACTGCCTTTCAGGATCTCGCGGCATACCCGCGTTCTCCAGGGGAGATTACCTGTTGCGGGTACTGCTGGCATCGGTGTTTCCCGCTCCTGATGCGGTCTCCGCCCTGGAACTGCAAACCCGGCTGCTTGCCAACCAGGAGTGCTTCGCCAGGCTGGTAGCTAGCCTCAGACAAATAGAGGATTTGCAGCTGCGAGCTGAGATCATCCGTCTCATTCCTTACAGCGGACAGCCGAGCTATCTGGGCGCATTGATGGCTGAAGCTGACCTGATACTCACCCTGCTTACCGACCGCAAGGTGACGGCCGCTGAGCAGGATTATATTCTCGCATACCTCGCGGCGGTGGAAAAAGTGGGAGATGCTGTGTTTTTGGAGCCCTGCGTGCGGATCTATGAGATATCGGCCCAGGCGCGGATCAGACGTACGGCAGAGCGCGTTATCAGCGGTCTGAAAGAGGCAGTCGAGTCATCCGCAAATTAGAAAAGTCGATGGGAATCTATAAGAATGGTTACCGGGCCGTGGTTCGTGTAGACGACGTCCATCAGGGCCGCAAAGCGGCCGGTTTCGACCCGAAAACCCTGAGCACGCAGGTTCTCAACCAGCTCAAGGTAGTACTGCTCAGCACTTCCGGGCGCCGCGGCGTGGCAGTAGGAGGGCCGGCGGCCCTTGCGGGTAT
>Ga0272442_10006229_pt1 | contig 15764 bp, 12 predicted proteins | sample SSMForm2O_FD_200262 | JGI IMG/M metagenome (GOLD analysis project Ga0272442, IMG submission 200262) | Marine sediment archaeal communities from Little Sippewissett salt marsh, Falmouth, MA, United States - SSM-Form-2O | ecosystem: Environmental > Aquatic > Marine > Wetlands > Sediment ...
ATGCGCACGACGGGCCTCTCGTAGCGTTCGAGAAGGAGCCTGAAACCGTCTGTGTCACCTTCCAGAACGCGTCGGATGATTGCTGCTTCGTCAGTCATGTTTGCGATAGGCGAGGTTTCCTTTTCGCCTTGTTATACAACTGAGCGGTCTGATGGTTCCATGGAATTCGGGTCGCGCCTGAGGTGAGGCGCGTGCCTGGGTTCGGGGTGTGGCCTGGCCCGGCGTGAGGGGGGTGCAGGCCGCGGGCAAGGGGTGCGGGAAAAGGTTTGACGACCCGAACCTGGGGGCGCTACAATCGTATAAAGGCCTACCAAGGCGAACGGCTTTCTAGGGCCGTTAGAGGCTGGTATTCACATTTTCAGGCGGAAATCTGGAGGTTCGCAATGATCAGGACTGTCTCTGACGTAAGCCGGACACGCGTCGTATTGCTGGCTTGTGTGCTTATGTTGTTTGTTCTGCCGCTGTCGGGCGTTTTGGCCGAGGAAGAGAGCATCGCGACGCTGCGTCAGATGGGCAAGGCGTTCGCTTCGATCGCTGAGAAGGCGTCTCCGGCGGTTGTGGGCATTCAGGCCACGAAGGTGGTTGAAAGCGGTTTTTCACCGAGAGGGCGGTCGTATGGCGAACCGTCCAATCCCTTTGAAGAGGAGCTCTACAAGTATTTCTTCGGTCCGCGGGGCGCACCGCGTGGGCGTGGCGACCAGGATTCGCGGCAGGTGGCGCAGGGGTCGGGCTTCATCATTTCTCCGGATGGCTACATCCTGACGAACAACCACATGGTGGGTGAGGCCGAATCGGTGAGTGTGAAGCTGGCCGACGGGAGAAAGGTTAGCGCCGAGATCGTGGGGGCTGATCCGCAGACCGACGTGGCGGTGGTGAAGATTGACGAGGCGGATCTTCCTTACATTCCGCTGGCCAACTCGGACACGGTCGAAGTGGGGGAATGGGTGGTGGCTATCGGCAGTCCGTTCGGACTGAGCCACACGGTGACGGCCGGTATTGTGAGTGCCAAGGGTCGCAGTAACCTCCGCATCGCGGATTACGAGGATTTCATTCAGACCGATGCGGCGATCAACTTCGGCAATTCGGGCGGGCCGCTGCTTAATCTCGATGGCGAAGCGATCGGCATCAATACAGCTATCATCGGACCGGGCGGCAACGTGGGTATCGGGCTGGCGATCCCCAGCAATATGGCCAAGGACATCTACACGCAGTTGAAGGAGAGCGGGGAGGTGGTCCGTGGCTTTCTGGGGGTCCTAATGGACGAGGTCAAGCCCGGCATGGGCGAGTACTTCGGGCTTGAGGACGACAAGGGCGTTATCATCATGGAGGTTGTCGAGGATTCGCCTGCGGAGAAGGCGGGCGTGAAGGTCGACGATATCGTGGTTGGCTTCGAAGGGGAGCCGGTGTCCGGGTTGTTTGACTTCCGCAATCGGGTGGCGATGCACAAGCCGGGGAGCAAGGTTGAGATTGTGGTGATGCGAGACGGGAAGCGCAAGACGCTCACGGCGGTGCTGGAGAAACGATCCGAGGAGGCGCTGGCAGGCGCCCGGGGAAGCAGCGCTGTTGAGGAAACGCTGGGCATGACGCTCGAGACGCTGAACGAGGAGATGGCTTCGCGGCTGGGGTACGAGGATCTGTCCGGTGTGGTGGCGACGGCGGTGAAGCCCGGTTCGGCGGCGTCGGAGGCGGGCATTCAGCCTGGCACTTTGATAATGGAGGTGAACCGAAAGCCCGTTCGGAGCGTAAAGGGTTTCGTCGCGGCCATCGAAAAGGCCAAGGAAGAGAAGAAGTCTGTGATGTTGCGTATCCGCGACGAGGAATGGACGCGGCTTGTCATGTTGCGTCTGTCTGACAAATAGATCGGCATGAGTCCTCCTTCATCTGGAAGTGGGCCCCGTTTCGCAAGGCGGGGCCTTTTTTCGTGTGGGCATGGACCGTTGGGCTGCTACAAATGTTTGGTGTCCTGGTGTTGCATCCGGGACGATACGTTCGGGAACCTGGACGGGGTGATTGCACGGCCGTGGCGCCGGTCGCCTCAGAAGGAGGGAAGCCTGAATGGACGGGGAGCAAACGAGGATCGAGAGCGGCACCGGGCCGTTGGATGGGGCAGAGCCGGCGGGGATCATCCGGGCCAAGCTTGAGGCGCTGATCAACCATACCGCCAGCGGGGTGGCTGTCTATGAGGCGGTGTGCGCGGGCGAGGACTTCGTCTTTGTCGATCTGAACCGTGCCGCGGAGAAGATCGAGCATGTGAAGCGGTCGGAGGTGATCGGCCGGGCCGTGACGGATGTCTTCCCCGGCGTTGGGGAGTTCGGGCTTCTGGAGGTCATTCGTCGGGTGTGGAAGACGGGGCAGGCCGAGCGCCATCCGATCTCTGTCTACCGGGACGACCGCATCGCCGGGTGGCGGGAGAACTACGTTTGCCGGCTTCCGAATGGCCAGATCATGGCGGTGTACGACGATGTGACACAGCACAAGCGCAGCGAACTGGCGGCGCGCACTAGCGAGCAGTGCTTTGGCGCGATTGCCAACTACACGCACGGGTGGGAAGTCTGGATCGGGCCGACCGGACGGGTTCTTTGGACGAACCCGGCAGTGACTCGGGTCACGGGGTATACGCTCCGGGAGCTGATCGCCATGGGGGACTACCCTGAACCGCTGGTGCACGAGGACGATCGCGACCGTGTCATGCGCGCTTTCCGTTCGGCGTTGAAGGGGAGCAGTGGGAGCGATGTGGCCTTCCGGCTCCGGCGCAAGGACGGCACGGTCATCTGGGTGGAAATGTCCTGGCAGCCCATATGCGATGAGAGCAGCAGTTCCCTGGGGCATCGCCAGAGCATTCGCGACATCACGGCGAGGAAGGAGGTCGAGCATGCCCTGCGGCAGGCCGAGCGTGAGAAAGCCACCATACTGGACAGCTTGACCGAGTTGGTGGTCCACCAGGACAAGGATCTGAAGATTCTGTGGGCGAATCGGGCGGCGTGTGAGTCCGTGGGCTTGCCGCGTGAACAGGTGATCGGGCAGCGGTGTCACCAACTGTGGGGCGAGGGCGAGGCGCCGTGCCGGGACTGCCCCGTGGTCAAGGCGATTGAAACCGGGTGTCGGGCGGAGATGGAGAAGTCGACGCCGGACGGTCGCACATGGTCGATCCAGGCTTCTCCCATCTTCGATGAGGAGGGGCGCATCGTCGGCGGCGCCGAGATCGCTCTGGATATTACCAAGCACAAGCGAACGGAAGAGGCGTTGGAAGAACTCGAGCGGGAGTACCGCCGATTGGAGGCCGAGACCGAGACGCCTGAGTCTCCGGCGGAGGAAACATGATAGGCACGAAGCCGAGGATGCTGCGGTTGGCGCGGTGCGACAGCGAAATTGCGTTGCCTGGCCGAAAGTGCGGCGCTATACTCGGCCTATGAAATTCCAGAGAGCCCTGACGTTCTACACTCGCACCTTCGCCATCTGGGTTGTCCTGTTCGGCATCATTGCGTTCGTTTGGAAGGACACGCCCGAGCATCCCAACTGGTTCAGGGTGATGGGCACGTTCAGTCTGATCCAATGCATTCCCGGCGAGTACCTTGCGGACCTGTCACCGGCGGTGGTCAAGAACATCGGGGCGTGCTTGTCCCTTAACACCCTATTCTTTGCGCTGACTATGTTCGGGATCGGTGTGGCTTTGAAGCCCGACGATTTCAAGCGCGTCCTCCGCACACCGGGTGTCGTGGCGGTGGGCAGCGCGGCGCAGTTTCTGATCATGCCGTTGGGGGCCTTTGCGCTTTCGAAGTTGTTCGATTTGCCTCCCGTTCTGGCGGTGGGCTTGATACTGACCGGAGCGGCTCCGGGGGCGATGGCCAGCAATACGATGAGCTACATCGCCAAGGCGGACGCGGCGTACTCGGTGTCTCTGACGACGGTTTCGACCCTGGTTTGTCCCGTGCTGACGCCGTTGCTGACGAAGACGCTGGCCGGCTCGGCCCTGCCCGTTTCATTCTGGGGTATGTTCATCCAGATTATGGTTATGGTCATTGTGCCTTTGCTTCTCGGTTTCGCGGTGCGTCACCGGTTTCGCGCCGGGGTGGAGAAGGTGCTGCCTATCTTCCCGGCGTTGTCGGCGACGTTTATCATCTTCATCTGCTCGGTGGTGATCGCGCGCAACCAGGCGAGGCTGCCCGAGGTTACGGGGAAGGTCCTTGGGGTGGTTCTGGTTCTGAATCTGTACGGCATGGGGGCCGGCTATGGCGTCGGCTCGCTCCTGCGTTTCCAGGTTCTCAGGCGGAGGGCCCTGGCCATCGAGATTGGCATGCAGAACGCCGGCCTGGGCACGGCGCTGGCCTTGGAGCATATCGGGGAGGAAGCGGCCATTCCAGCCGCGGTTTTCGTGTTCGTGTGCATTATCACGGCCTCTGTCGCGGCGGCCTTCTGGCAGCGGACGGGGCCAGCGGCTGAATAAACGCGGGATATCGGCCGATATAGACTTGCGTCTGGCTGGTAAAGCGGGTAACCTACAGGGTTCAATCGATCTTGCATCGCATCCTATGGGCAGTCAACCGGTGGCTGCCCCTCGAATTTGGATCTGTATCATTATGTAAGGAGTCTACGAACATGGCTTGTCATCTGGCAATTGCAGGAGTGACCGGCGCGGTCGGTCAGGAATTCCTGAGTATCCTCGAAGAGCGTGATTTTCCGTTCACGACGCTCAAGATGCTTGCCAGCAGCCGGTCCAAGGGCAAGACGATCCCGTTCAAGGGCAAGGAATACACGGTTGAGGAGTTGACGAAGGATAGCTTTGCGGGCATCGACATTGCGTTGTTCAGCGCCGGTGGCTCGCGGAGCAAGGAGTTCGCGCCGGCCGTTGTGCAGGCCGGGGCGGTGATGGTGGACAACTCGTCTGCTTTTCGGATGGACCCCGAGGTGCCTTTGGTGGTTCCTGAGATCAACGCCGCCAAGATCAAGGAGCACAAGGGCATCATCGCGAATCCAAACTGCTCGACGATTATTGGCATCGTCCCGGTGTGGCCTTTGCACCAGGCCAATCCGGTCAAGCGGATGATCGTCAGCACGTATCAGGCGGCCAGTGGGGCCGGTGCGGCGGCGATGGCTGAACTGGAGACGCAGAGCCGCGAGATTCTCGAAGGCAAGGCGCCGACGTGCAATGCCTTTCCCTATCAGATCGCGTTCAACTGTTTCAACCACAACGCGCCGCTGGGGCCCGACGGCTACAACGAAGAAGAGACGAAGATGGTCAAAGAGACCCGGAAGATCTTTGACTGTCCCGAGATCGGTATCAGTGCGACGTGCGTTCGCATCGCGGTGATGCGGGCCCATTGCGAGAGCATCAATCTTGAGTTCACCGATCCGATGACGCCGGACCAGGTGCGGGATTTGCTTAGCACGGCTCCAGGTGTCACGGTGATGGACGATCGCGAACACAACCGTTTCCCGATGCCAATTGACGCTTCGGGCAAGGACGATGTCTACGTCGGTCGCATTCGCCAGGACGAGTCGGTGCCCGATCACCGAGGCATCAATCTGTGGGTCGCCGGCGACCAGTTGCGCAAAGGGGCCGCGCTGAACGCGGTTCAGATTGCCGAGAAGCTGCTCGAACTGTAAGTCTTCCCCGATGGTCGGACGCAGCTGCGCCCGGGAAACCGTGCGTGGTTGCGCCGACCGTCCTTTCCTGTCTTCGGATGGCGCTTCGCAATGTCAAATTGACCATCGCCTATGACGGCAGCGACTACCATGGTTGGCAGGTCCAGCCCGGGGTTGCCACGGTCCAGGAGACGGTCCAGGAGGCTGTGCGTAGTCTGCTGGGTTCGGAGGTGCGACTTTTCGGGGCCAGCCGGACGGATGCCGGCGTCCATGCCTTGGGGCAGGTTGGTCTGATCCAGATTGACTCGCCTGTGCCGACGGCGAACCTTGCACGGGCTATCTCGGACAGGCTCCCGCCGGATATTGTGATTGTTCGGGCCGAGGACGTGCGGATGGGCTTCGATCTGATCGGCGAGGTCACCAACAAGCTCTACCGCTACACGATCTGTTGCGATCCCGTGCGACCCGTTCTGCGGGGGCGCTATTGCTGGCACATCCCGTCGCGGCTGGATGTGGCGGCGATGGATGCGGCGGCCAAGGCACTCGTCGGCAAGCATGATTTCAAGTCTTTTGCGTCGGCGGCTGACAATCGGGCTGATTCGATACGGACGGTTTTTCGCTGCGATGTCACTGAAGAGCTATCGGGCGATGCGCTGTGGGTGCATACAGAGGTCGAGGGCGATGGGTTCCTCTACAACATGGTGCGGAACATCGTCGGGTCTCTGGTGGAGGTGGGGTCGAGACGGTGGGGGCCGGAGAAGATGGGTACCGTGCTGGAGGCCCGAGACCGGACGGCGGCCGGGCCGATTGCGCCGCCTAACGGGCTGTGCCTGATGTGGGTCGAATATTGACGACGGCGGTGCCGGTCAGAACGGCCTGGCGGGTCCGGCCGAACTCAGGGGGCGTCCATGTCGTAACTGGTAACGTGAGAGCCTTCTAGGAGAACAAGGGACCTTGCTTGTTGAACGCGACCATATCGGTATCTTCGGCAAAATGAACTCGGGCAAGAGCAGTGTGATGAATCTGCTCACTCAGCAGGCGACGTCGATCGTGGATGCGACGCCGGGGACGACGGCTGATACCAAGATTGCTCTGCAGGAGATCCACGGGATGGGTCCGGTCAAGTTGTTCGACACGGCCGGGCTCGACGAAGCCACTGGACTTGGGGAGAAGAAGCGGGCCAAGGTCCTGGCTGATCTGAAGGAATGCGATCTCGTTTTGTTGGTGATCGACCCGGATACCGACGAGTTCACCACTGAGAACGATGTGCTGGAGAAGGCCCGCGAACTGGATAAGCAGATCCTGGTGATCTACAACCTGTTCAAGCACTCCGGCGCTGAGCGCATTGGGGTCGTCGAGCAGATGCTCCCGCTGTTGCGGTTTCACAAGAAGATCGAACTGGTGGCGATCGATGAGGGGTGCCGGCAGGACCTGCTCGATTTCATTCTGGCCAACTTCATCTCGAAGAACGTTAAGATGGAGCTTCTGCCGTTTCTGGAGCGGGAGGCGTTCTATATCCTGAATATCCCGATGGATGCGGAGACGCCGCCGGGCCGGTATCTGCGTCCGCAGGCGATGGCGGAGGAATACGTCACGCGTCACTGGGCCTGGCCTGTCTCGTATCGCATGGACCTGGGCAAGGCGCGTAGCGGCGAGACTTCCGAGCGGCAGCGCTTCGAGGATTTCCTCAACGGTTTCGGCAAACGTCCGAGGGCCATTGTCACCGACTCGCAGGCGATGGACCTGATGCATGAGTGGACGCCTGATGACATCATGCTGACGACGTTCTCGATCATGATGATCAACTACGTCAGTCGGGGGCGGCTGGCTGCTTTCGTCGAGGGGATCGAGGCTGTCGATACGCTTCAGGCCGGTGACAAGGTGCTGATCGCCGAGGCGTGTAACCATTCGCGGATCGCGGAGGATATCGGGACCGTACAAATCCCTGAGTTCATCGGGCGTTACTGGCCGGATGTGCAGATCGACCACAACTTCGGACGCGAGTTCCAGGAGAACGAGCGACTCCAGTCGTATAAGCTGGTGATTCACTGTGGCGGGTGCATGATTACAGCTCAGAAGCTTTTGGCCCGCATTCGCGATCTCGATTCCATCGGTGTCCCTTACACCAACTACGGGATCTTCCTTTCCTACATGCAAGGTCGCGAGGCTCTTCGCAAGGTTCTTATCCCCTGGGGAATTGACTACGCCGGCGTCGAGTGACAGAATGGGGTCCATCGGACCTATTGGACCTTTGAAGGCGGAGACGCGATCTTGAAGATTGTTCACGTTATCACGCGGCTGATTCTGGGCGGGGCCCAGGAGAATACGCTGATTACCTGCCAGCTTCTGGCCGAGCGAGGGCATGATGTCACGCTGGTCACGGGGCCGGCGCTGGGGCCGGAAGGGGAGCTGTTCAACCAGACGAAGGGGCAGAAATACGAGACCGTCGTCATCCACGAGATGCGGCGGGCCATCGAGCCATTCAAGGATTTCGTCAGCTATCGCAAGCTCAAGAAGCTGCTGCGTCAGTTACAGCCTGATATCGTTCACACGCATTCGGCCAAGGCAGGCATCCTCGGTCGCTATGCGGGCGCCGCCTTGAAAAGGAGCTGGGCTGCGAATCGCCCGGCGATTGTGCATGGTATCCACGGTTTGTCGTTTCATCGGTATCAGAGCCAATGGCTGAACAGGCTCTATATCACGGCTGAGAAGGCCGCGGCGAAACGCACGGACTACTTCGTCAGCGTGGCCGATGCGATGACGGATCAGAACAAGGCCGCCGGGATCGGTGTGGATAAGCCGTATGTGACGGCCTATTCGGCTATCGATGAGGACCAGTTTCTCGAACCGATCCCGGACGAGCGGCGCGAGGCGTTTCGGCGGCAGTATGATATTCCGGCCGACGCGGTTGTGCTGGTTACCATCGCACGATTGTTCATGCTCAAGGGTCACGACTATATCATTGAGTCGGCCAAAGCGCTATCCCAGCGATTCGACAACTGCGTCTGGCTCTTCGTCGGCGATGGCAACCTCGCCGAGCAGTACAAGCAGCAGGTCAAAGACCTCGGCCTGGCGGATCGATTTCGCTTCACGGGACTGATGCCTCCCGATCAGATTCCGCTGGCGATTCAATCGTCGGACGTCCTGGTTCACTGCTCGTTGCGCGAGGGTTTGGCGCGGACGCTACCGCAAGCGATGCTGTGCAGCCGGCCGGCCATTTCCTTCGATGTGGACGGGGCCCGGGAGGTGGTCAACGAAAGCACGGGGCGACTCATCGAGCCCAAGAATGTCTCTCAATTGACGGAGGCGTGCGTCGAGTTGATCGCCGATAGCGCCCTTCGTGAGCGGCTGGGCCAGGCGGGTCGCGACTCTGTCACGCAGAAGTTCGCCCCCGATACGATGGTTGACGCCATCGAGGGCGTCTACGAGACGCTGTTGACGTCACCCTAGCCTTGGCGATGCGGAGCGGGTGACGAATTTACTTGCCTGAGGCCGGGACAGACGTTAGCCTGATGTGCACAGGTCGAATGTCTCGACTGCCGTATGGCGGTGATGGCCGGCCGGACGCGGGAGAATTCCAGGACGGTCATTTCGTACGCCCACTTGTTGTCGAGACGGTCAGGCGGAACTGTGGTTGTGTATTGAGGGCAATCCGAATGCGAGACGATTCGAGACACACGTTGATGCATGCATGGATACTGGTCTCTCTGGGTGCTATTGTGCTATTCCATCCTTGCGTGACATTTGCCCAGAAGAGTGTGGATCTGCGCGAGATCATCAGTCGCGCCAAGTCGGATGTGTTCCCGGCCCTGATCTTCGTCAAGCCGATCGTGGAAGACTACGGCAGCGGTGAGAAGAAGCAGCAGGAGGTGTTCGGATCGGGTGTCATCGTGAGTGCGGATGGCTACGCGGTGACGAACTGGCATGTAGTGGATAAGGCGGTCCGGATCAACTGCGTGCTTCACGACAAGCGACAGGTTGAGGTCGAGTTGGTCGGCCTGGACCGCGACACGGACCTGGCGCTGCTGAAGCTGCCGGAGCCGGCGGCCGGCCGGACATATCCTCGTGCGGGCTTTGCCGACAGTGCCCGGGTCCAGGAGGGCGATTTTGTGATGGCATTGGGCAGCCCTTTTGGCTTTCAGCGATCGATCAGCCTGGGCATCGTCTCCAACGCGCAGCGGTACATCGGTTTCAAGACGGAATACAAATACAATACGTGGATTCAGACGGATGCCGCCATCAACCCGGGCAACAGCGGCGGCCCTTTGATCGATACCGAGGGGCACATCGTCGGGATCAATACGCTGGGGATCGAAGGCACGGGGCTGGGGTTCAGCATTCCGGCTTCGATGGTGCAGAATGTTGTCGGTCGGCTTCGGCGTGGCGGCCGGGTGGTCCGGGCGTATACGGGTCTGCGCCTGCAGGCCTTGAATGACTTCCATAGCAATACGTTTATCGACAGTGCGCACGGCGTCTTGATCACGGGGGTGGAGGAGAACAGCCCCGCGGCCGAAGCGGGCATGCAAGCCGGCGATGTTCTGCTGGCGATTGGCGAGCAGCCTGTCGAGGGAACCTATGCGGAGATGCTGCCGGCGATCTGGCGCCGTCTGGCGGATCTGGCGATTGACGAGCCCGTGACCATGCAGTTCTTGCGTGGAGCTGAGGCGCTCGAGGCGATGGTCACGCCCGAGGAGAAAGGCAAGCTGGAGGGGGAGGACTTTGACTGTCGCCGATGGAACATGACGGTCAAGGAAATCAACAAGTACCGGACAGCGCGTCTTTATTTTCTCAGGCAGAAGGGTGTCTATGTCCAGGGGATCAAGTATCCGGGTAACGCCGCCAGTTCCGGGCTGGGGCGGCGTGACATCATCCTGAAGATCGATAACCGACCGGTGGAGACGATAGCGGACGTGCGGGCCATCTACGAGCAACTGATCCAGGATGAACAGCGTGAGAAGAAGGTGATGTTCGAGATCCTGCGCAGCGGTCTGCGCAAGTGGATTGTCTTGGACTATCGGCGCGACTATGAAGAGGAATAACCATGGCGAGGAAAGCGAGAAGTCGGTTTTGCGCGTGTGGGCTGGGCATGCTGTTGTTGGGGCTTGGCCTCGGTGCTTCCGCTGGGCGAGCGGCCGACCGGGAGCTTGAGATTCCGCGCGAGAAGGTCTTTCAGAACACCGCTCGCAGCTTCGTGATCGTTCGGTATCATCTCAAGAAGAGCGAACGTCCGCCTCTCGATGGTTCGAGCGGATACGGCAGCGAGCAGCGCAGGGTGCTGTCGTACATCCTCAACAAGAATGTGCTTGAGGTGATCGGCGTGATCATCAGCGACAAGGGCGAGGTGTTCACGCCTGAAGGATGGGTGCAGTTGCCGGACGTGGTGGCCAAGATCACGGTGGCGGGGTGGGACGGTCAGGTCGTGCCGGCCCAGGCCGATCGACTGCTGACGAAGGCTTCCGGCCGAGTGCTGCGGATTCGCGGTGAGCTGCCGGCGACGTGGAAAGCGCTGGCATTCACCAAGCCCGAGGCGGTGACCCCGGAGACGACGTTCTGGGCCGCGACGCCGAGGCCGGCTGAGCAGCATCGTATCCAGGTGGGTTCATGCACCCACAACCTCGATTGGACCAGCGCGATGGACCCCAACCATTCCTTGTTGGTGTCGGGCTTTCTTCAGGTGGGGGTCTTGTGCAACGCGGCCGGGCAGCCGGTGGGTGTCACGGCGGTCAGGGAGATTGACCTGGGCCCCGACGGTCCCATCTGGCAGGGCGAGGATGTGCTCGCGGATGCGGGCATATCGGCGGACGAGCAGCGACAGTTGGAGGAGAAGCTGGAGACGGACTTCGCCGAGGGTATCTACGAGATCACCATCACGTTTCGGCCCGAGCCGGAAGAAGAAGAGCCCTTCAGCTATGGCGGCCGGTTCGGCTATCGCGGGCGGTCGTCTCGTCGGGACGGTCAGGAGCGCCTGGTATATGGCCTGGGCTTTGCTCGGGACAGGCTGTTGGTTCCGGAGGTTCTGTCATCAGAGCAGATCGTCGGCATTGATACGATTTCAGTGCAGGCCGGTGATCAGGAGATTCCCGCGCGTTTCGGTGGGGTGCTCAAGCAGTGCGGTGCCATGGTGATCGAGCTGGAGGAAGGCGACTTACCGCGCACTGCCGAGTTCTCGACGGAAGGGACTCTGGCTCGAACGACGCCTTTCTGGGGGGGCTATGTGCATGAGTTGGCCGGCAAGGACGTGCGTGTGCAGTATACCCGTTGGCTCAGCAAGAAGCAGGGGTATGCCGATCAATGGTATCCTGTCACGACGCAATCGATTCGCTCGGGCAGTTGGCTGCTTGACCGCCAAGGCAGACTCGTTGGCCTCTGCTGCCGGGCGCGATACGAGCAGGACAGGCTGAAACCGTATCTCCTTGCCGAGCGATATAATCGCTACGGGGGCTCCGACTACTTTTCTTCTTCGTCACTGAGCAGAAGCATGGGGTACGAGCCGCACCGCTACAGTAGTGACAGGAGGCTTTTCGAGGCGGGCGAACTGGTCCAGATGCTGGCTGATGCGCCAGCCAGCTACGACAAGCACATGCGTCACTTGACGAAGGACGAGCAGAAACGGCGCGTGTGGCTGGGGGTGGAGTATACCGCTCCGAACAAAGAGATGGTCAAGCAAATGAACCTCCGCGAGCCCACACGGGATGGGCGCATCGGCCTGATGGTGAATCGTGTCTACCCGGGATCGCCTGCGGCCGAATTGGGTCTGACCGAGGGTGATATCCTGCTGACGCTTGCCGTGCCGGGGACGCCGTGGCCAATTGAGCTGGCCGCGGACGAACGGGAAGACTTCGACATGCCCGATTTCGACGAGGCGGATATTCCCAAGGAGTTCGAGGCGATGGGCTTGCGCATGCCGCGCAGGCGTCCGTGGCCGAGTCGGGAGAACACATTGACACGCATGTTGGCCGATATTGGGGAGGGAACCACGGTGACACTTAGTCACATTCATGACGGCCAGATCGTGGACAAGCAGTTCACTATCGAACAGTCGCCTCGCGACATGCTCAGTGCGGCCAAGTACAAGCATGAGAAGCTCGGCCTGACCGTTAAGGACCTGACATACGAGGTGCGCACCGCAATGCGTCTTGACGAGAGTGCGATGGCGGTGGTTGTCACGGATGTCGAGCAGGGCACGCCGGCGGCTCTGGCAAGGGTCAATCGTTACGAGTTGATCAGGGCCGTCGACGGTCAGCCTGTGGAGAATGTGCAGACCTTGGAGCAGCTTGTCGCTGCTGCCCAACAGGCGGAAAAGGAATCGGTCCGACTGACAGTGGAGTGGATGGGAAAGACGCGCCTGGCCGACCTGAAATTCGAAGCCAAAGGGTCCCCGAACAGTCTGCTCAAGTCTCTGCTGCCCGGCCTCCAATGATCCATGGGGAGCATGCGTGGACTTTATTGGTGACGCGAGAACTCGACGGGATAGATTTCTGGATTGCGGATGGCTTTGACGCTCTGGGGCAGGGCGGCCAGTTCAGTCCGTAGCCTTTGCTGGATGGTCGCCATGGGTTCGGCGGAGGTGAAGGGATTCAGTAGATCGTCGGCTTCTGGGTCGAACGGGCTGACGGTGTCTATCTCGTAGAGGTTGCTCTTGCTTCGCGTAACGCTCTTTCGGCCGGGGCGCGTGTGTTTGTCGGGGGAGGTCTTGAGGAGGCCTTTGCTGTCGTACTGGACGAGCTTGTAGACGATCTCGATCGCCGGGGCGTGCCGAGCGGCGCCGTAGCGCGTGCCGATACCGATACCGTCGATTTGGGCGCCTTGGGCCAGCAGGTCGTCGATTCGGTATTCGTCGAGGTCCCCACTGACGAAGATCTTCATGAAGTCCAGACCTTCCTTCTGGAAATACTCGCGGGCGAATCGGCTCAGGGCCACCAGGTCGCCACTGTCGATGCGGATGCCTTTGATTTTAATGCCCCTCTCTTCGATCATCTGCTTGGCGACCGCCGCGGCGACTTGCACGCCTTCGAGGGTATCGTAGGTATCGACCAGCAGGACCGCATTCTCGCGAAACTGCCTGGCGAAATGCAGAAAGGCCTGTTGCTCCGATTCGTGGGCCTGAACGTATGAGTGAGCCATCGTACCGGAAGGGGGCAAGTCGAGCGCTCGGGCGGCAAAGACGTTGCTCGTTCCCTTGAAGCCGGCGATTTGGCCGCCGCGCGCCGAGCGTATGGAGGAGACAGGCCCGTGGCAGCGGCGCAGGCCGAAATCCAGGACCGGGACGCCCTGACTGGCGATCACGGTCCGGGCGGCCAGGGTCGCTTCGATGATGGAGAAGCCGAGGATGTTCAGGACGTAGCTTTCGAGCAACTGGGCATCGATGATCGGGCCGCCGGCCTCCAGAATCGGCTCGTGTGGGAAGAAGACCGTTCCTTCCGGCAGCGCGCGGATCTGAACGTCCGGTGTGAAGCGGCGCAGGTAGTCGAGGAATTCCTTCTCAAAGATCCCGGTGGACTGAAGGTACGCGACGTCGTTGTCATCGAATCGAAATGCCTTCAGGTAAGACTCGATTTCGCCGAGGCCGGCCATGACGAAGTAGCCCCAGTGCTCGGGCAGCCGGCGGACCGTGACCTCGAAGAAGGCGGGCCGCTCCATGCGCCTCTTGAAATAGACCTGGGCCATGGTCAGTTCGTAGAAATCGGTCAGCAGGGCGGGCGTTCCGTCGATTAGCCACATGGCAGCCGCCCCTTCAAGGCGTCGAGCGTTGTCACCTGCATGCCCATTTGCCTGAACTCCGCGTAGATCTCCTCCTCCGGTTTGGCCCCAAGTCCTTTCGTCGCGTCCGTGAGCAGAGTCACCGCGATGTCACTGTATTTGACGAGACCCCGGAGGACGCAGGCGACGCAGAAGTCCAGCGCCACGCCGAACACGACAACCTGTCTGGGCCGAACCAGATCAACCAGCTTGCTGGTGTTCGGATTCTCGAAAACGTCGAAGGTGTTCTTCTTGATCACGACGTGGAACGGCTCGGTCTGCACGAGTTTCTGCAGGTTCGCCACGTCCGCCTCGCTGGTTTCGACGTAGCTGATCGGCACGTTGCCCAGATAGCCTACCCGTTCGCTGCCCGGCTGGCCGGCCATGCAGTGGGGCGGGAAGGTCTCCTTGAAGTCGGGCGTCTGTGAAATCTCGGGATCGTCGGCACTGTGCCAGTCGATGTCGGCCATCATGGAGAAGCCGTTGTCGAGGGCGAGTCGTCGCACGTTGCTGACCGTTTCGATGATCTCCTCAGCGCCGGGCACGTACAGCTTGCCGGCGGGCATCATGAAATCAGACTGTGTATCCACATCCCAGAATAGTGTGTCCATCGTTGCACCTGATTCCCACATAGGGGTCTGATTGCCTTACGAACATGTCTTGTCAGGCATTGCCTTCCAGGATAGGGCCCGGCGGCAGGCTCGGCAAGATCTTGTTCCGTCCGTCCGGCGGACCTGTTACAATCGCCATTCCATTGCATACGCCAGGTGCGGTCAGTCGTTCGCCGGGCGGGCATATTCGCGAAAGGCCAGGTTATGAAGAGTTATCGCAAGGAACTGTGGTTCGATACGACGCGACGGCGGGAGTACATCAACATCACTCCCGAGATCGATCGGTGCCTGGCGGAAAGCGGCATCCGCGAGGGCATGTTGCTGTGCAATGCGATGCACATCACAGCCAGTGTCTTCATCAACGACGATGAATCGGGCCTGCATCATGATTTCGAGGTGTGGCTCGAGAAGCTGGCCCCCGAGAAGCCCTATTCGCAATACAAGCACAACGGATACGAGGACAACGCCGACGCGCACTTGAAGCGCAGTGTCATGGGCCGGGAGGTCGTGGTGGCGGTGACCGAGGGCAAGCTGGACTTCGGTCCGTGGGAGCAGATCTTCTACGGCGAATTCGACGGCAAGCGGCGCAAGCGTGTCCTGGTCAAAATCATTGGCGAGTGAGGGAGTGGACGCGCTGTGACTGTGGCTGTCTTCCTTCTCCAGGCTTTTGTCATCTCTCTCTCCGGCGTGATGGCGCCGGGTGCTGTTACGGCCGCGGCGATTGCGCACGGGGCGCGGCGGCGCTGGTCCGGCACGTTGATGGCTATCGGCCACGGCATTGTTGAGATCCCGCTCATCTTTCTGCTGATCCTCGGTCTGGGGATACTCTTC
>Ga0272442_10006230_pt1 | contig 15759 bp, 9 predicted proteins | sample SSMForm2O_FD_200262 | JGI IMG/M metagenome (GOLD analysis project Ga0272442, IMG submission 200262) | Marine sediment archaeal communities from Little Sippewissett salt marsh, Falmouth, MA, United States - SSM-Form-2O | ecosystem: Environmental > Aquatic > Marine > Wetlands > Sediment ...
CTCCGGTTCGCGGCGGCAGGCGGCGAGGCCGACTTCGGGCTCCCCCGCCGCGAGAACAAGACCGGCCGGGGCCACCGCGGCTTCCTGGTGGACCTGGATCCGGACATCGCGCCGGCCGAGGCCTGCGCCCGCCGGGACTTCACCGTCAACGCCATGCTCATGGACATCCTCACCGGCGAGGTCCTGGATTTCCACGGCGGGCGCGAGGACCTCGCGGCCCGCGTCCTGCGCCACACGAGCGACGCCTTCGACGAGGATCCCCTGCGCGTCTACCGGCTCATGCAGTTCGCCGGCCGCCTGGAGTTCGACGCGGCGCCCGAGACCCTCGCCCTGTGCCGCGGCATCGACCTGGGCCCCCTCGCCCCCGAGCGCGTCTTCGCCGAGTTCGAGAAGCTGCTGCTGGGCGCCGCGCGGCCGAGCCGGGGCCTGGCGGTCGCGAGGGAGGCCGGCGTCCTCGAAGTCCACCCGGAGCTGAAGGCCATGGTGGGTTGCCCCCAGGATCCCGAGTGGCACCCCGAGGGCGACGTCTGGGAGCACACGCTGATGGTGGTGGACCGGGCCGCGGCCATGCGCAGCGGCGAGCGCCGGCACGACCTGGTCCTCATGTTCGCGGCCCTCTGCCACGACCTCGGCAAGCCGGCCACCACCCGGCGGCGGCAGGGCCGCATCGTCAGCCCCAACCACAGCGAGGAGGGCCTGGCGCCCACGCGCCGCCTCATGGAGCGCCTCACGCGCGACCGCGACCTGGTCGAGCGCGTCGTCGAGATGGTGCGCCTGCACCTGCGGCCCGCCGAGTACTACCGTGCCCGCCAGCGCATCCGCAACGGCACCATCCGCCGGCTGGCCCTGGAGGCGAACATCGCCGAGCTGGTGGAGGTGGCCCGCGCCGATCACCTGGGACGCACCACGCCCGACGCCCTCGCGGGCGAGTTCCCTGCGGGGGACTGGCTGCTGGAGCGGGCCGCGGAGCTGTCCGTGGAGCGGGAGCCGCCGCGGCCCATCCTCATGGGGCGCCACCTGCTCGAGCGCGGCTGGCAGCCGGGGCCGGTCCTGGGCGAGTTGCTGGAGGCGGCCTACGCCGCCCAGCTCGAGGGCGCCTTCGACGACCTCGACGGGGCCCTGGACTGGCTGGACGCCCGGGAGGATTGATGGGCAATACCCTGCTCTACCTCGCGCAGACCGTGGCCACGCTGATCCTGGTCCTCGCCTGCTTCCGCCTGGGAAAGGCCTGGCTCGTGGGCTTCGTGGCCATGGCCGCCGTGCTCATCAACCTGGCCGTGCTCAAGCAGATGGAGCTCTTCGGCCTGGCGGCCACGGGCGGCAACGTGCTCTACGCGGCCATCTTCTTCGCCACGGACCTGCTGGACGAGTACTGGGGGCCGAAGGAGGCGCGGCGCGCCGTGCGCATCGGCCTGCTGGGAGGCCTGCTCTACCTGGGCGTGACGCAGATGCTGCTGCTGTACGCGCCCAACGCCTCGGACTTCGGCGACGCGCCCATGCGCGCCCTCTTCGGCCTCGTGCCGCGGATCGTCCTGGGCAGCCTGACGGCCTACGCAATCAGCCAGCACCTGGACGTCTGGCTCTTCGACCGCATCCGCCGCGCGACGGGCGACCGCAGCCTGTGGCTGCGCAACAACGGCTCCACCTGGCTCAGTCAGGCCGTGGACACCCTCGTCTTCCACCTCATCGCCTTCGCCGGCGTGCCGGACTTCCCCCTGTGGGAGGTCAGCCTGATCACCTACCTGCTCAAGGTGGTGGTGGCCGCCTGCGACACGCCCTTCATCTACCTGAGCCGGCGCTTCCTGCCCGACGAGCTGCGGGGCTAGACCGCGGCAATTCGTCCTGCGCGAAACGTTTGACCGGAGTCGCCGGACGTCGCATATTTCATGCGTTCCGGTGCCCGGCACCGGTCGCGCGCGCATCGAGACGCGAGGAGGCGGTCCCGGTTCCCCTCCCCTGTCACGGTCCCTCTCCGGCGCGCCGGCCGCGGTCGGCGCGCCTTCCCCAGGAACACGCCCCACGCTCATCACCCCGCGCCGCAGGGGTCCTCCGCCGAGTCACCGCGACCCGGACCGAAAGGATGGACCATGTCCGCCTGCTGCGCACCGCTCCGCCCGGCCGCCCTCGCTGCCGTCCTCGTTTCCCTCGTGCTGCTCGCATACGCTCCCGCCTCGGCGCGGCGGCCGCCCCTGCCTGGCGGCGCGCCGCCCTTCGCCTTCCAGGGATCCATGGCCCTCAGCGGCGAGTGGGTCCACAACGTGGGCGAGCTGCAGATGAACATCACCAACTTCGGCGTCTTCGGCTCCTATCCGAACGCCGGGTGGGCCATGAGCGAGTCGCCCTCGGCCCAGTGGCCGGCCGGCAGCGGCGTCGAGTACCTCTGGTCCGCCGGCCTGTGGTGCGGCGCCCGCGTGTCGGGCATCCCGCGCGTGACCACCAGCGAGTACGCCCAGTGGGAGTTCCGGCCGGGCATCGAGCCCGTCCACACCATCTACAGCGCCGCCGAGGGCGCGCGGGGCGGCAACCGCCTGCCCTCGCCGGCGGCCGACGACGACAACGACGGCTCCATCGACGAGGATCCCCTCAACGGCATCGACGACGACGGCGACGGCCTCGTGGACGAGGACTTCGCCGCCATCTCCAACCAGATGTTCCGCTGCACCTACCGCGACGATCTGCCCGAATGCTACTCCATCAGCTCGGACCACCAGGCCCTCAACATCTTCGTCGTCCAGGAGAGCTACCAGTGGGAGAACGACCGCGTGGACGACTTCGTGGGTGTGGAGTTCACGATCCACAACCGCGGCGAGGCCACGCTGGAGGACTTCTTTCTCGCCTTCTACGCCGATCCCGACGTGGGCGGGCGCGGCCTGTTCAATCCCGCCGAGGACGACCTGGTCACCTACGCGGACATCACCACCTGCGTGCGCAAGGGCGTCTACAATCTGCCCGTGACCTTCGCCATGGGCATCGCCTACGACCGCGACGGCGATCCCGACGAGGACTACCCCGCCGAGGGCGCCATCGGCATCATGTTCTTGGGCCACACCATCGACCCCACGGGCGAGACCGCGCCCGAGCGCGTGACCCTGCGCAGCTGGCAGGCCTTCCAGGGCAGCGCCTCCTTCGAGGACGGCGGCGATCCGGTCAACGACGATCAGCGTTACCAGCTCATGAGCGCCGAGAACGCGGACCGGCCGCCCACCGTGGAGCGGGACTACCGCATGCTGCTCTCCTGCGGCCCCTTCCTGGTGGAGCACGGCGACAGCCTCAAGTTCCAGGTGGCCTTCGTGGTGGGCGACTACGATCCGGTGACCCAGGACTACTCCGGTCTCTTCGAGAACGCCGCCCAGGCCAAGCTCACCTACGACGGCAACTGGTTCGACCTGGACAACGACGTCACCACGGGCGTCTGGGGCGCCGAGACCCTGCTCTACAATGCTTACGAGGACATGGAGTGGACCAATCCCTGCATGCCCTTCGCCATACCCATATTCATCCATCACGGCGAGCGCGTCTGGGTGAACAACGACTGCCTCTTCGAGCAGCTCGCCGACTCGCTCTGCCCCAGCGCCACGCCCTTCCAGACGGGCGTGGACGGCAAGGAGTCGCAGGTCAACTGGCTCTTCGGCTCGCCGCCGCCGCCGCCCAACGTGCGCATCTGGCCCACGGAGAGCGGAAACGTCATCTTCTGGGACAACTTCAGCGAGACGGTGCCGGACGTCAGCGAGCTCATCTACGACTTCGAGGGTTACCGCGTCTGGCGCGCCGACAACTGGCACCGCCCCTACGGCAGCTCGGCCGCCAACGGTCCGCCCACCGACCTCTGGATGCTCCTGGGCGAGTACGACGTCCCCAACGATCTCGGTCCCGACACGGGGCTGGAGTCGCTCTTCTACCAGCCCAACACGGACGCCGCCCTGGTGGCCTACTACGAGCAGGCCCTGCTGGCCAATTCGGAGATCATGTCGCCCCTGGATTGCCTTCCGCCCATGGGTTTCAGCCTCGCCGAGGCGGACACGGCCATCTGCCTGGCCAAGCACCGGCTGGGGATGCCGGGCGGCAAGATCTACTACCGCTACGTGGACGACCGCGTCCACGCGGGCATGCACTACTTCTACAGCGTGACGGCCACGGACCACGTCCCGGTCGTCACCGAGGATGGGTACATCTCCCACTTCGAAGAGGGATTGTCGGGCGACCCGTCCGGCGGCTTCGTCCACACGGTGCCCCAGAGCGCCAGCCAGCCGGCCTGGAACTACCACCCGGACCAGGTCTACGTCGTGCCCAACCCGGCCACGGGCCCCTGGGAGGATCCGGACACCGGCGAGTACGTGGGCACCCTGGCGCCATGGCGCCTGGATCCCAACAACTACGATCCCACCGGCGTCAAGATCGAGTTCCGCCACCTGCCCGCGGCCCGGTGCACCATCCGCATCTACACCCTGGCGGGGGATCTCGTGGAAACCCTCATCCACGACGCCTGCGGCGACATCGCCTGCGGCGACTACGCCTCCACGGGCACGGCGGCCTGGGACCTGGTGAGCCGCAACGGTCAGGACATCGCCAGCGGCGTCTACATCTTCTCGGTGGAGGCCGACGGCTTCGAGCGCAAGGTGGGCAAGTTCACGGTCATCCGCTGAGGCGCGACGCGACGGGGTTCTCCAGGACGCCGACGCCCTCGATCTCCACGCGCATCACGTCCCCGGCCCGCAGAAAGACCGGCGGGTCGCGGTGGGCGCCCACGCCGCCGGGCGTTCCCGTGCTCACCACGTCGCCGGCCTCCAGCGTCATGGACCGGGTGATGTGCTCCACCAGGAAGGGCACGCCGAAGACCAGCTCCCGGGTGTTGCTCGCCTGGCGCGGCTCGCCGTTGACGAAGCTGCGGATGTCGAGGGCGGGGGAGTCGGGCAGCTCGTCGGCGGTGACGATCCACGGCCCCATGGGAGCGAAGGTGTCGAAGCCCTTGGCGCGCAGCCACTGGCCCTCGGTGCGCTGCGCCCGCCGGCCCGTGACGTCGTTGAGGATGGTGTAGCCGAGCACGTAGTCGCCGGCGCGCGCCGCCGGCACGTTGCGCGCGCGCCGGGCGACGACGAAGGCCAGCTCCGCCTCGTAGTCGGCCTCGGGCTCGTCGTCGGGCAGCACGACGTCCTCGCCGTGGCCCGCCAGCGCGCTGGGCGCCTTGGCGAAGAGCAGGGGCCTCTCGGGCAGAGGCTTGCCCTGCTCCTCGCAGTGATCGCGGTAGTTGAGCCCCAGGCAGACGATCTTGCTCGGATCGGGGACGGGCGGCGCCAGGCGCAGATCCTCCAGGGACAGCGCCGCGCCGGGATCGAAGCCGCCCTCTTCCGCCAGCCGTCGCACCTCCGCCAGGCGCCCGGCGTCGAGGATCCGCCGCCAGCTCGCCGGCGCGCCCGGCAGCGCGCGGGACAGGTCCAGGCAGCGGCCGTCGGCGAGCAGGACGGCGGGTCGTTCCCCGCCGCGGGGTCCGATGCTCAGCAGTTTCACGTCGCTCCTCGTCAGGATGAATAACATTTTATAACGACGCGCCGCGTGCCGGCGGGCGTCCGGCGTCGTCACGATAGCGGTCTGCGCGTGCCCCGGCAAGCCCATTTGCGCTCCGGGCGGACGGCGCCTGGCCTGCGGGCGGCCGCATCTGTTAAACTTATGGTGCAGGCCCGCGCCACGGCGGGCCGGCACCACGGAACGGACCGATCGTGGAGGGTCCCATGCTCCCCGCCCTTCTCCGCCGACGCGCGACGAACACCGCGCCATTCCGGAACGGGTCGTGCCGGATACGCCGCCCGATCTCCCGGTCGGGCGGCACGCTTGTTGCGGCCCCCGCCAAACCTGCTAAGCTTCCATGCACCGGCATCGACCTCGATGAACCCGCGCGCGGCCGCATGCGCCGCCGCCAGTCACCGACGAGATCAGGAGAATCCATGCGAAACGACGATCGAAACCGCCTCGCCCGCGTCGCCGTCCGCAGCGGGATGCATCTCCTGCTGGCGGCCTCCCTGCTGCTGCCGGCCCTCGCCGCGACGGCGGCGCCCGAACTCCGCTACCTGGACAGCGGCCAGTGGACCTTCAACCAGGATCTGGCCCTGCGCGGCGACACCCTCGTGACGACCCTTGCCTTCGGCATCCAGTCCTGGGACGCCACCCTTCCCGCCGATCCGGTGATGCTGGACGACCTGTACACCGGCACTTACAAACCCTACCGCATCGACTGGGAGGGCGACTTGGTGGCCTTCACCACCGTCTTCGGCCGCCTCTACCTGGTCGACGCCTCGGATCCCGCCGACCTGCAGGAGCGCGACGTCATCACGGGCCTCGGCTCGAGCCCCGACGTGGCACTGCGCCGCGACGGCGCCACGCGCTGGTGCTACACGGCCGGCGACACCGGCAGCGACTTCCAGGTGCGCGACGTCACCGTCATCGACAGCCCCGTCAGCCGCGGCACGCTCCCGCTGAGCGGCAAGGCGAACAGCATCGCCGTGCTGGGGGACACGCTGCTGGTGCTCACGCGCTCGTCGGGATCCGGCCTGTACGCCGTTGACGTCACCGATCCGGACAACCCGACGGAGCGCGGCTCGGCGTCCCTGAGCGGCACGCTCTACAACGTCGACGCCGACGGCCCCCGCGCCGCCGTGGCCGCCGCCGGCGACGGCTTCTACACCTTCGACGTCAGCAACCCCGCCAGCCCCGTGCAGCGCGCCCTGGTGTCGCCCACGGTCAACGCCTACTACCAGAATCTCGCCGTCAAGTCCGTCGCCGTCGGCGGCACGCGGCTCTACGTGCAGACCGGCGACGCCGGGCCGCTGGTCTACGACATCACCGACCTGGCGAACCCGTCCCTGATCGGCTACGACCCGCAGCTCGACGCGGGGCCCGGCACGCCGCCCTACTACACGTTCAACGACGCGCGCATCGCCGGCGACCTGCTCTACGCCTGCCACTGGAGCGGCCTCGAGTCCGGCGTGACGATCTTCGACGTGTCCACGCCGGCCTCGCTGACGCGCCTGGGCATGACCGACGCCTTCGACTACGTGCGCTTCGTGGCCGCGCGGGGCGACGTCGTCTTCGGCTGCACGGGCCACGAGGGGATCTATGCCCACGAGCTGGTGCCCGCCGGCGGGGACGCCTACGAGCTGGTCCGTCGGGGAAACTTCTTCCTCGACGCCACCTGGGGCGCCCAGGCCCGTAACGACACGCTCTTCATCGCCTCGACCCACGAGGGGCTGATCATCGCCGACTTCGGAAACCTCGACGCGCCGACGGAGATCGGCCGCAATGACCCCGGCCAGGTGCGCGCCGTGGACGTGCACGGCGACGTGGCCTACCTCGCCACCTACAACAACGGCTTCTTCACCATGGACGTCGGCAATCCGGCCAACCCGCAGGTCCTGGACTCGGAGAAGCGCGATCCCTCGCAGGAGTCGGTCGCCGTCCAGGTGACGGGAACGGTGGCGGTCACCGCCGACCGCGCCGACGGCATGAACCTGTGGAACGTCGCCGACCCCGAGAACATCGTCCACCTGGCCAACTACCCCACGGGCGGCACGGCCGAATCGGTGGCCCTCAAGGACGACATGGCCTTCCTGGCCGTGACGGGCGAGGGCGTGCACCGGGTGGACATCTCCGTTCCCTCCAGCCCCTCGTACCAGGAGACCTTGGCCGGCGGCGCCACGGGCTGCTCCGTCGAGGACAGCTACCTCCACGTCTCCCGCGGCACCGGCGGCGTGTCCACCTATCACGTGGTGGACGCCGCCAATCCCATCTGGCTGGCCGACTTCGCCTCGCCCAACAACTCCCTGGCCATCTGCGGCTCCGGCACGCGCGTCTTCATCGCGGGCTACGCCGGCCTGGTGGCCCTGAACCTCGATCCCGACACGCCGGCCCTCCTGGTGGCCTTCGACCTGGCCTGGGACGGCGCCGGCGCGGCCCTGCGCTGGGAGCTGGCCGAGGCCGCGAGCGCGGCCGACCTGCGCGTCCTGGTCCGCCGGCCCGGCGAACCGGCCGGGTCCGGCGACGCGCTGGCCGTCACGGCCGAGGACGCCACCCGCTTCGCCGCCCGCGACACGCGGCCCGAGCTGGCCGACGGCGGCACGTGGCTCTACACGCTGGAGATGCGCGAGGCGGGCGGCGACTGGCTGGTGCTGCACAGCCAGAGCCTCGCGGTGCCCGGCGCGCCGGCGGCCGTGGCGCGTCTGGACTGCTTCCCGAATCCCTTCAACCCCGTCACGACACTGCGCATCGACGGTGCCGAGGGTCGCCGCGTGCGCCTGACGGTGCACGACGCCGCCGGCCGCCTGGTGCGCGTGCTGCACGAGGGCGTGGTGGCGGACGCGAGCCTGGCCGTCGCCTGGGACGGGCGCGACGAGGCCGGCCGCGAGCTGCCCGCGGGTGTCTACCTGGCCCGCCTGGCGGGATCCGGCGCCTCGGACACGGAAAAGCTGGTCCTGGTCAAGTAGCCGGGCCGGCGCGCGAAACCGACGAGCCGGGGGCGGGTTATCCACAACCGTCCCCGGCTCGTCCACGTTCTGTCCACGGACTTTTCCACGGGTTTTTCCACCGGCCGGAACTTGGTTCCGCGCGCGCGGAGGTGCCGCTCATCAGCAGGCCGCGCTCAGGGCAGTTGAAGGCGCAACACTTTCACCCCGCGTTCGGTGAGGATCTCCAGCGTCGGCTCGCCCTCCTCGCGCAGACTGGACACGCAGCAGGCCTCATGCGGAAGGCAGTGGCGGTGCTCCATGCCGTGGCATCCCACCTCCATGCCCATTGAATGAAACTCCAGCACTTCCGCGCTGCACATGTAGTTGGAAGTTCCCGCATCGCTGATCCAGATCTTCATCGGATTGAAGAAGGCCGTGTAGGAAAGGCTACGCTCCTGGAAGACAGGCGCGTAGGCCGTGAGGTTCGCGCGGAAGCCGTCGTCCGTGGAGAAGCTGAAGGCGCAGGCATGGCCCTGCCAGGGACGGGCCGGCGCGTCGCCCTCCTCGCGCGGGCACTCGGGCACCGAGGTCGGCCCGGCGGGAATCCAGACCAGCGGCTCGGCGGGATCGGGCACGTGGGTCGCGCGGACGTACTCCGCCACCTCGCCCACGGGCGCGATCCAGACGTCGCCGTCCACAAGGAGGGCGTCCACGAGGGCGGCCAGGTGGTCGGCGTCGAGGATCGGCGTGCCCGTGACGTCCGGATCGTCGGTATGCGTGTAGAGGTGGATCCAGGTGTTGTGCGCCTTGAAGCGCGGCAGGCGGTCAGGCTCCTGCAGCCACCCGGCGACGGAATCGGGTGCCAGGCTCTGGATATGCCGGCAGAGGAGTTGGAGGTTGAGTTCCCATAACGCGCAGTGGTCCCAGGTATCGAGCCAGATGGAGTCCGTGTAGGCGCCGTTAAGGAAGGAACCCCATGGTTCGTAGGAAGCCTCGCCATCACGCGCGGCGAGGAAGCCGCCGTCGCGAGCCAGTTCCATGGCGCCTCGGTCGTGCTTGTGGTAGGGCCAGGCAAAGCATGTGCAGCACCCGCCCGTAAGGCCTTCGAGCCAAGTCTTGGCGCCGAGGACCTCGATCGCCAGCGAATCCTCGGCGAGTCCCTGATGCGTGAAGAGGGTGTCCGGCTCGCCCCCTATGGTCAGCAGCGCGCGATCCTTGAGATACCCGGCCTCGTTCATCGGCGCCGTCGCCATCCAGGGGCGGTGTCCGAATCGCCAGGGAATACCCGGCACCGTATCCACTAACACCGAGTACATGGCCAGCGTATCGGCCATGTCCTTAAGGCACTCGATGCGCGGCGTGTACTCCTCCCGTGTCGTCAGGTACCACTGGACCGTTTTGCTCAATACCGACGTTTCGACGGTCGGCGACGCTGGGCTGCGTTCGTCCACAAGTCCGCAGGCTGCCGCGAGAAAAACGAACAAGACGATGGATGGAATCGATACATTTTGGATGCTTCGCATTCCGGCTTCCTTTCACCATTTCGCGCCTTGGCCTCGGGCGTAATTAGGTAAAAGTGTAGCCGGCTACGTTATCTAGATGGATCGTCTTAAATAATCTGTCACCTGCTTGCGACACTTGCGGCTCGAGAGATATTAAAAACGCACGATATTGACCAAATTGCCGTATGGAGAAATTCGCCGCTCTGCTACTTGCGCATCTCTTAGCGGCGCTCAATACGGGACGTGCGTCCGGAGAACGGCGATATGAACCCCATGAGAAAGGCGCGCCCCCGGAGGGGCGCGCCTGGAATGCCGATCGCGGATGGTGGCCGCGGGCTGGAGCGGGCCGGCGGCGCTAGAGGTCGAACTGGTCCTGCTCGCACTCCCCGATGAGGGCCGCCAGCAGGTCGATGGAGGCCTGCACGTCCGCCGGGTGCAGCGTCTCGATGACCGAGTGCACGTAGCGCACGGGCACGCTGATGCAGCCCGCCGCGCTGCCCTTGCCGAAGCGCTGCATGGCCGCCGTGTCCGTGCCGCCCTTGGGCAGCACCTCGAGCTGCCAGGGGATCTTCCGCGCCTCGCAGAGTTCCCGCATGAAGTCCACGAGCTTGTGGTTGGGGATGACGCTGGCGTCGAAGGCCTTGATGGCCGTCCCCTTGCCCAGTTCGGTGATGTACTGGTGGGGCTGGGTGAAGGGCACGTCGTTGGCCAGGGTGACGTCGAGGGCGACGCCGACGTGGGGGTCGATGTTCTGCGTCGCCACCTGGGCGCCGCGCAGGCCGACCTCCTCCTGGACGCTGGCCACGGCGTAAACGTCCATCTTGCCGCTGCCGGCCTGGCGCAGGGCCTCGATCATGCAGAAGACGCCCACGCGGTCGTCCATGCTCTTGCCGTTGATGGTCTCGCCCATCTCGATGATGGACCGCTCGCGCGTGACCGTGTCGCCCACGCGCATCAGCTCCTTGACCTTCTCCTCGGGCAGGCCCACGTCGATGTAGAAGTCCTCGACCTTGAGGGGCTTCTTCTTCTCTTCGTCGGTCATGATGTGGATGGGCTTGCTGCCCATGACGCCGATGAGGTCCTCCCGCCCGTGGACGATGACCCGCTGCGCCGTCAGGGTCTTGGGATCGAAGCCGCCCAGGGTGACGAAGTGCAGGAAGCCGTTCTTGCCGATGTGGCTGACCATGAAGCCGATCTCGTCCATGTGGCCGGCCATCATGAAGCGGCCGCCGACGCTGCCCTTCTTGACGCCGATCACGTTGCCGATGGCGTCGACGCGGACCTCGTCGCACAGGCCCTTCAGCTCGCGGATGACGACCTCGCGGATGCGCTCCTCGCGCCCGGGGGCGCCGGGGACCTCGCAGAGTTCCTTTAGCAGGGGGAGGTTGATGGACATAGGTGACACCTCGTGACGTGTGGTCGGGAGAAAGGCTGCGGAACGACACACTCTAGCGCCCGCGGGGCCACGAGGCAAGCCCGCAGGGCGCGCGCGGCGCCGGGCCGCGGCGCGCGGGCCGGGCCGACCCGCAGCGGGCGCGGCGCGCCGGCCGGCGGAGGTCAGGCCTCCTGGTCCTCCAGCTCCTCGGCCCAGCGGGCCCAGCGGGCCTCGCGGCGCTCGATGGCCGCCACCAGCTCCTGGTGGCGGGCCGTCAGGCGCATGATCTCGTCGCGGCCGAGGGCATGGCTCCCGGCCAGGGAGGCCTCCACCTCGGCCTTCTCGGCCTGGGCCGCGCCGATGCTCGCCTCGAGGTCGGCCAGCTCGCGCCGCCGCTTGGCCAGGCGGTTCTTGCTCCAGCGCCGGGCGCCTCCGGGTGTGTGGCTGTCGTTTGCCGCCTTCCCCGCGGCCGCGTCGCCGCCCGCGGCCGCGTCGCCGCCCTTGGCGTTGCCGTCGGCCGCGCCGTTGCCGTCGGCCGCGCCGTTGCCGCCGCCCGCGTTGCCGTCGCCCGCCGCCGCGCCGCCCGCCGCCCCGGCCGCGCCGCCCTCGCGGCGGTCCCGGCGCCAGGCCACGAAGTCCCGCCAGGGGCCGGGATAGTCCGCCACGGCGCCGTCCTTGACCTCGACGACGCGCGTCACCAGGCCTTCCAGGAAGGCGCGGTCGTGGCTGACCACCAGCAGCGTGCCCGCGTAGGCCTCCAGGGCCTCCTCCAGGGACTCCGTGGCGGGGATGTCCAGGTGGTTGGTGGGCTCGTCCAGAACCAGGAAGTTGTGGCGCTGGTAGACCAGCTTGAGCAGGCTGAGCCGGTTGCGCTCGCCGCCCGAGAGCTGGCCCACCTTCTTGTCCAGGTCGTCCTCGTAGAAGCCGAAGCGCGCGAGCTGGCCGCGCAGCTCGCCCTCGGTCATGAGGGGATCCAGGACGCGGAACTCCTCGGCCACCGTGTTGGCGTCGCTGACCAGGTCGAGCTGCTGGTCGAAGTAGCCGGCGTCGATGTCCTTGCCCAGGCGCAGGCGGCCCGCGTCGGGCGGCAGCGCGCCCAGGAGGATGCGCACCAGCGTCGTCTTGCCGGCGCCGTTGGGTCCCACGAGGCCGATCTTCTCGCCGCGCGTGACGTGCAGGTCCACGCCGTCGAACAGGCGCTTGGCGCCGAAGGCCTTGGCCAGCTTCTCGGCGGCGAGGACGGTGTTGCCGCCGCGCCGCGCCGGGCTGAGGCGCACGCGCAGGGTGCGCTCCTCGCTGGGCTTGTCCAGCTTCTCCATCTTCTCCAGGCGCTTGCGGCGGCTCTGGGCCTGCTTGGTCTTCTGCCCGACGATGTTGCGGCGGATGTACTCCTGCATCCGCGCGATCTCCTCCTGCTGCCGCTCCCAGGCCAGGCGCTCGAGGCGGTCGCGCTCGCGGCGCTCCTTCTCGAAGAAGGCGTAGTCGCCGCTGTAGCGCGTGAGCTTCGCGTCCTTGAGGTGCCAGGTGACGCGGCACAGGCGGCCCAGGAAGCTGCGGTCGTGGCTGACCATGAGCAGGGCCGCCTTCTCCTGGAGCAGGTGGTCCTCCAGCCACTCGATGGCCTCGAGGTCGAGGTGGTTGGTGGGCTCGTCCAGGAGCAGGAGGTCGGCCCGCTGCAGCAGCACGGCGGCCAGCGCGGCCACGCGCTGCTCGCCGCCGGACAGGCGGGCCAGGGGCGTGTCCTGGTCGGCGGGGCGGAAGCCCAGGCCCGTCAGGGTGGCGGCCACGCGCTGGTCGAGGTCGTAGCCGCCCAGGGCCTCGAAGCGGAGGTGCAGGTCGCCGTAGCGGTCCGCGGCCCGCGCGTGGCCGGGACTGTCGGCGGGGAGGGCCTCCAGGTCGGCCAGGGCCTTCTCCATGCGGCCCTCCAGCCCGGCCAGGTCCGTGCACTCGGCGCGGACGGCGGCGGCCAGGGGCAGGTCGCCGGCCAGGGCGTTGTCCTGCCGCAGGTGGGCCACGCGCAGGCGCCGCTGGCGGTCCACGGAGCCCCGGTCGGGGCGCAGCTCGCCCGTGATGAGGGCGAAGAGGGTGGACTTGCCGGCGCCGTTTCTGCCCACGATGGCGCCCCGCTCCCCCGGCTCGATGGCCAGATCCGCGTCGCGGAGGATGGGGGTGCGCCCGTAGTCGAAGCCGATGCCGCTGAGGGTGACGAGGGACATGCGCCCAATGTACACACGCCGCGCCGCCTTGTCATGGCCGCGCGGCGCGGGCCGCCGCGCGCGCGGCGCGTTGCCAGGGGCCCTCCGCTCTGCTAGCTTCTCGCCATGTTCCTGCCGCTCAAGGACATCAACCCCACGCGCGGCACGGCCTGGGTGACCATGGCCCTGGTGGCCGCCAACGTGCTGGTATTCCTCGTCCAGCTCGCCATCGGCCTCCAGCGCTCGGTGATCATGGGCGGCTTCGTGCCCGCGCTGCTCTTCGGCAGCGAGCCCACGGCCTGGCGCCTGCCCGACGGCGTCGTGGCGCCGGTCCTGGATCCCCTCACGACCCTCTTCAGCAGCATGTTCATGCACGGCGGCTTCCTGCACCTGGGCGGCAACATGCTGTACCTGTGGATCTTCGGCAACAACGTCGAGGACCGCCTCGGCCCCCTGAACTTCCTCGCCTTCTACCTGGTGGGCGGCCTGGCCGCCGCCATGAGCCACGCGCTCGTCAGCCCCGGCTCGGAGATGCCCCTGGTGGGGGCCAGCGGCGCCGTGGCGGCGGTGCTGGGCGCCTACTGGCGCCTCTTCCCCGGCGCGCGGGTGCGCTGCCTGCTGTTCCTGTTCTTCTTCGTCACCTTCCTGGAGCTGCCGGCCTCCCTGGTGCTGGGCTGGTGGATCCTCATCCAGTTCGTCAACGGCATCCTGGGCCTGGGCTTCGGCTCGTCGGGCGTGGCCTGGTTCGCCCACATCGGCGGCTTCCTGGCGGGCATCGTCCTGCTGATGATCATGGGCGTGAAGCGGGAGCGGCGCCGGCCGCGGGTCCGCTTCTTCAGAATGTAGGAGAGGGCATGAGCGAGTCCCTGCGCTTCGAGGTGTTCACGGCGGAAGGATCTCCCGCGGCGGCCGCGCTGCCCGGCGGCGCGGAGCTGGACGCCCTGGCCGGCGAGGCGCTGGTCGCCCGGCGGTCCCTGCTGGACCGCCGCTGCGCGGGCGCCGACTTCCTGGGCTGGCTGGACCTGCCCCTGACGGCCGAGGCGTGGATCGAGGACGTGCTGTCGCTGTCCCTCGACCTGGTGGGCGAGGTGGACCACCTGGTGGTCGTCGGCATCGGCGGCAGCTACCTGGGCGCGCGGGCCGTGCTGGAGGCGCTGTCCGCGCCGGGGCCGCGGGGCGGGCGCGTGGTCCTGGACCAGGCGGGCTGGGAGCCCGTCGGGCCGGAGATCCACTTCGCCGGCCACGATCTGGGCGGCGCCGCCCTGGAGGGCCTCCTGCGGCGCCTGCACGGCAACACCTTCGCCGTGAACGTCATCAGCAAGAGCGGGACGACCCTGGAGACGGCCGTGGCCTTCCGCGTCCTGCGCGAGGAGCTGGCGAAGCGCCACGGGGACGAGGCCGACGACTACATCATCGCCACCACGGATCCCTCGCGCGGCGCCCTGCGGAAGCTGGCCGATGCCCGCGGCTGGCGCAGTTTCCCCATCCCGCCCGACGTGGGCGGGCGCTTCAGCGTGCTCTCGCCCGTGGGCCTGGTGCCCCTGGCCGCGGCGGGCCTGGACGCGGCGGCGCTGCTGGACGGCGCGAAGAGCATGCGCGCGCGCTTCCTGGCCGAGCCCGAGTCGCCCGTGGCGGCTGCCGCGCAGCTGCTGGCCGATCCCGTCCTGCATTACGCCGCCCTGCGGCAGCACCTGCGCCGCGGCGGCAAGGCCGTGGAGGTGCTGGCCGGCTTCGAGCCGGCCCTGGCGGCGCTGGGCGAGTGGTGGGCCCAGCTCTTCGGCGAGAGCGAGGGCAAGGGCGGGCAGGGCCTCTTCCCCGCTCGCGTGTCCTACACGACGGACCTGCACAGCCTCGGCCAGTTCGTGCAGGACGGGCCGCGGCACCTGTTCGAGACCTTCGTCGGCGTGGAGCACCCCGCGCCCGGGCCCATCCTGGCCGCGGGCGGCGGCGAGCGCGACGGCCTCGACGGCCTCGCCGGCATGAACCTGGCCGAGATCAACCGCGCCGCCGAGGCCGGCACCATGACCGCCCACGACGCCGGCAGCGTCCCCGTGCTGCGCGTGAGCGTGGCGCGCGCGGACGAGTCCTGCCTGGGCGAGCTGATCTGGTTCTTCGAGGCGGCCTGTGCCGTGAGCGCCCTCATGCAGGGGGTCAATCCCTTCGACCAGCCGGGCGTCGAGGCCTACAAGGCCGAGATGCGCCGCCTGCTGGAGCGCTGAGCGGCACACGGACTCAGGGGAAGTCGCGCTCGATGG
>Ga0272442_10006232_pt1 | contig 15757 bp, 16 predicted proteins | sample SSMForm2O_FD_200262 | JGI IMG/M metagenome (GOLD analysis project Ga0272442, IMG submission 200262) | Marine sediment archaeal communities from Little Sippewissett salt marsh, Falmouth, MA, United States - SSM-Form-2O | ecosystem: Environmental > Aquatic > Marine > Wetlands > Sediment ...
AAAACTGTCGGTTTATACCTTGGATTCAAAAATCCCTGTCGGAATTGAATGTTCCATAGATGAAAATCTTACAAAGCAGGAATACTATACCCTGTTGATAGAGCCCGGGGGGATAGACATAACGGCAAAGACACCTCGCGGTTTGTTTTACGCGGTTCAAACGCTGAGACAAATTGTACGCCAGGCAGTGAAGGGCAGAGTGCCGTGTATGCATATCAGGGACCGGCCGGATTATGCCGTCAGGTCTGTGATGCTGGATATAAGCCGGGACCGGCTGCCTGGTATGGAAACTATACATATGCTGATAGACCTGTGGTCGGAATTGAAGTATAACCAGCTGCAGTTTTATACGGAACACACATTCGCGTATTCAGATCATGAATTTGTCTGGAAGGAGGCCTCACCCCTGACTGCCGCGGATATAAGGCATATAGCCGGCTATGCTGCTGCCAGGGGCATGGAGCTGGTGCCAAATCAGAATTCTTTCGGGCATATGGAAAGGTGGCTGAAACATCCCGAATATGTTCATCTTCCCGAAGCTCCCTATGGTTTTATAGATCCCTGGGGAATTCCTTCTTCATCTACAACGACACTGTCACCCGCGGTACCGGAGTCCCTGGTATTTTTAGAAAAGCTCTACGGTGAACTTCGGCCGAATTTTGATTCTATACTTTTTAATGTCGGGGGTGATGAAACTTTTGAACTGGGAAAGGGGAAATCAAAAACCATCTGTGCGGAGCAGGGTTTATCCCGTGTCTATATAGACTTTATAAAAAAAAATACATGACTGTGCAAAACGGCACGGCAAAAGAATTATGGTATACGCCGATATTCTGCTGAAATACGAGCAGCTGGCCGACGATTTACCGGAGGCTGCCATTCTCATCGACTGGGGCTATGAGGATAATCATCCCTTTGATGATGAATGCCGGAGGATCTCAAAGAGCGGGCATGAGTATTACGTCTGCGCTGGAACTTCTTCCTGGAATTCCATTGGAGGCAGATGGCAGAATGCCTGTGATAATATAAAAAAGCCGCTGAAAGCGGGGCTCGTCATGGTGTTTCCGGTTTTATCATAGCCGACTGGGGTAATAACGGACACTGGCAGCAGATGCCGATTTCATTGCCGGGCTATTTTCTGGCTGGTGGAACAGCCTGGAATATTAGCAGCGCCGAACAGTTTGATCCCGTGGAGGCCTTGAATGTGCATTATTTTCAAGACAAGAACGATAATATCGCCGAAGCTCTCATACTGATGGGCTTGAAGTAGTTATGGTAGGCGCGGTAGACGGCCAACCTCTCCATCTGATTGACCGCATTGCGGGCAAACTGAACCGTCTGCCTGGTATGTTCGGCCAGGTCCTTGAGGATCTGGCGGTCGAGATAGTTGACGCTGAAAAGATCATTGGAAACCGTCCGCGGCGCCGTGGAACTGCAGCGGCGGTGAATAAGAGCCGAGCGGTAGTGACCGTCGCGGACGTACCAATCCCGTTGAGAGGGGGCTGATTGGTGCAAGGCGCACTCGCTGTTGGGACAGAAAGGGGGAATATGCATGGACAAACTCCTTATTGAGGGAATGTTTCTGTCTATAAATAGGGTAGAAACAAGGATTTTGCTTCAGCTCATCCGCAGGATCGGGGACACTACTTAATAGATAAAAAGAATACCGGCCCCCGAAATAGCTATTACAGTACCAGCCACCACTTTCCAGGTTATTTTCTTTTTCAATACAAAGAAATCAAATGGAAGCAGAAGGATGGGGCTCACCTGTATAAGGGCCGTAACAATACCAACAGGCGCCAGTGTTAATGCGTACATGGATACGATAACTCCGAAAATAGGACCGATAACCGCCCCTGCCGCAAGGATCGCGGTAAGTTTTATAAACCGCATGTTTTTTAAATCAGCGATGAAACTCTTTCTGATAAGGGAGAAGGCTACCAAACCTAAGAGGCCCGCGATGATCCTGATGTAGGTCCCTGATATCGGGTGCACATTGTACATCAGAGCGCCCTTTGAAAGTATGTTCGCGAGGGCCTGCGCGAGGGCTCCGGCCATCGCGAAAGGTATGCCGAGGTTCTGCTTCTTTTTAGTCCCGGACCGGTTCTGTCCTTCTTCATAGATGACCCACATGACTCCACCGATAGTGATGAGGATGCCAAGTATCTGGAGATGATTCAGTTTTTCGGAGAGGGCAAACCAGGAAATTATTGTACCGAAAATAGGGCTGAGAGTCAGAATAACAAGTGTTTCACGCACACCGAGCAGAATGAGGGACCTGAAAATAAAAAGATCGGCAATGGTAAATCCCAATAAACCGGAAAAACTGAACAGCATCAGAATGTATGGATCGAGGTGGTGAGGGAAAAAGCTGCCGGTAAAAATGAAATGAACAAGAATAATCGGAGGCAGCGAGAGCCAGAGACGGATGTGGGTTACACAGCTTGATCCGATCTTTTTACCGGCGTATGACCAGATGCTTGATACTATTGCGAAACATGCTGCTGTAAGAACAGCAAGACTTTGCCCTAAGAATTGCTCCATTTATGTATGTCCGCCTTCGTCGATTAGACTATCTCCTGAGGGTACAGGGTCTGTTGTTGTAATAGAACTAAAAAATATTCAAAGAGATTGAGAAAAAACATTGTAATTATAAAAAAAATTACTAATAACAGCAGTGTTTTGTTCTCATGATATACGCACATACTATACACGAAACTTTGGAGAAGAGGAAGTGACGGATAAAAAAACCTCATACAGGGAGAATTGAAACTTCCTTCAAATTAAACTAGAATCGTGGAGACATATGCATGAACTGTCGGTTACCGGTGATATATTTCAGATTGTCCTCAGATATGTTGCCCTCCACAGAGTAGACAAAGTACTGAGCATCCATCTTGAGATTGGTGAATTGAGTGATCTGGAGGAAGAATGGATACAGCATTACTTCGACAAAATCAGCAAAGGATCCGCCGCGGAGGGAGCGGTATTAAAGGTGCATAAAATTCCATGTGTTTTTTACTGTGAGCAATGCGGCGCCGAGTTCGAAGCTGAACTGAGTTCTGTTGACATGATTATGTGTCCAAGCTGCACATCCCGGAAGTGCCGTATGGTGAGAGGCGATGAATACACGGTGAAAAGCATGGAGGTCTTATGACAGAGATAAAGCTCATAGAAATCGGTGAAGAAATACATAGCGATAATAAAAAGACAGCGGCGGATGTTCGAAGTATTTTAACAAAAAGCGGCACATTTCTGCTTAATCTTATGGCCTCACCAGGGGCTGGAAAAACAAGTCTTATTATGAATACCCTTAGCGGTCTCAGTAATCAAACCAGGGCCCTTGTGATAGAAGCAGATATAGACTCATTGGTGGATGCGGAAAAGATAGTACAAGCCGGCGCTCGGGCGGTACAGATACATACCGGAGGATTCTGTCATGTGAATGCCGGAATGATCATGAAAACTGTTCATTCTCTGAATATTGATGAAATTGATCTGCTGATACTTGAGAACGTGGGCAATCTTATATGCCCGGCCCAGGTTGATACGGGAGCACATGCAAATGCAATGATCCTGAGTGTACCAGAAGGTGATGATAAGCCTCTGAAATATCCGCTTATGTTCCGGTCCTGCGAAGTTCTTGTTGTGAATAAAATCGATTATCTGAAGATGGAGGACTTTGACATGGAAAAACTGAAAGACCGGGTCTGGAAATTAAATCCGGATATGAAAATATTTGAATTGTCCTGTAAGACCGGCGAAGGTCTGGATCCATGGGTCGGCTGGCTCAGGAACAGGATCAGACTCTGAAACCGAGTCCCGCCTTTATCAGCAGGAATATGCCCTTTACCGGACCGAACCTCCCTAAAAACATCTTTATGTACATAGCCATAGCGTTCAAGGGGGGATTTTTCGCGTTTCCCAGGGCGCACAGATTGATAGCTTTTACCGGACAGGAATTCACACAGAGACCGCAGCCGATACATCGTTCAGTGTGTAATACGGCCTTTTTTGCACGTTCTCCGTTTTTCTGAATGACAAGAGCGTCCATGGGACAACGCTGTATACATGTACCGCAGCCAATACACAAATTCGGGTCGATCGCAGCTCGGAACTTTGCCGTGAGGATGCTGCCCGGATTATGTAATTTTTTTACACGGGAGAGTATGGCGCAGCAGCAGCTGCAGCAGCAGCAAATAAAAGCCGGTTTACGGGTGTTCTGCGCCTGAAGGACCAATCCTTCGGTTTCCGCCTGTTCAAGAAATTCCAGGCACTCTTCCCTGCTGAGAAGAGTGCCCCTGTTTTCCCTTAAAACTCCTTCGGCGGCATTTCCTAAGGCCAGACAGGTTTCTTTCAGATCTGTTTGACTGCACTGTTCGCCTAAAAGTTCCCTTCCCTGTCTGCAGATACAATTTTGCTTCACAAAGGGCCCGTCGGACGAACGGATAAGATCGCGTATTTTATCATAACTGCTGACATTCCGTTCCGGCAGGATAGTTTCATTGATCGGGATGGTGCGCATCTGACGCGGGTGTTCGCTGGCGAAAGAGTGCATGAAAGCTTCATCCATATAAGTATGCGCTTCTTTTTCAAATCCGCGTGTCAAACGATCGACCTGATACTCATAAAGACCGACCGCAAAGGGAAGTTTTCCGTATACCCTGACGCTTTTCCCGCGTTTTTGCCTGGTCCCGCTGTTGATTACCTTTTTCTCTACAAGGCTTCGCAGAATACCCTCGATATCCTTTTGTGATATCCTGTCCTTTCCGAAACGGCGACGGATACGGTCCGACGTTTCAGGCAGTATGTTCATGTGCAGAACAATCTCAGCCTCGGTTTCAGTAAAAAATCTGCGGAGGATATCAATTTCAACACCGGAGGATGTTTCCGGAAACGCAACCGGCATTACATCCAGATGTTTGCGCAGTTTTTCGTATACATCTATATTCACGTATGAGAGAATAGCATAAAAACATTGGAATAAAAAAGGGATATATAATAAAAACTGTACTTGTGGAATATGGAAGGTTTGCATAATCTTTGTCCCACGATCGCTATTAATTCATTCATGGGGACAGGAAAGTATATGAAAAAGAAAGACATGCTTAATTTATGCGCTTCACTTGTTCTGGCATCGAGCATATTGTTGGTATCAGCAGAATTATCAGGCAGCAGGCTTAAATCCGCTGCCTGATACAAAAATACAGTTTCTTACGGTGCTGAATCCATTATTTTTCCGTCAACCCATACTCCGGAACGTGTTTCTCCAGATCTTTCGGGTATTTTCATCACAAAACCGGGATGGATCAAATCAGGATTGTCCGGTTCCGGGAGTTTGCTCTTGTTCGCGAGGTATATCGGATACCAGCCGCCGTAATCACCATAGATAAAATCATAGCCTGAAATCCGCCAGAAACAGTCCTCGTTGCCGGGAATATCTCTTACCACGTAGGCGGCGGGTAAAACAGAGCCTGTTCTCGGCAGGGCAGCGAATTTTTCAAGGATAGCGATTGCAGCGCGGCTTGATTCTGAACTTGAGCTGTACTTTTTATCAGCGTAGAGAGCCCGCGCGGTTTCTATCAGGGCAACAGCCCTGGAGTATGAATCGGGATCCTGCGAAAAACGGCCGGACCTTTGCACCTGTCCCTGCAATCCCGCGGCACGGTTGATTAGCTGGTTTGCGCGATACTGCGCGAGCCTCGTTGTGATGTAAGCGTCGGATTTTTCCGCGTATTCTTTCGAAAGTTCCGCGTACTCCAGGGCCTTGGCATATTCTCCGTCTTCTAAAGCCTGCTCGGATAGATTTTTGTACCTCAGGGATTCCTTATAATCGGGATTATCCTGAAGGTTTTGAGAGAAAACCAGTGCAGCAATGAACAGAAGCGGCACTATCAGAAGTAACTTTTTCATTGTGCGCCTCCTTCCTGACCAGCCTCTATTAAAGCATCTTCGGCATTTTTTTCAACCTGAGAAATTGCCGAATTTGCCTCTTCGAGGGCTTTCAGCGCTTTTTGACGGTTCGCTGAAGCTTCCTGAAAGGCCTTTTTAAATGCCGCCGACGCCGCCTCATATTTCGCCTGAGCGTTCTCCCATTCTTCAGCGGATTCAGCCTTTTCAGCTTCGGAGTAGAGAGCTATAGCTTCAGCATAAAATTCAGGCGCTCCCTTTTCAGCTTTTATTCCGTCAGCCTCAGCCTTGGAATCCATCGCGCTCTTCCTGAATTCAGTCAGATCAAATCGCAATACTTCCGCTTCAGGAGTCTCTTCTTCAGGCGGGGGGGTTGAGGCACACGATGCTATCAAGAGGGCTCCAACCAAAAGAAACAATAGTCTTTTCATATCACCCTTCCTTTTTATTACATATATATGCACACACAGGTACACATACTGATTCCGTTTATCAGGATAGTTGTACTGATAACTGTAGTACAACTTTTTCGTGATCGCAAATTTCCGGAATAATCACGAAGAAATCACTGAAAAAGATCTGACGTCCCCGGAAGAAGCCCGGGGACAGTCAGGAATCATTTTTCAAAGAGGATCAAATACTGGGAATACCCCTTTTCCTCCATTTCTTCCTTCGGAATGAAGCTCATGCTAGCTGAGTTCATACAGTATCTCAAGCCGGTTGGTTCCGGTCCGTCCCGAAATACATGACCCAGATGACTGTCGGCGTATGTACTTCTTACCTCGATTCTTTTCGCGAATAATGAGTTGTCTTCACGATACTTCACATAATCGGGGTCAATGGGCCGTATAAAACTCGGCCATCCGGTGCCGGATTTGTATTTATCGGTTGAGCTGAATAAGGGCTCTCCGCTTACTATATCTACATAAATACCTTCTTTTTTATTATCCCAGAACTCATTGTCGAACGCCCGCTCGGTCCCGTCCTCCTGAGTCACCTGGTATTGAAGGTCATCGAGCCGCGAAATCCGCTCTTCTTTGTCAAAGTTGTTCCACAAGCCTTCTTTCGTCACCAATCCTTCCGGGGTCTTTCCGCTTTTCCACATTTCTCCAATAAAACTGCCCCGTCCTGAGGCCGTAAAATACCGTTTATAGGCATTGGCGCTTTTTATATAATAGTCCTGGTGATATTCCTCTGCTTCATAAAAAGGTCCCGCTTCAAGAATATCCGTAGTGACATCCTTTGTGAATCTTCCGGAACTGATAAGATTTTCTTTTGAACGTAGGGCGGACTGTTTTTCTGTTTCATTTTTATAAAAAATAGCCGGAGTATAGTGATCGCCCCGATCGTAGAATTGTCCTCCGCCGTCCGTGGGATCTATATTGCGCCAGAATACCTCCAACAGCTGCTCATAACTGATGACTTTTTCGTTGTAATACACTATTACCGATTCTCTATGGTCCGTCAGTCCCGAGGCGACTTCCTTATAGGAGGGATTCTCCCTTGTTCCTCCGGAATATCCGGATAGTACCTCGGCGACCCCGTTCAATCTTTCGAAGGGGTACTCCAGACACCAGAAGCATCCCCCGGCGAAAATAGCGGTAGAGTAGGCTTCAAGGTTCTGGATGAGAGATTCGGGAAAGGGGGCGACTTCTTTCAAGGGTTCTTCAGCTGTCATCGGATTTCCCTTACCGGGTTCGGTGGATTCCATGAATGGAGGTTCCGTCTCCCCTTTGCCGCCGCTGAAAACCTGTGCTGACACCAAAAGAAACAGCACTGCAAACATCATTATTCTATTATTCCTCAGAAATGGTCTTTTCATTTTGACCTCCTTAGATAATTCAGTACATATATAAATAATAATATACTAAGGAAGTCTAATTCTGACTAATATAATAGTGAAAAGCCGGCGAGATCATGTATGATCTGCCGGCTTCATATGCTTATTGAGTTTTTATCATTTCATATCAAATTTCATTCGTTCAATCACATCTTTTTGAAGTTCCTTGTTCAAGGGTGTGAAAAACGCGCTGTAACCCGATATCCGTACCATCAAATCACGGTATTCTTCCGGTTTTTTTTGAGCTTCCATGAGGGTTTCATCATCGAGAACATTGAACTGTATGTGATACTGATTGTTTCTGAAATGAGTCTTCACCAGGGCGAGTACGCGTTTTCTGCCTTCCGCGGTTTGCAGGGAATCAGGTGAGAGGCGCATGTTGAAAATAGATCCTTTTTGAAACCAGATACTGGGCAGTTTTGCTTCGGAATTGATGGCCGCCGTTGGTCCATGCTGTTCAGCACCATTTGCAGGAGAGACACCATTATTTACGGGTGTCGTCGCCTTGCGGCCGTTGGGCAGTGCTCCTACTGATTTACCGAAGGCAACATTTCCTGTTACCGAGCTCTGACTGAGTGCGAACGTGGCCGGAACAGGGCCCTTTCCGTAACGCGAGCTTTTGAAATCATTTTGATATACTGAGCCCAGGTACTCGGAGATTTCAACACTGTAAGCATCCGCGTAATCATCATCATTTCCGAATTTCGGAACCTTGTTGATGAGCAGCTGCCGGATTTCCTCTCCGCTTGGTGATGTAGACATGTCTTCAAAATTGGTCTTCAAAGCATGCATGAGCTGTTCCGCTGTGAGGAGTTTTTTATCGAACAATACATACTCGAGCGCCGCAAAAGAGTCACCTGTGGATATTCCTCCTGATGTAGGCCCTCCGTCAGCGGTATATACAGCACCACCTTCAATCAGCGATTTACCACGTTCGATGCAGTCATGGACGAGGGAGGACCGAAAAGCGTTCTGATCATGCAGGATGTGCATTTCATCACTTATGTGCTCAACTATTACCTGCAGCTCCATATAATAATGCAGCTGCCGTTTGAAGGCCTCCATAATCTCCTTCGTGTTTTGAAAGGAGGAAAGGTCACCGTCACCCTTGAGAAGGGTGATCCCTGTCCGCGGGTCGGTACCATTATTCAAAGTCATTTCAAAAACCTTTGCCACGTTCAGCCAGGAGCCTTTGGCAGCAAAATCCCATTTACCCGGAACTGACGCCTCAATGCATCCGACAGGAGCCCAGTTGTACTGATCTTCCTTTTTTATTCCCATGTTATCAAGAATACGCATGACACCAGCATCGTTGTATAATGCAGGCTGTCCGCCTTTATGCTGATATATAACCTTCAACGCCTGATCCATAAAAACATCGCTGGTTCCCTCGTACCACTTGAGAGAGACTGAGGGCTTTGTAAGTTTCAGATCAGCTGTTGCGTCCAGTACCACATAAGTGAGTTCATTTACCGCGTCCTTACCATCCGCCGTTTGTCCTCCGATGGCCAGGTTTTCCGCTAAATGGTATCCGGGAAAGTATTCGCTGTCAGGCCAGGACCGAAGTTTGTTTATTTCATTGGCTTTGATAAAGAAAGATTCGACAATTTCCAGTGCTTTTTCACGGTCCATGAGACCGTTATCAATATCATGTTTATAATACGGCCACAGATATTGATCAAATCTTCCGAGAGAAATGGCGTGTCCGTTTGTCTCAATCTGCAGGATCAGCTGGATAAACCATGTCGTTTGTACTGCCTGCCAGAATGTTTCCGCGGGCTTCGCGGGGACCCTGCGGCAATTTTCCGCCATAATCCGGAGCTCTTCTTTTCTTTGAGGATCATTCTCTTTTCGGGTTTCTGCGTCGAGTAATTCGGCGAATCTTTGAGCAAAACGGATGACAGCCTTGTTCGCGGTTACAACAGCCTGGAGAAACCAATACTGGCTGATCACACCAGGTTGAGTGAGGTCAAGATTGTCAAGTCTCTGTTCAGCCTTAGCTATTACATAGTTGAGCCCGTGTTTTAGTACCATTTCGTGGTCCGGCAGCACGTTTCCAAGTCCGGCAGCGGAACACCATGTGTCGTCGATTGCGTTGATTTCCCATGCTGTTCTGGCGTCATCAGGTAATTGGCTCCAGACATTTTCAAAAAGAGTTTTTCCTTTCCAGTATTCGATGGTTTCAAGTACCTTTCTTTTTGTATCTTCACTGTAGGCAAATTGATCACAGGGACGGTCAGTGAAGGGATACGGGTTCCCGTTGAACTCATCAACAATCCAATCAACCGCGTATTCAGGAAAAACCGGAGCGCCGCGCACCGTACCAGCCTGGTTGCCTGTGATAAGTTCTCCGTCACGGACAAAAATTGTCATCTTGTCCAGGACGTCATAAAGAGACTCAGCTCTGCGTTTTACGATAGGTTTACCTTCACTTTTTTTCATGGATTCTGTAAAGATAACTGCGCGTTCCGGACAGATTTCCGGTGTGGTTTGAATCAGTTCAGTTCTTAATTTGTTAATTCTGGAGTTCATTCTTCTTCCCCTCTAACTGAAAACGGTTTCATTAAACTTAATTGTAAATGAGGTTCTGTTTTTTGGCAAGTTTAAAATCACTTTATATTATCGGGTGTATCGTAAAAAACACGGTAATATCCCCTGAATTCGATATGTACCGCACTGAAAAGAATGGAAATGTAAATTTATACATATGAGATCGTTTACAGATATGAATATGCGCCAGATTATCCAGCATCAATCGTAGAAAAGTATATTTATACATTTTTTACTTGACGGAATGGTGAATAAGCTTTAGTCTCCATAAAGTAATACTTTGTCATAATATCTAAACGTTTATAAATAATTCAGTAATCAGAAGAGACACATGGACTGTACACGGCTAGTCGGGCATGTGTCTATTTTTTATTTTCAAGGGGGAAATATGGCAGCAGAAAAACAACATCTGAAGCGACAGCTGGGAATCCTTGACGTAACTGCAATTGCGGCAGGGATTGTAATTGGGGCCGGTGTCTTTGTGATTACCGGTTTGGGCGCGAAATACGCGGGTTCACTCACCTGGGTATCATACGCGATCGGGGCTATACCGGTCATACTGGCAGGGTTGAGTACAATTTATCTCAACTTGATGTATCCGGTAGAGGGTGGAGAAAGTTACGTATATCCCACCAGAATTGTATCGAAGCCTTTTGGCTTCCTATCGGGATGGGGGATGTGGCTGGCCCTTATTGGTCCCGTTGCAATAACGGCGAAGGCATTTATCTTATATTTAAACGTAATGCCGGGAATTACATTTCAGGCACCCGTTGTTATTGGAGCCATTATTGTTACCGTTATCTTTTTTCTGATCAATCTGAGGGGCGTACGAACTGTTTCCAATATCCAGAATGTTCTGTTTCTTTTCATGGTAGCAGGTATGATTATTTATATCTTCATGGGACTTCCGCATGTAAAGGCTGAAAACGTAGCGATGGGTTCCCCAATGGGTTTCGCGGGTATCATGAAGGGCGCCTCCCTGCTGATATTCGCCTACGCGGGATTAACCCTGGCTGCTGATCTGGGTGAGGAAGCGAAGGACCCTGCAAAGACCATAACCTGGGGTATCATTCTGGGCGCTCTTGTTCCGGCAGCGCTCTATATCGTATCAGCCTTTGTATCGACAGGTATTCTGCCCTGGGACCAGTTTGCTGCTTCCGATGCTCCATACGCGGCGGTTGCCTCGCAATACATGGGAAACTTCGGGGTAGCTTTTATTGTGATAGTAGCATTTGCGGCGATCCTCTCATCCCATAACGGCGAGCTGGCGGTCGGCGGACGGGTCCTGTTTGTTCTGTCACGCGACAAGATAATTAAGGGAAAAGTAGTCTCGATAAACAAATTCGGTATACCCGGGTATTCCCTGCTGGCTACTGCTGTTATGGCAATATTTCTTATTGTTACAGGTACGCTCCAGCTTGTCGCGGAGGTTATAGTCGCGATGTTTCTTTATAACTGGATTATCACCCACATTGGTGTTATAATGGCAAAAAAGAAGTATCCTGATATATGTTCAAAAATACCTGGTATTTACGGCAAATCGTGGTTCCTTATTTTTCCATGGATTGGTATAATTATTTCAGTATACCTGCTCTACCTCCAGGGATGGAAAGCGCTGCTGTATGCTTCAGTCTGGATGCTTGTAGGCCTGGCAATTTACTATATCCGCAGGTTAAAAGACAAAGAAGAGATCGACAGACTTATGGAGGAATGGCCGCGTGACCGTTACTTTGAGGAGGAACCGGTCAAAAAATAAAGAAAACCAACCAGCAGGGCGGGTATCTTCGGCAACCGGAGATACCGTCTGCTGGTATTAAAAAAAATAGGGAGAATGTCATGGAAACAACAAAAAAAATCGGTATTATTATATGTGACAGATACAGGAGGTGCGCGGGAGGAAAATGCCTGAAATCAATGCGCCAGAGGGATGGTGCATTCAGCATATACAAGGATATGGGTGTCGAGCTGGTGGGTTATACTTCATGCGACGGCTGTCCGGGAGGCAATATAGAATACGCGGTGGATGAGATGATAAAAAACGGCGCGGAAGCTGTTCATCTGGCAACAGGATTGATCGTAGGTTATCCGCCATGTCCCTATATCCAGTTTTTTCATGATTTTATCCTGAAGCGGTATGGTATAGAGGTTGTGTATGGAACCCATCCTATTCCGCAGAAGTATCTCGACATGCACAGCTCCCTGGGAACATGGACAGGTAAAGAATGGGAACATATTACAGGTCCGACAATGGACGACGAGAAAACCCGAATCGCATACAATTGAGACGGTAATATATACACCACATACCACTGATACTAAATGTGCCGTATGCCACCGACAAGAAGGAGTTCATATGGGAAAAATAATTTCATCAGCAGTCATTCTTGGAATAGTGGGACTTGTGGCGGGATATTTCCTTTTCGGCAAGATGGGTAATTCATACGTCGACATACAGACTCTCATCGCACCGGGGGGGTCGTTTTTTAAACAACTGGGCAACACGATCAGGGGAGTAGAGGAGATGCGCCGGAAAATCCTCATAACCGGTGGAGCAGGGGCAGCTGTGGGTATTGTAGTCGGAGTTATGCGGAGCCGCTGATTGTTTTCTTCGCCGTTTCAGTTCCCCTGTTCCAGCGCGATTTTGCCGGTACGTATTGATTCGACAATCTGGAACTGACTCAGAAGATTGACAGCGCTGTCAACGGCGGCGGTATCACCGGTGATTTCAAACACCCATATTGAACCGCTCGATGAAACAATGCGTGCCTGCAGCGCTGTAATGATCTGTAGAATGTTCGAACGTTCCTGTTCAGCAACTTCAATTTTTATCAGCGCGTGTTCTCTCTCTATAATTCTTTCATGGTTAAGGTCCCACACTTTTATAACATGAACGAGTTTCTGCAGCTGCTTGCGTACCTGTTCAAGTATCTGATCGTTACCTTCGACAACAATGGTGAAACGGCTCTTTCCGGGTTTTTCTGTGTGTCCGACGGTGAGACTTTCGATATTAAAACCTCTGCGTGAGAACAATCCCGATATTCTGGTCATGACTCCGGGAATATCATCACAAAGAATTGATAATGTATGTTTCATCATTCGTCTCCTTCTTCCAGTTCGAGTAAGTTTGATCCTGTCACCATTGGATATACGTTCTCCTCTTCTCCAAGTATGCAGTCATAAACGGTGACCCCACGTTGTTCTGAAGCTGTTTTTATATTCTTAAAGAAATCTTCGATTGTGTTTATCCGTATTCCCGTGCAGCCGAAATCCTCCGCGATACGATCGAAACGAATATCGGTATCGAATTTGCTGATATCGAAACGTTTTTCATAAAAGTAGTCCTGGAGCTGCTGGATCATGCCAAGACGGCTGTCATTCATTAAAAGGACCGTGAGGTTTATTCCCGATTCTTTCGCGGTCACCAGCTCCTGTATATTCATCAGAAAAGAGCCGTCACCGGTGATCAAAACGATCTTTTTATCAGGCCTGCCGACCGCCGCTCCAATCGCGGCCGGTAATCCAAAACCCATCGTACCTAGTCCTCCGGAAGTGATAAATGTCCTTCCCGAAGATACGGGAAAATGCTGTGCTGCATATATCTGGTGCCGTCCCACGTCGGTAACTATAATCGCGTCCGGGAAAATATCGGCAGCGATACGCAGTATGTCAGCTGTATGTATGCCTGCCGGATCATCTGCGGAATAATTTTTTGACCGTTGTGATTGTCCGTTCGGGGGCTTCTGATTTTTCAGGTATTCGGTCCAGCCTTCAAACTGCATTGTGGAGGTTTCAGCCAGTTCCGTGAGTCTTGGAAGAATATTGGAAATATCTCCGACAATGGGGAGGTACGCCGGAACGTTCTTTCCAATCTCGGCGGGATCGATATCGATATGGATTATTTTCGCATCCCGGGCGAAAGAGGCCAGCGGTCCTGTAGACCTGTCACCGAACCTGGTACCGATGGCGAGGACAAGGTCTGCCTTTGTGACCGCGGTATTGGAGACGCGCCTCCCGTGATATCCAAACAGACCGAGGTTGAGAGGATGACGGTTATCAAACGCTGACTTGCCCATAAGGGTATAGACAAGGGGAATCTTTGTAGTCTCTATGAATTGCGAGAGTACTTCAAATCCATCGGCGAGAAAAACTCCCCCTCCGGCAATCACAAGAGGGCGTTCCGCTTCCCTGATCATGCTCACGGCGCGTTTTATCTGGCCCGGATGCCCCTTCATGGTAGGGTTGTAGCCCTCGAGATTTCCCCGTTTTTCCTGCTGGCTGGCAAACTCTTCGGTTTGTACATCTTTCGGGATGTCAACAAGCACGGGACCCTTTCTGCCGGTACCGGAAAGAAAAAAGGCTTCCTCAACGATTGGCGCGATCTGACTGGCAGTCTGCACAAGATAGTTATGTTTTGTTATGGGTATGGTAATGCCAGTAATATCGACTTCCTGGAAGGCATCGTTTCCGATAACATTGCGCGGCACCTGACCGGTGATGGCTACGATCGGAGAGGAATCCATGTAGGCGGTGGCGATACCGGTTACAAGATTTGTGGCCCCGGGACCGCTGGTAGCAAGACATACACCCGTCTTACCGCTGGCCCTCGCGTACCCGTCGGCCATGTGAGCTGCTCCCTGTTCATGACGGGCAAGAACATGGCGGATTTCAGATCTCTGCATTGCCTCGTAAATAGGAAGATTAGCGCCGCCGGGATATCCGAAAATTACCTCCGTGCCTGCGTTTTCGAGTGATTTTACCAGAGTTTTCGCTCCGGTTGATTTTCCCTTTTTCATTCCAGGCCTCCTTATTGCAGGAAACTCTCACGGGAAGTACAGACTTTATCCGTGAAAAATAAAAAAGGCCTGTCGCCGGTTGGCGACAGGCCTGCTATTTCACATTTGTTTGCCTATCAGCTTCGCCGGTGGTTTCCAGAACCGGGTAGTAGTACTACAACGACGACGAGAAGGACGACATACAGTTGAGTGAGATTGATATGTCCGATATTACATTGTTTTTCCCGCATACTCCCTGTTCCTTTGAAAAGAAACTATATGAGGTTCACGGGAACAGGTCAACAGTTTGAATGAAAATAATTGTCTTTTATTCATAAAAAAATATATAGTTTACAGGGTATCGTCTGCGTTAAGAACATTTCGTCCGATATTCGGCGGCCGTTGCTTAAAAAATACTGAAAGGAGTTGATAGGTGGCCGGTTTTACTGTCATTCTCGTTTTTCTTCTGCTCGGTGAAGCACTGCACCTGGCAGGAATTCCCCTTCCGGGAAGTGTAATCGGGATGCTGCTGCTTACTGTCTCACTCGCGGCAGGTATCATCAGGCGGAGCTGGATAGAAAAAAGCTCCGCTTTTCTGCTGAAGAATATGGCATTTTTCTTCGTTCCTGCGGGAGCAGGCATTATGGCTCATGCCGATATGCTGGAGGATTATTGGGCTCCCATA
>Ga0272442_10006235_pt1 | contig 15755 bp, 16 predicted proteins | sample SSMForm2O_FD_200262 | JGI IMG/M metagenome (GOLD analysis project Ga0272442, IMG submission 200262) | Marine sediment archaeal communities from Little Sippewissett salt marsh, Falmouth, MA, United States - SSM-Form-2O | ecosystem: Environmental > Aquatic > Marine > Wetlands > Sediment ...
GAACAGCTTCCCGCCGTAGAGCATCGGGCTGGCGCTGTAGCCGTAGTAGACGCTCCACTTGCCGTGGTCCCTCTGGAGGTTACGCCGCCAGATCAGTTTGCCGTCCAGGCCCGTCGCTGCCAGTTCGCCGTTGCCGTACAGGAAGTACACCCGCTTGCCGTCGGTGGCCGCCGAGCAGGAGGCCATCGTGTTCCGCTTGTAGATCAGGTCCTTGGCGCGGCCGAGGCTCTCGGCCCAGAGGACCTTGCCGGTCTTGCGGTCGAGGCACAGGGCCGCGAGATTCCGCTCGCGGTTGGCCACCGACGTGACGAAGACGCGGTCGCCCCAGACGATCGGCGTGCCCCCGCCGCGCCCGGGCATCTCCGCGGCCCAGCGGACGTTCTCGGTAGTCGTCCACGTTGCCGGCAGACCGGTTTCGGGGCTGGAGCCGTTCAGCGCCGGCCCGCGCCACTGGGGCCAGTCGGCCCCCGGCGCGGCCGCCGCGGCCGGCAGCAGCACGGCGGCGAGCAGGAGCGTGCGTTGGGGCGAGCTCATGGTGCGTTCCTTCTTCCTTGCTGTGTGGACGGGCGAGTTGGGCGATCCAGCTTAGCCGCGGGGCCGGCGCACCACAAGAGGGCCGCAAACGCAGGCATAACCCCGCGGCCCGGATCAGGACTGGCATCCTGTGTCATCCATCCTGTTTCCAGAGCAGCCGAACGGACCTTCCTCCGGCCGAGTAGGCGTGTATAATAGGTTTGTGCGCATGCAACGCTGCTCTGGGAGAGCACTGATGACGACTATACCTGTTGATCTGCCCGAGGATGCCTTCGCGGCGCTCCGGTTGTCGCCGAACGAGTTCGCCCGCGAGATGCGCCTCGCGGCGTCCATTCACTGGTTCCAGCGCGGGGTCATCTCGCAGGGCAAGGCGGCCCAGATCGCGGGGCTCGCCCGCGCGGACTTCATCGACGAATTGGCTCGCCGCGAGATTGACGTGGTCCACGTGGACCTCGCCGATCTGAAGGAGGAGCTTTCGCGTGGCTGAGCCCCCCGCGGTGGATGCCTCGCCGATTATCTGCCTCGCCCGCTCGGGGATGTTGGACCTTCTGCAAGTCGAGGGACCGCGAGTGATCGTCCCCAGCGCGGTGGCCGAGGAGGTCACCCGCGGCTCGCGCGCCGCCGAGACGATCGCTGCGCTCGAAGACAGGCCCTGGATCGTGGTGGGGGATCCACTGCCATGCCCGCCGTCCGTACTCGCGTGGGACCTGGATCCCGGGGAGTCCGCCGTGTTGGCTTGGGCCCTGGCGCATCGGGGCACTGTCGCCATACTCGATGACTTGGTAGCGCGCCGCTGTGCCAAGGCACTCGGCGTGCCGCTGTGCGGCACCTTGGGCCTGGTCCTCAGGGCCAGGCAGCGCGGGTTGATCCCGTCGGCGCGAGAGGCCGTCGAGAAACTGCTTTCGGCCGGCCTCTACCTCTCGGAGTCCGTGATACGCCAAGTGCTTGCACTGGTCGGGGAGTGACGGGCACCGCGGCGACAGCCGGGAAGTACCTTGACCTGCAGGTGCGGCCCAGCCGGACGCGCCCTGTGAAGCAGCATAGCCATCTGCATTCGGGATTAGCGGCCGGGCGCCGGTGGCGCGTCCGGCCCGGCGGGCAGGGCGTAGACTTCCACCTCGGTGTAGCGGTTCATCTCGTCGCTGGTCGAGCCGTTGGAGTACAGCCGCACATAGCGCGCCTGGACGCCTTGCACGTCGATGAGCAGGCCCTCGTGCGTCTCGAAGTAGCCCCAGTCCTCTCCCAGCCCGAGGCCGGCGGAGTTGTCGTGATCGTTGTTGAACAAGGTCCGGACGTTCGTGATGAAGTCCCTGTCGTCGGCGACCTGGACGACCACGTCGTGGTAGACCCGCCGGTCCTTGTGCTCGTGCCAGACGACCACGGCGTGGATGCGGCAGGCCCTCTCGAGGTCGATCTGGACCCACTGCACGTCGTAACCGAGTTCGACGAAGGCGTCCTCGACGGCCTCCTTGCAGCCGTCGGTGATCAGGTCGAGCGTGCCGATGACCGGCTCGGCGTCGCTGCTGGTGACGGGCTTGTTGAGGGCCACGTTCCGCACGCCCTTGGGTGCCAGGAACGGTTTGCGCAGCGCCCACTTGCCGCCTTTGGGGATCTTCACCCGCGTGCCGGGAGGCGGCTCCTTGGGCGTGCCGATGTCGCTCGGCTTGGGCAGTTGGAGCGAGATCGGCACGAGGCCCTCGGCGGAGACGGGGGCGTTGGCCTCCGCAGGCTTTGCAGCCGGCTTCGGCTGCCGGGCCGCTCCCTGGCCTCGTTCTCCGCAGCCTACCGTCGCCACGACCCACGCAGCCGCCGCGGCGGTCAGCAGACCAACCGACACCAAGCTCTTGGATTTCCTGGACATATGACGTCTCCTTACCTGTGCGGCGTCCGCCGGTCCGTGCCGGGCAGTACGCTGCGGCGTGCAGGCCAAGCCCCGACCGAGCCTCTGCCCTGATGACGAACGAAGGCGGCGTTTCTTAGGCCCTTCGCTTTGTGGGACTTGGCAACGCCGTGCGAGGGACACGACCGTACCTCGCCCGCGCGGCAGCAGAAATACCTTGCATAACCGCCTCGGAGCGACTAAAAGGCCGCAATCCTACTGGCGGATACGGAGTGTTCGGCAGGCAAGAGCCGTTGTTCGTCGCCGGGCGACCCGCGCCGCGGAAGGACGATTACGTGAGATGAAGTTCCATCTGGTGGACAGGATCGAGTCGATCGAGCCGGGCAAGCGGATCGTCGCCGTCAAGGCCGTTTCGCTGGCCGAGGAGTACCTGGCGGACCACTTTCCGGCCTTCCCGGTGCTGCCGGGCGTGCTGATGATCGAGGCGATGGTGCAGTCGGCGGCCTGGCTGGTTCGCGTGCAGCAGGAGTTCGCCCACAGCATCGTGGTGCTGGCGGGTGCGCGGAACATCAAGTACGCGCAGTTCGTCCAGCCGGGCGACATTCTGCGGTGCGAGGTGGCGGCGGTGGAGATCGGAGAGGCGTCTGCCCGTTTCAAGGGCGCAGGGTTCGTGGGCGACCGCCAGGCCGTCTCCGGTCGGCTGGACCTGAGGTGCTTCAACCTGGCCGGCCGGGCGCCCGGGGGCGCAGCGGCGGATGAAGCGATCGTGGCGCAGTTGAGGGAGCGGTTCAAGCTGATTGGCGGACCCGAGGCGCTGGCGGCGGCGGGCTGAGGGCGATGCCCCCGCCCGGCGGCTGCGGCGTGTTCGGGGCGATGGGATGTATCGTTGACTTTGCGTGCCCAACTTCCTATACATAGGCACCCTTCCGCGGGGTCTGCGGGCGGGGCATGCAACGGATTGACGGGCACAACAGGAGAATCGAGGCGATGCCGATGACCGAAGAGGAAGTCTTCGAGAAGGTAAGAGACACTCTGGTGGACGCCCTGAACGTGGACGATGACGAGGTGACCCCCGAGGCCAAGATCTCGGCGGACCTTGGGGCCGAATCGATCGACTACCTTGACATCACGTTCCGGCTGGAGAAGGCGTTCGACATCAAGATCCCGCGGGGGGAACTCGTGCCGGAGCAACTGCTCAACGACCCGCAGTACGTTCAGGACGGGAAGCTGACGGCCGAAGGGCTCGACGAGCTCAGGAAGCGCATGACCCATGCCGACCTGACGGAGTTCGAGAAGGATCCCGAGGTCGGCAAGATCATGGACCTGTTCACCGTCCAGACGATCGTCAACTACGTGCTCGGAAAGGTCAACGGCTAGCAGTTCGGACGCGGCGGCCGACGCCCCGGTCGGGCACGTGAGGAGACCTCAAGCCCGGCTCCCTTAACGAAGCAGCCTGCACCATGCGTTGGATCTGGATCGACCGATTCACAGAGTTCGAGCCGCGACAGCGCGCCACGGCCGTCAAGAACGTCTCGTTGGCCGAGGAGCACCTCCACGACCATTGGGAAGCCTGCCCGATCATGCCCGTGAGCCTGATGATCGAAGGGATGGCCCAGACGGCTGGAATCCTCGTCGGCCAGGCACGCGACTTTAAGGAGAAGGTCATCCTTGCCAAGGTCGCCAAGGCCGAGATCCGCGAGATCGTCACACCGGGCGACCAGATCACCTACCAGGCCGAGATCGAGCATATCGTCGCCGAGGCGGCCACCACGCACGGGACCGTGCTGAAGAACGGCCGGCCCATCGGCGAGATCAACCTGATGTTCTCCCACATCGACCAGAACCTCGCCGGCACGGACTTCCCCGAGGAGAACTTCGTTTTCACCGGGCAGTTCGAGCGCCTGATCGCGCCGCTGCTGGAGCCTGGCGATGGATGAACGGCCGGTCGCCATCACCGGCCTCGGCGCGGTGACGGCCGCAGGCATCGGCGTCGAGGCGCTCTGGCAGGCCCTGCTCGCGAGGCGGCGCTGCACGCGAGTGATCGACGCGTTCGACGCCTCGAAGTTCCCCTGCCGCCTCGGCGCGCAGATCGACGACTTCTCGGCCCGGAAGTTTGTCCCCAGGACGTACCGCAAGGCCGTCAAGGTCATGGCGCGCGACATCGAGATTGCCGTCGCGGCGGCGGACCTGGCCTTCCGCGATGCGGGCCTCGTGACCCGGGGGATCGACCCGGAAGGCCCGGAGATCGCCTCGGAGCGGCTGGGGTGCAACATCGGCGCGGGGCTGATCTGCACGGACCTCGACGAGTTAGGCGTGGCCCTGACGACGGCCGTGGACGAGGAGGGGATCTTCTCGCTGCGGCGGTGGGGCCAGAGCGGCATGGCGAACCTCACGCCGCTGTGGCTGCTGAAGTACCTGCCGAACATGCTGGCCTGCCACGTGACGATCATCCACGGGGCGATGGGCCCGAGCAACACGATCACCTGCGGCGACGCGTCGGCCCACTTGGCGACGGGGGAGGCCGCCCGGCTGGTCGCCCGCGGCGGCGCCGACGCCGTGATTGCCGGCGGCGCCGAGAGCAAGCTCAACCCGATGGGTCTGATGCGGCAGGCGCTGCTGAGGCGTGTCTGCTCGGGGTGGACGGGCGAGCCGGGCCAGGCGTGCCGTCCGTTCGACGCCAGGCACTGCGGCACCGCCGTTGCCGAAGGCAGCGGGCTGCTTGTCCTGGAATCGCTCGATCGCGCCCGGCGGCGCGGGGCGAGGGTCTACGCCGAACTGGCAGGCTTCGGCAGCGCGTGCGACCCGGGCGGGATTGACGTGGAGACCGCCAACGTCGGCTCGCTGGACTTGGCCGTCCGCAAGGCGCTGGACGACGCTGGCGTGGAGCCCGGCGAGGTGGACCTGATCGTCACACACGGCACCGCCGTGCCCGACGAGGACGTCTGCGAGGCCACGGCCTGGCGGGCGGCGCTGGGCGAGGCAAGCGCGTCCGTGCCCGCCGCGGCGGTCACCGGGTCGATCGGCTCGATGTTCGCCGGCGCCGGCGGGGTGGAGTTGGCCGTTGCGGCGATGGCACTGCACACACAGACGATTCCCCCTACGGTCAACCACGAGGCCCCGGCCGACGGCTGCGGGCTGAGCTTCCTGGCCGAGCCGACGGCCGCGGAGTTGAACGTCGCCGTCAGCGCGGCCTTCTCGGTCGGCGGCCAGTGCGGCGCGTGCGTCTTGAGGCGGGTGACGCCATGAGCGGGCGACGGGTGGTCATCACGGGCATGGGGACGGTCAACCCCCTCGGCCACGACGTTGAGAGCACGTGGGAAGCCATCCTGGCCGGGCGGGGCGGGTTCGACCGGATCCGCAACTTCGACGCGGCGACCTTTCCCTCGACGTTCGCCGCGGAGGTCAAAGATTTCCGGCTCGAAGACCACGTCCCCGACGCCGAGCGTCACCGCCACGCCGGACGGCACTGCCGGTTCGCCCTGGGTGCGGCCGTGCAGGCATGGAAGCAGTCCGGCCTGGGCGAGTGGACGGGGCTCGACCGAACGCGGGCGGGGATCTATCTCGGCAGCGGCGAGGGCAGCCTGGACTTCGACAACTTCACGAACACGATCGTGGATTCCTGGCGGGACGGCAAGGTGGACACGGCCCACTGGGCGGAGCTGGCGTTCCAGCGGATGGGTCTCTACCGGGAGGTGAAGCAGGAGTCGAACATGGTCGTCGCCCACCTGGCGGCTGAGTTCGGCGTTCGCGGGCCGGCGTTCAACGTTTTGACCGCCTGTGCTGCCAGCACGCAGGCCATCGGCGAGGCTACACTTCAGGTCCGGCGCGGCGACGCGGACGTCATGCTCACCGGCGGGGCCCACAGCATGATCCACCCGTACGGCGTGACGGGCTTCAATCGCCTGACGGCCCTGTCGGTCCGCAACGACGAGATCGCCACGGCCAGCCGCCCGTTCGACCTGACCCGCGACGGGTTTGTCCTCGGCGAGGGCGCGAGCATCCTGGTGATCGAGAATCGCCAGCACGCCGAGGCCCGCGGCGCCAAGGTGCTGGCCGAGATCATCGGCTACGGCTCCAGCGCCGACGCGTTCCGCATCACCGACCAGGACCCGGCCGGCGAGGGGGCTGCCATGAGCATGCGCTCGGCCCTGTCGGACGCCGGCCTGGGGTCCGAGCAGATCGATTACGTCTCGGCCCACGGGACCGCCACGAAGCAGAACGACCAGGTCGAGACCCGCGCCATGAAGAGCGTCTTCGGCGACCGCGCCGCGAAGGTGCCCGTCTCGAGCGTCAAGAGCATGCTCGGCCACCTTATCGCCGCGGCCGGGGCGACCGAGTTGATCACGTGCATTCTGGCCATGCGCGACCACGTGCTGCCGCCCACCATCAACTACAAGCATCCCGATCCGGACTGCGACCTGGACTACATCCCCAACGCCCGGCGAGAGGCCTGCCCCCGGACGTGTATGAGCAACAGCTTCGGCTTCGGCGGGCAGAACAACACGCTGATCATCGTCGCGGGCGAGGACCTCTAGCACGTCTTCAGCATCGAAGGCCCCCCCCGGGCGCACCCCTCAGCCGCGGCGAGATTTCCGCGAAAAAAAAAGCGGCAACCTCGTGCTCTTTCTGCCGACAAACGACTGAAGGAGTGACCGATGCCGATTATTGCGTGTCCGCATTGTGGCACCGAGTTGAGCGCCCCGGACAACGTGCTGGGGCAGGAGGTCGTCTGCGGCCGCTGCAATCGCCCCTTCGTTGCCCAGCGGACCGCGCCCGCCCCGGCTGGTGCGGCCGCGCCGCCCGGCCCACAGCCCGCCGGCGGGCCCTCGCCGCCGCCGGCGCGGCCGACGACGCCTCCACCCGGGCCGGCCGGCGTGCCTCCACCGCCTCGCGTCGCCCCGCCGGGCTCGCCGGGCGTCCCGCCGCCCGTCCCGCCCCCGGTGGGCTACATGTCCCCGCCGGGCTTCGTGACCGCCCCGAGGACTAGCGGCTTCGCCGTGGCGTCGCTGGTGCTCGGCATCGCCTCCATTGTCACCTGCTGGTGTTACGGCATCTCCTCGCTGATCTGCGGGATCCTGGCGCTGGTCTTCTACAGCCACGCCGTGCGCGACGTCTCGAGCGGGGAATGCACCGCCGCCTCGCTGGGCATGGCGAAGGCCGGGCGAATCTGCGCGTTCATCGGCATCGTCCTCGGCGTGGGCCTCTGGGTGGTGTTCTTCGTGGGCATCGGCGCCAGCATGATGTGACCGGTCCGGGCGGGCAAACCAGCGCTTGCTGCTGAGGGGGCCTTTCCCTATGATCGGGCGGCGTTGTGCCCCGCGGCGCGGGGCGTTACCGAAAACTCAGGCCCGAGATTGAGGGAGTTGGCTATGCCGGTTGTCGCCTGCCCCCAATGCGGCACCAAGCTGGATGCGCCCGACAGCGTGCTGGGCAAAGAGGTGGTGTGCGGTCAGTGCGGCAATCGGTTCGTAGCCGCTGTCGCCGAGCCGCCCGGCGCCGAGCCGAGCCCCGCTGCGGCGCCCGAGCCCCCGATGCCCGTCTGGCCCGAACCGGCGCCGCCGGATGAGCCGCCCGCCGCCGCGCCGCCCGCGCCGCCCGTGCCGATGGCGGCCCAGCCCCCGCCCGTGGGCTACACGCCCCCACCGGAACCGGGAGCGCCCCCCCCGGGCGCCCCGCCGACGCCCGGGCCCGTCGCTTCGGGCATCCCGCCGCTGCCGCCGCCGGGCCGGCCCGCCTACGGGCCAGGCTTCACGCCCCCGCCAAGCCCCTACGGCGGGCCACAGAAGCCCTCCGGCAACGCGACTGCAGCGCTGACGCTCGGGATCGTCTCGCTGGTCGGCGGGTGCTGCTGCTGGCCGGCCGGGCTGATATGCAGCATCCTGGCGATCGTCTTCGCAAGCAAAGCCATGTCCGAGATCGCCAGCGGCGTCGCCGACCCCGCCTCGGCTGGAAAGGCCAACGCCGGCAGGATCTGCGGCATCATCTCCCTGATCCTCTGCGCCATCAGCGTGATCTACTGGATCATCCGCATCGGCTCCGGGAAGGGGCCGTTCGAGGTCGATTTCTAGCCGGAAGCTCGAGATGACCGCACGGCCGGGAATGCTGGCGATGGGATTGGCCGACAGTTCGTGGATCGTCCAGAACTGGGCCGCCATCGCGATCGCGCTGACCTGCGTGAGCCTGCTGGTCTTCCTGCTGCTCTGGCTGGCCAAGTACGTGCGGATCTGCCTGAGGATCTTCTGCGACACGCCGCCTCCGCTGTCGATGGGCGCGGCGGGCTTCCAGCGGCTCCACGGCGAGGAGGTCGGCTTCCGGAGCTTTGACGGCACGAGCCTCCGTGGGATGATCCTCCGGACGCCGAACCGCGCCGCTTACAAGGGCACGGTCGTCTTCTGCCACGAGTACGGCTCGGACATGTATAGCTGCGCGCGGTACGCTCGCCCGCTCATCGACGCGGGCTTCGACGTGTTCACCTTCGATTTCCGCGCCCACGGCGAGAGCAGCAACTGGGGCAAGTACCAGCCGCTCCAGTGGCCCTCCGACAAGGAGATGGAGGACGTGCTCGGCGCGTGCGCCCACGCGGAGGCGACACTGGCTGCCGAGGGCCGGCCCGGAGAGATCGGCTTGTTCGGGATCTCCCGCGGGGCCGGCGCGGCCCTTCTCGCCGCGGCCAGCGACCACCATATCAAGGCGATCATCTGCGATGGCGCCTTCAGCACCGACACGACGCTCATCTCCTACATGAAACGCTGGGCGAGCATCTTCGCCCGCGTCAAGCTTGTCTACCAGAACCACACCGAGACGTTCTGGCGCCTGCTTAGCTGGCTGCTGCTGCGCTTCGCACAGCCCAAGATGGGCTGCCGCTACGTTTCCGTGCGCAAGGCGCTGAAGGAGATGCGGCCACGGCCGATCTTCTTCGTCCACGGACAGCGCGACAGCTACATCAGCGTCGAGCAGAGCCGGCTCCTCTACGACCTGGCGCCCTCGCCGAGGTACCTGTGGGTCGTGCCCGGCGCCAAGCACAACCAGTCCGTCGTCGTCGCGCCCAAGGAGTACGCCGCGAGAACCATCGCCTTCTTCCGGCGACACCTCGCCGCAGAGGACGTCGACGAGCGCCACATCACCGCGCCAAGCGGTGTTGAGGTGGCCTAGGCGGCTTGAGCCATGGACCTGGCGCGCACAGTCCTTCGGCCGGCGGCGTACTTAGCGGGCAAGCACGCCTCGCGGCAGGTCCGCGCGTTCCTGGCCGCCCACCAGCGGACGGCCGAGACGCAGCACCGCGTACTGCGGGCGCTTCTTCACGCCCACGAGCAGACGGCCTTCGGGCGCGAGCACGACTTCGCCTCGCTCCGGAACTACGAGGAGTTCGCGAAGGCCGTGCCCGTCGGCTCGTACGAGACGCTCCGCCCGTACGTGGACCGCGTGCTCCGCGGCGAGACCGCCGCCCTGCTCCCGCCGGGGCGGCGCGTGATGATGTTCTGCCGCACCTCCGGCACGACCGGCGAGCCAAAGCACATTCCGGTGACCGGCAAGTTCCTGGCCGAGATGCGGCGGGGATGGAACATCTTCGGGCTCAAAGCGCTGACGGACCATGCGGCGGCGTGGCTGCGCCCGATCCTCACCATCAGTTCGTCCATGCGCGAGACGACCAGCCCGACCGGCGTGCCGTGCGGGGCGATCAGCGGGCTGCTGGCCGCCACGCAGAAACGCATCGTCCGGCGGATGTACGTCGCACCCCGGGAGGCGGCGGAGATCCACGATCCCGCCGCCAAGTACTACACCATCCTCCGCTGCGGTGTCGGGCGCGCCGTCGGCATGATCACGACGGCCAATCCGTCCAGCACCATCAAGCTCATCGAGACCGGCCAGGCCCACAGCGAGCGCCTCGTCCGCGACGTGGCCGACGGGACGCTCAGCCCGCCGGGCGACGTGCCGGCCGGACTGCTCGCCCGACTGCGGTTCCGCCCCGATCGCGACCTCGCCCGGCGGCTGGACGCCGGCATCCGCCGGGACGGCGAGCTGCTGCCGCGGCATTTCTGGAACATCGAGGTCCTCTGCAACTGGACCGGCGGGACGCTCAAGCTCTACCTCCGCCGCCTCCGGGAGCTCTTCGGCGACGTGCCCGTCCGCGACATCGGCCTGCTCGCCAGCGAGGGCCGCTTCTCCGTCCCCCTGGCCGACGGCACGCCCGCCGGCATCGCCGAGATCACCGGCAACTTCCTCGAATTCATCCCCGCAGAGAACGGGGTGGGGGCTTCTCCCGCCCCGGTCGGCCCGCTGCTGCGCGCCCACGAAGTGGAGGTCGGCGGCGAGTACTTCCTGGTGCTCAGCAACTGGGCGGGGCTGTGGCGGTACAATATCGACGACCGCGTCCGCGTGACCGGCCACGTCGGCGACAGCCCCGTCTTCGAGTTCCTCGCACGCGGGCGGCACACCGTCAGCATCACGGGTGAGAAGATCACCGAGGACCAGGTCGTCGAGGCCATGCGACGCGCCGCCGCCGGGGCCGGCGTAGAGATCGAACGCTTCACCCTCCAAGGGCGTTTCGCCGGGACGCCGTACTACGAGCTATGTCTCGAGCCGGCCGACGGTCGGGAACCCGCCGCGCTTGCCGCACGCCTCGACGGGGAATTGGCCGCGCTCAACGTGGAGTACGCGTCGAAGCGACACAGCGACCGGCTGGGGCCCATCCGCGCGCGTCTCGTCACGCCCGGGACGTTCGAACAGCAGGAGCGTGAGAGGGTCCGCCGGCGCCGCGGCCGGGGCGAGCAGTACAAGCACCAGTACCTCTTGACCGAAGTGCTGGCCGAGTGAGGGCCGGCGTCCGAGGCGGGGGCATCATTCCCGCTCACCGCGGAGGAACCGCCCGGCGCGGAGCAGGAACGCGCGCTCTTCGTCTTCGAGCTGGTCGATCAGGCGTCCCTCGGTCGGGCGCATGTCGAAGCTTCGGCGGGGGCGGGCGTCGTCGGCGCGGCGGTTGTGGCCGTTGTGGAAGCACCACCCGGCGGCGCCGGCGGCGAGGGCGGCTTTCAAGTCGGTTAGGAAGTCGCCCGCGGTCGGCTGCCAGTCGGCGAAGTCGCGGCGAAACGGTTCCTGGTAGTGGATGGGCACGACCTTCCCCAGCCGCTGCATGCGACGACGGAGGGCGACGGTCTTCTGCTCCGTCTCGGCAGGCGAGCGGGCATTCCGCGGCCGGTGGGGGCTGAGGAAGTCCAGCCTCGCGGTCGTGAGATACTCGTAGAGTGCGTCAGGCTCGATATCGCCGGCGTGGCTGGCCGTGACGAGCCGGTCGGGGTCGATCTCCTTGATGCGGTCGCGGAGCCGGCGGACCAGCGGGACGGGCACGTGGCGGGCGTCCTCGATGTTCCGCTCGTTGCCCACGTCGACGTAGACGTTGCGGAATGGCTGGAGACCCTCGGCCAAGACGGCAGCGGCGTTGAGGTGCGCTTCGTCACCGTCCAGCACGCTAGGACCCGCCACGCCGTTGCCCCGCGACAGCGTCACGTCGAGCACCATCCCCAGGCCGTCGGTCAGCTCGCACAGCCGCAAGAGCTTCTCCCAGTAGGGCGATCGCTCGTCGCCGTCCTCGTCGAGGGCGGAGACGTTGTTCTCAAACGCCGACCAGGTCACCCAGACGCGAATCCAGTTGACCTCGAAGCGTTTCAGGTCGGCGAGATCCTCCTTGATAGCGCTTTCGGCGGCCCCGAGGCCCGCGTAGTAGCTGGCCCCGTAGAGCAGCCCGGCCCGGCCGTCCAGGCAGAATGCCTCGGCGCCGGCGTCGATACTCAGCGTCATGCTCATGTGTGTTCCTCCGGCGTGCGGGATGGTATCGCAGCGCCGATTCCCGGGCAAGCCAAAGCGCTGCGTCCCGGCGAATCCCTTGCACCGTATTCCTTGCGGCGTGCGTTGTATAGAATGTAGAGGAGTCGCGTGCTCAGGCGACCGGCGCACTTCTCGAAGGAACCAATGAGAGTCTCGATCCGACTTAAGCTGATCGTGGCGATCCTTGTGCCGCTGCTGGTGATCTACCTCGGCGTGCTGGCGGTCAACTACGGCAGCGGCAAGCGCCAGGTGATCGAGCAGGCTCGGAAGCACATGCGGCAGTTGGCCTCGAACCACGCTGCCCGGCTGGACGCGCATTTCGCGATGGCGGAACTGGCCGCCGGGGCTGTCGCCCACCTGGTGGCCGAGCAGTCGACGTCCCTGCAGGCGGGCACCGCCCAGCAGGCCCGGCGGATCGACACGGTTCTCGGCCGGACCGTGCTGAGGCACCCGGCGATCCACGGGGCCTGTCTTGCCTTGGAGCCGGATGCCAACGCGCCCGAAGGCGACGTGGCGCGCTACGTCCGCCGCCCGGACCCGCGCAGAGAACCCGGCAGACCGGGCCGGCCCGGCGGGCCTGAGACGAGGCCGGGCCAAGGGAAGCCGTTGCCCGGCGGGCACCCCCGCAACGGGCGACGGGGGCCGGCGAGCCGGCCGGTCGGCCCGCGCGTCGGGCGCCGCGGGGCCGGAGGGCGGGGTGGGTCTCGGCGGCCGTTGGGCCCGCGCGCCGGCCCGGCGCTGCTGCGGGGGGACTTGGCGACGATGAGCCCGGACTGCCGCCGGGAGGAGTGGTACCTGGCTGCCAAGGCTCGGAACAAGCCCCTCTGGCTGGCGCCGAGCCGGGTCCGGACGGACGATGGCGTGCCCGTGACCCGTTGCGCGGTGCCGATCCTCCGCGACGAGACGTTCCTCGGGGCCGTGGCGTTCGACCTGGCCGTTGAGCTCCTCCAGCGGTATGTCGCCGAAACCAAGGTCGAGGGCGGCTACTGCATGCTGGTCGACGGTACGGGGCTGCTGATCGCCCATCCCCAGGAAGGCTTCGCGATGCACGAGTCGCTGGAGGGCCTGGCCGCCCGGCACGGCGTGGCCCAACTGGAGGCCATGGGAGAGAAGGTCGCAGCCGGCCAGGCCGGCATCATCGAGATGGAAGACTTCCACACCATGCTGCCGAGCTTCGTGACGTTTGCGCCACTCAGCTCGGCGGGGTGGTCCTTCGCCGCCGTGGTCCCCCAGCAGCAGATCATCGCGCCGGTCCGGGAGTGGTTCCGGCGGGACATGGCCGTCATGCTGGGCGGGTTGGGGGTGATCATCCTCTGCATGCTGCTGGTGTCGTTCCGGATCACCCGCCCGATCGGGGCGCTGGCCAGGGCCGCCCGCGAACTGGCGCGCGGCAACCTCCAGGCACGCGTGCATGGCGTGCGCAGCCGGGACGAGCTCGGCGAGTTCGCCCGCGCGTTCAACGGCATGGTCCGGGCGCTCCGGGAGCACGTTGCCGCCCTGACGCGCGAGACGGCCGCCCGGAGGGCCGTCGAAAGCGAGATGCAGATCGCGCGGGAGATCCAGGCGTCGCTCCTGCCGAGGGTCTTCCCGCGGCGCCGGGAGTTCGACTTGCACGCGATGAACGTCCCGGCCAGAGAGGTGGCGGGCGACTTCTTCGACTTCTTCCTCCTCAGTGAGGAGGTCCTGGCGTTCCTGATCGCCGACGTGTCCGGCAAGGGCGTGCCGGCGGCGTTGTACATGGCCGTCACACGGACGGTGATCCGCGACCAGGCAATGGGCGGGGCGACCCCCGCCGACGTGCTCACCCGCGCCAATCGCCTGCTGGCCCAGGATAACGAGCGGACCATGTTCGTGACGCTGTTCTTCGGGCATTACCACCTGCGGACGGGGCGGCTGGTCTACGCCAACGCCGGGCACAATCCCCCGTGCGTAGGCTCCGCCGACGGGCGCGTCCGCCGGCTCGACGGCAGCACCGGGCCCATCCTCGGTGTCTTTGGGGACAAGACCTACGAGCAGCGCGAGGCCCGACTCGGGCCGCGGGACTCGATCGTCCTCTACACCGACGGCGTGACCGAGGCGATGGACGCCGCCGACCGCCAGTTCAGCATGGAACACCTGGAGCGGATCATCGCGGGCAACCCGGCGGCCTCGCCCGAGGAAGTCTGTGGGCTGGTCGTCCAGAGCGTCGAGAACTACCGCGCCCACCCGCAGCAGGACGACGTGACCGTCCTCGTGCTGCGACGCAAACTGTGAAGGCGACACCTGAAAGGCCGAGCGATGACGCCACGTTGGCTGGGTCTCGTCCGGAGAGCGGCCGGTATGCTGGCCGCCGTCGTGCTCGCCGCGGCCATGTGCCTCGCAGCATCCGGCTGCGCCGAGGTCAACGTCAACCTCGGCGACCCGAACGGCCAGGCCCCCGGCAAACCGGCGCACACCTACCAGTACAAATGGCCCTGAGATGAGGAGCTGCGAGGAACGTTCGGGGCAAGTTCGCCGGGGGATGTCCACCACAGCTTGACCCGGCGCGGGGCCGGCAGTTATCCTCCGTGGCGTCTCGCCGGTCGGCAGGGGCGGCGCGGTTGGCAGATCCTATGATGCCAGGGCTGGACATCTCGATCATCGGACCCGGGAAGGTCGGCACGGCGGTCGGCGTGCTCGCCGTGCGCTCCGGGCTGCGGGTAGTGGCCGTCGCTGGCGGCGGGGCGGACAGGACCCGGGCTGCGGCCGAGCAAATCGGCGGGGACGTTCAGGCATGCTCGCCCGCGGAGGCGGCCACGGCAGGACGGCTGGTGCTGCTGACCGTTCCGGACGACGCCATTGCCGCCGTCTGCGAGGGGCTCGCGGCCGCGAAGGCATTCACCGCTGGCACAGTCGTGGCCCATTGCAGCGGCGCCCTGCCGAGCGGCGTGCTTTCCGCGGCCCGGGACTGCTGCGGCTGTCACGTCGGCTCGATGCATCCGCTACAGACCTTCCCGACGGTCGCCGCGGCGTTGGAGCGGCTGGCAGGGGCGTACTGCTTCTGTGAAGGCGACGAGCCGGCGGTCGAGGTCCTGGAGCGGCTGGCGGGGCGGATCGGGGCGACGGCGGCACGGATCGATCCGGCGGGCAAGGTCCTATACCACGCCGCGGCGGTGATGGCCTGCAACTACATGGTGTCGGTTCTGGATGCGGCCGCGGCGTTGGCCGAGTCGGCCGGGCTGGAGCGGTCCACGTGGCTGGCAGCTTCGGCGCCGATGTTGCGAGCCGGGCTGGCGAACGTAACGGCGATGGGGCCCGAAGAGGCCCTGACCGGCCCGATTGTCCGGGGGGACGTGGCGACGGTGGACCGCCACGTCGCGGCGCTGGCCGGCTGCGGGCCGGGTCTTCGGCGGCTGTACGCGGCCGCCGGGCACCGGGCGGTGGAGATCGCACGGCGCGGCGGACGGATCTGCGAGGCGAAGGCAAACGAGGTGATTACTTCACTTAACCACTTACTAAATCAGGAGTAAGTCATGGCAGCCAGGATCATCGACGGGAAGGTTGTGGCCGAGGAGATCAAGCAGCAGGTGGCATCGGAGGC
>Ga0272442_10006236_pt1 | contig 15753 bp, 11 predicted proteins | sample SSMForm2O_FD_200262 | JGI IMG/M metagenome (GOLD analysis project Ga0272442, IMG submission 200262) | Marine sediment archaeal communities from Little Sippewissett salt marsh, Falmouth, MA, United States - SSM-Form-2O | ecosystem: Environmental > Aquatic > Marine > Wetlands > Sediment ...
CAGCCTCGATATCCATCACGGTGTACCTGTCGGACAGCTCGTTGTTGACATTCACATGAACCGGCAGCAACTGACCGGCGGTTTCCCATTCAGTGCGGGAGAGGTACTCGACCACCCGCCGACTGACCTTTTCCCTCGCCTCTTTGCCCTTGTCTCTGAGCAAAAGCAGAACAATCCGATCGAGCTGCTTTTCGAGCTTTTTCCAGTCGGGTGCTCCGCTAATGGCTTTTACTGTGAATACATCCACGATTTTCTTGCGCTGAAAAAGGCTTTCGGCGTCTGTGCCTTTCTCTCTGGCCCTGCCTTTCGGCATGTATCTGCGCAGACGGAAATCGTACCGGTAGCGTAGTTTTTCAGCTTCCTCTCCTTGCCGGGCCTGCTTCACCGCGGGGGCTTCCGAATAGGTCCAGACCTCTCCCTTCTCAATACTCAGGTCCAGACTGGCCAGTGTGCCTGCAATGATCGAAAACAGGCCCTGGTGGTCGAAAGCCACCAGGGTGAGCTCCCAGAGGCTTTTGCCGCATTTGCGCCGTAGAAGGCGGCAGCCGCAGGAAGGCCCGAGTTCGGAGAGGGCCAGAAGGTGGCCGGCTATCTCATTTTCGCTGTAGCGCTGGAAATAAGCCCGGTCCATCCGGGCACGGTGATCTTCTATCAGCCGGCTGCTGAGCTTGTCAGCCAGAATGGTTAGATCGGTTTTTTGCTCACCGTTGCCGGAAGGCGGCCCGTTTTTTTTTGACCCTGTCTGATTCATCAAACTTTTTTCCAGGAATGAATCGCTGCCTGAGATTCCAAAAAAGAAGGATTAATGCAAATAATAATAATGGGCGGCCTGCCGGTTGCCAAATAAAAAAGGATTGCAAGTAAAAGCCGCCGGAGGTGCCATCTGTGGCTCCTTCGGCGGCTTCCGGAACGACCGGCTCGCGGGTCGCGGCTAAATATCGTAATAGAGATAGAACTCGTACGGGTGCGGCCTGAGCGCCATTTCCCTGACTTCCCGCTCCATCTTGTAGTTGATCCAGGTCTCGATCACATCCTCTGTGAAAACATTGCCTTTGAGCAGATACTCATGGTCCTCAGCCAGTGCACCGAGCGCCTCTTCCAGCGTACCCGGGGTGGTGGGCACCTTTGCCAGCTCCTCGGGCGGCAGGTCGTAGATATTCTTATCCAGCGGATCACCCGGATCGATCTTGTTCTGGATACCGTCCAGCACAGCCATCAGCAATGCCGAGAACGCCAGGTAAGGGTTGCAGCTCGGGTCCGGGCAGCGGAACTCGAAACGCTTGGCTTTGGGCGAGGGGCTGTACATCGGGATCCGCACGGCTGCGCTCCTGTTGCGCGAGCTGTAAGCCAGGTTTACCGGCGCCTCGAAACCCGGAACCAGGCGCTTGTAACTGTTGGTCGTCGGGTTGCTGAAAGCCAGAATGCTGGCGGCGTGTTTGAGCACTCCGCCTATAGCATGCATGGCCATCTCGCTCAGCCCTGCATAACCGTCACCGGCAAACAACGGCTTACCCTCTTTCCAGAGAGAAATGTGCGTGTGCATGCCCGAGCCATTGTCGCTGAAAATCGGCTTGGGCATGAAAGTAACCGTCTTGTTGTGCTTGCGGGCGGTGTTCTTGACAATGTATTTGTACTTGAGAAGGTCGTCCGCGCATTTGACCAGTGGAGCGAAACGCAGGTCGATTTCCGCCTGGCCGCCGGTGGCGACTTCATGGTGCTGCGCTTCCACCACCAGTCCCGCTTCGATCATTTGCAGCATCATCTCGTTGCGGATATCCTGCTGGGAATCGGTCGGTGGGACCGGGAAATATCCCTCTTTATAGCGGGGCTTGTAGCCCAGGTTCGGGCCTTCATCACGCCCGCTGTTCCAGACCCCTTCTATTGAATCGATAAAATAGTATCCCTGATGGGCGTTCTGGTCGAAACGGATATCGTCAAAGATGAAAAACTCCGCCTCAGGGCCGAAATGAGCTGTATCCGCAATCCCGGTGGAGTTCAAGTGGCTCACGGCCTTTTTACCGATGTTGCGCGGGTCGCGGGTATAATCCTCGCCGGTGACCGGATCGCAGATATTGCAGATCATGGCCAGGGTCTTGTGCTCCGCGAACGGATCGATAAAAGCCGTTTCGGGATCGGCCTTGACCAGCATGTCGCTTTCGTTGATCTCCTGCCAGCCGCGGATGCTGGAGCCGTCGAATCCCAACCCCTCCTCGAACGTGCTTTCCTCGAGCTCGGAAGCGGGAATCGAAAAATGCTGCCAGAGACCGGGGAAATCCATGAACCTGAGATCCACGACTTTTACATCTTCGGTTTTACAGAGTTCGATCACTTCTTTTGCAGTCACTTATTCCTCCTGTTGAAAAAAGAGCTGTATAATAAGCTTTTCCGCTAGTCTGGTAATCGATGCAGATATTATACTTTAAATCAGGTTTGGAGATAATATATTATGTTGGAATTAATATAACAGGGAAATTGTTTCGGGAATATTTCAGGCAGATTAAATTGCGGTTAAATAATCAGCCGATAAAGCGGTAGCCTACTCCCCGCACAGTCTGGATGAAGACCTGGCCCCCGGTTTCGATCTTGGACCTGATCCGCCGGATATGGACATCCACAGTGCGCGCCCCGCCGTAGTAATCATCGCCCCAGACCCGGCTCAAGAGACTGTTTCGGGTATGAACCCGCTTTCTGTGAATCACCAGGTAGCGCAGCAGCTCGTACTCCTTGAAAGTCAGCTCCACCAGCCTGCCGTTGACCGTAACCTCGTATGTGGAGAGATTGATACTCAAAGGGCCGGCTTTGACTATGTTGGACGGATCCACTTTCTCCGCGCGCCAGGAAATAATCCTCACTCGAGCAGCCAGCTCTGCCGGCTGGAAAGGAAAAAGCAGGATATCATCGGCGATCCGGCAGTAATCCAGTCCGGCGAGCGCATTTTGATCTGTAACAATCAGCCGCGGGGTAACCGAGAGCTGTTTATCCCGGACCAGGGTGTGGGCCAGCCCCTCCAGCTTGTGCCTGTCCCGCCCCACCAGCACGAACAGGTCCGCCTGCTGGATATTCTTAAGCTGTTCGCTGTCAGCCTTGCCCGGACTAAGCACCTCGTAATCGAGATTTTTCAGCTCCAGAGCAACTTTTTCGGCAATTTCGCCATCTCCCGGGGCTGCCAGCACCATAATTTTACGCATTTAAAAAGCCTATCTTCAACACGGGTCTGAAATTCGTGAGATTCAATGATTCCGCAGATTGCCAAACAGCCGGCAATTGAAAATCTAACAGGAGAGAAAAAGAAATGGAATATTTTATTTATTCCAAAGAGGCGTCTTTTCTACCAGCGCGGCAGCGCGCCAGATTGGTGAGATTCTCGCCGAACTCCGCGTAAGTTTTCTCATCATAAAGGCAAAACACAACCTTTTCCAGCGAATGCTCTCCTTTGGCAAGATAGTCGGCAGTTGTAGCGAGCATCTTCCGGGCGCAACGATCCACGGGGTAGCCGAAAATCCCGCTGCTGATCGCCGGCAGGGCGACAGAACGCAGCTTGTGTTTGTCTGTCAGCGCCAGGCTCGAACGGGTGGCATCCTCCAGCTTGCGATCCTCGTCTCCTTCTCCCATCCTGGGGCCCACGGCATGGATCACGTAGCGCACCGGCAGCCTACCCGCAGTTGTGACCACCGCAGTACCAACCGGTGTTCCGCCGATACGGTCGCACTCTTCCTGGATCGATTCGCCGCCCGCGCGGCGGATCGCGCCGGCCACACCGCCGCCCATCTGAAGGACGCTGTTCGCAGCGTTAACTATAGCATCCACCCTGCATTCGGTAATGTCGCCCTTGACCAGGGTAATTAATGTTTTACCTATTTTGTGTTTCATTTTCATCTCCAAATGTACTGGCACATAATATGCAACTGATACTGTGGGGAACCATGTTCCGCGACCGGGGGTAAGAATGATTGATCGTGCAAACGGATTCCGTCTCCCCCCTCCGGTTTAATAAGATCTCAGTTCTAATATACTTCGTGGCCCTGAGGCTGTCAAAGCGCTCCAGGGAAGGCATGGTCTTAAGGCAATACCTTCTCTTGCTTTTTCCTGCGGCCCGGTATATCTTTTGCCGCTGAACCCAAGTTTATAATTCATCAGGAGATGCCCTGTTCGTGGTGCGTAAATTTTTCCTCTCCCTGCTGTTCAGCCTGGCTTTCCAGTTTTCCCTCCCGGCATGGCTCGCGGCTTTCGAACCGGTCAGCAGCAGAATGACAGAGCGGCTTTACGACAGCCTGGCCTACGGCAGCGGCGATCAGTTCCTCGAGGTGATTGTCTACCTCCAGGACGATCTGGACATATACGCCCTGGACCACAGCCTCAGACTTGCCGCTGCCGGGAAAAAGAAACGCCACAGCGAGGTGGTGGGCGCAATGCTCGCCTCGGCAGGCAAAGCCCAGGCCCCCCTGCTGGAAATTCTGGAGGAGGCGAAAAAGAGCGGCGACGTGCTCAGCTACCGGGCTTTCTGGGTCAACAACTGCGTTGCATTCACCGGCCGGGCAGCCTTTATCTCCGCCCTCTCCGCCCGGGATGAAATCGAGTGGATGACCCACGACCGGGTTTACTCCCGCAGCGACCCGGTCGAGCACTCTACAGAAATATTTGCCCTGGCGCAAATGGACACCCTGCGAACTCTATCCTACCCGATCCAGACCCTGGGACTTGATCAGATCTGGGATCTCGGGCTGACCGGCAAAGGAATCCTCGTCTGCGCGCTGGGCTCCGGGATAGACGGCAGTCACCCGCTGCTCGGGCCCAAGTGGCGCGGCAACAACGGCGGCACCGCAACGGAAAGCTGGTTCGACCCGGTTGAAGGCACCACTTTCCCTTTCGATGACGAGCCCAATACGCCCACTCACGGCACCGGGGTGATGGGGATCATGGTGGCCGGGGAGCGCAGCCTGGGTGTGGCTTACGAGGCCCAGTGGATCGGGGCCAAAATTTTCGACAACCAGAACCTGACCGATGAAGGCCGCAGCACCACCAAGGACAGTTGGATAATCTCGGCCTTCCAGTGGGCGACCGACCCGGACGGCAACCCGGAAACCACGGTGGACGCTCCGGACGTGATCAACAACTCCTGGGGCACTGTGGGCGAGTACAACGAAGATATCTGCCGGCAGGTTGTCTGGCTCCTGCTGGACCGGGTGGAAGCCACCGGCGCGGTGGTGGTCTTCTCAGCAGGGAACGAAGGCCCCGAGCCGTGGACTATCGGCTCGCCTGCAAGCCGCGCGGACAGCCCGCTCAACGCTTTCGCAGTGGGCGCTGTGGACTCCGGGGACTGGATCGCCCCGTTCAGCAGCCGCGGCCCGAGCGCCTGCGACTCGGCTGCTATCAAGCCGAATGTCTGCGCCCCCGGAAGCGGGATCGTGACAATTGTCGGCAGCCCGTTCCAAAGCTCCTATATGCGGGTGGGCGGCACGAGCTTCTCCTCGCCCTATGTGGCCGGGATAATCGCTCTGATAAAACAGGCCAACCCCCTGCTGAGCCCGGATGAAATCAAGCAGCTTATTATCGATACAGCAATCGATTACGGCGTGCCGGGGCCGGACTATGCTTACGGCTACGGCGTGATGAGACCCGTGTCGATTTTCAACGAGCTTGCCGTGCCGGACCGCCCTTTCCTCTATACCAAGCGCGTGGAGATAGACGACCAGGACGGAGGCAACGGCAACAGTTATCTCGAACAGGGCGAAAGAATCCGCCTGACTGTCCCGGTGTTCAACTCGGGCGTGGACGTTTCCGGTGTTTCAGGCACGATCCGCACCTCCAACAGCGGTGTGGTGATGATCGACAGCACTGCCTCTTTCGGCAGCATCCCCCGGTTCGGAGGCAGTGCCAACGGGGACGATCCATTCGTGTTCGATATCCTGCCTGAAGCTCCTTCCGGAAGCCAGCTCCTGTTCTACCTCGACCTTTCCTCTGCGGACGGGTCTTTCCACCACAGCCTCCAGCTCACCCTGCCGATTGCCCCGGCAGTAGAGGGCATTGCCTATCTGGATGCCGGCAGCTTCCTGCTCAGTATTACCAATTACGGCCAGTTCGGGGGCAATATCGGCCGCACCGATGCAGGCCAGGGCCTGCGTTACCCTAAAGACGCACCCTATACGATGCTCTACCGGGGGGCGCTGATCCTGGGCACCAGCTCGCTGAAAGTCTCCGACGGGATCAGGGATTTCGATTTCGCACCCGGGCCCGGCGGGCCGATCAAAATTTTCAACGACAGCCCGCGCGCAGATCAGATGACCGAGGGTTATATCCGCGAAAAAACCGAGGGCTCGCTAAACGCTATCGGGGTGAGAATCAAGCAAACTACCCTTACCTGGCGCGAGCACCCGGACAACGATTTCGCGGTTTTCGAATACAAGGTGCATAACCCGCACCCGGCCACGATCAACAACCTGTATGTGGGCCTTTATGCTGACTGGGACATCCCGGATTCGCTTCCCAGCCGTAATGCCGTGGGATATCAACAAGCCATGAAAATGGGGTATATCTACAACCCGCAGGAGACGCAGTTTGGCTACGGCGGCCTGGCGCTGATCTCAGACCATCCCGTATCAGGTCACCGGGCTGTGAGCAACTGGCGCTATATCCACGAGGGTTACTCGGACAATGTGGCGTTCGCTTTCATGAGCGGCGGCCTGACGCGCGCCGCCTCGGACTCTCTGGAGGACTGGTCGCAGATCCTGGCCACCGGCCCGCACTCGATCCCGCCGGGCGATACGCTGACCCTGGCCTGGGCGCTGCTCGTGGGAGATGATCTGGCCGACCTGACAGTAAACGCCCAGGCGGCCAGAACTAAATACCACAGTTCCCTGTTAGCGGCCTCGGATGACAAGCCCGGCTCCCAGGTTCCTCCCGCTCTGCCCAAGGCTTACAGCCTGGCGCAGAACGTGCCCAACCCATTCAATCCCTCGACCACGATCAGCTACAGCCTGCCGGGTGGGGATGCCCGGCACGTACGGCTCACCGTGTTTGACCTTCGCGGCAGGAAAGTGATCGGGCTTGTCAACAGAGTGCAGCCCGGCGGCGCGTACTCAGTCATCTGGAATGGAATTGACAGCCACGGCAGGCCCGTGCCCAGCGGGGTCTATTTCTACCGCCTGGAAGCAGGCGATTTCAAGGCCGTGCGCAAAATGGTGGTACTGAAATGAAAATTTTTACCCATTTTAAATATTTGCTTCTATTTATCTTTTCAGTGCTCCCGCTGGCTGGATGCAGCGACGACGGCGTTACCGGCGTGCCCTCGGACACGGTGACCGACCCGCTCCCCCTGGCACTGGGTAACCGCTGGGAGTACGAGATGGAGCAGAGCATTTTCGTGCACGAAGACACCACCAAGCCGCCGATCTATAAGAGCTCCACCGGCAGGCAGGTGCTCACTATCAACCGCACGGAGACAATTGGCGGGGATGAGGCTTTCGGGGTAACTTTCTACCACGTGATGGATTTCCTGTTCGCCGAGGGCGCCGATACTGTTTTGGAAACGCGCTACCTGGCCCCCGTGGGCAACAAGGTTCTGCTCAAAGCCACGGAGGGCGTATATAACCCGACCGGTGGGTTCATACCGTTTTCAAATACTCAGGGCGTCTCCAGAACCGGCACGATGATCGAAATCGGCGGAGTGAAAAGGTTCGTACCGCTGGAGCGCCTGGCCCACCTCATGCTTGGCAGTGAAAGCTGGTATCAGCCTTCTGCCCCAGCCGTCACCGGCCCCGAGCTGGCAAGCGACGGGATCCAGAACAAGGACAATGTGTACTATTATACCGGGGAGTATGTTTTCGTACTGAACGAGCTTTACAAGGGAAAAAACTGGGTCTCCTCCGCAGCGCAGGGAGTGGGTGGAGTGGGTATCACGCAGAAAGTGACCAACATCCTCGCCGAGCTGGGCGGATACGAGGGTCCGATTGCCGAGGTCGAGGAATCGAACACTCTTATCGAAGCGGCAACCAGCGAGCAGTTCAAAATCAGGTATTACTACAAGAGCGGAGTGGGAATGGTGCAGGCGGAAATCTCGGACCCGGAATTCCTGATCTGGCTGCAGCATCCTGACGGCAGTATCGAGGTGCTGGGTGTCGGAACCTGGACGTTTATCAAGAGGCTGGTGGATTATACGGTGAACTAGCCCGGCCTATTCCACCTTCCTCCACTGCTTCACATCCGGCAGTTTCAGCTCTATCCCGTCAATACACTCCAGCAGTTCATCGGTGTCGCGCTCGAACGCGCAGCCGGTCTCATACAGCGGGATCAGAACCGTGTCTTCCCTGTTGTCCAGCTTCACTGTTTTCCCGCCGCACTTGATCTTGATATCCCTTATCTCGCAACTGTCACTGAGAGCCGTGGTCGTGCGGATAGTGCCGAACAGGTAGAGCCTGTCCATGGTCTTGTCCCTGTATCCTCTGCCTGCGGCGTAATAGCTGGTCAGTGCGGGCCTGGAGGTTTCGGCCCTGGTAACCGCCTTGGTCACGCATTGCGACTCGAGCACCAGCTCGGCCACCAGCTCGCCGTCCCTGTCGTAAGCCTTGAATGTCAGCCCTGAGCCAAAATCCTCGATTCTGGCATTCTCGGCCAGTTGCACCCTGTAATCTGTGTCCGGATGGCTTTCCAGTAGAGGTCTGTCTTCATCGTCCCCGATATAACCCTTCAGATTTGCGCTGTATTGCAGCTTCTTCTGAGCCAGATAATAGGAGATAACGTCGTTTCTCACCCTCTTCAAATAATTGATAGCGTAGATATCAGCCTCCTGCTCGTATTCTCTGGAATGGCCGCTTAAAATGATCTGGCAGATCATTTCCGACATCTGATTGAGGCGGCCCAGAAAGAAAGATTTGCCAGTCAAATCCCCTGATTTAGCCCAGATAAGATTCCCGGCGATCTCTGTTGCCAGCGAGGTCCAGAAAGCGGTCTCGGTATTCTGTTTCAACTCGCGTAAATGATGTCTGCGCTCCACATGGGCGATTTCATGGGCCAGAACTCCTTCTATCTCATTATCGCTTTCCAGGGCATTCAAAAGGCCGGTGGTGATAAAGACCCCTCCTGCCGGACAGGCAAAGGCGTTAGCCTCTCTGGCGGCTAGAACGTCGAAATAATAGTCATACCCCCGCAGAGTGTAAGGCCAGTTCTCCAGGATACCGTAACCGATCTTCCAGACCTTTCTTTTCAAGCCCATGTTCGTGCTCGATTTGTACTGGCTGAGAGCCTGTCCGACGCACTTGCCGTACATATACTTTTCCAGCTCGTATTCCGGGATTCTGGGATAGTTCTCAAAGCACAGGCTGCATTGCCTGTATCCCTTTTCTTCCGCCGCCCCAACTGTTGCGAATTCCTCCCTGTATTGTTGCGGAGGGAGGTGGTTGCATCCGGCATAATGCAGCACCCGGCTCAAGCTGTTGCCCACATAGGTCTTGAAATCGTCAGCCTCTTCGGATTCGGAAAAGGCATAGCGCATCATGTTTTCGAGTACCCTCACAGAGGGTGTCACGTTTTCCGGCCAGTGGAAAGTGATCGCGCCGTAGCCCATCTTGCGGTGCTTGAAAATCATCAACAGGAGATTATACGCTTCATCATACTGAAGCTCTTCGACCGTCACTTCGACTTTCCGGGTCAACCTGGACAGGGTGCTGTATTCGTGAACGAAATAGGTTTCGACTCCATCGGTCTCGCAGTAGACTTTCGGCGAGGAGTTGACAACCTCTCTCAGCCAGTACTGCTGCCCGGTCAGCGAATCGAGATACTTCCTGAAATATTTCTGCTGGTCCACTGCTGCGGCGGGCCGGGGTATGGCAAGAGCTGCAAAGAGAAGAACAAGCAGGAAAGCTCTCATGGCGCTTCTTCCTGTTTTGTCTCTCGCGGAGAGAAATCTTGGTGCGGGAAAAGAAAAAGGGGCCGGATCGCTGCCCCCTGTCTTGAACGGAGCTTTTACGGATCAGCGCTTATAGCCGATCTTGCGCAGGAACTCTTTTCGCACCTTCTGGTGCTCTTCTGTTTCCACGCCTGCAGGCGAGAGGCCGTCCACCACGCCGACCACGCCGCGGCCCTGCTCGCGCTCGATCACGATCACTTCCACCGGGTTGGCTGTGGCACAGAAAATCGTGCAAACCTCGGGGCAGCTCTTTATCGCATTGAGCACGTTGATCGGGAACCCGTTGCGCAGGCAGATCACGAAAACGTGCCCCGCTGCGATGGCCTGGGCATTGGCCACGGCTGCGTCGATCAGCTCCTTGTCGTTGCCGTCCCAGCGGATGAGACGCTCCTGGCTGGCCTCGCAGAAAGCGATGCCGAATTTCATGGAGGGGGCGCCGGTGGCCAGCACCTCATAAAGGTCCTCGACTGTCTTGATAAAATGGGTCTGCCCGATGATGATGTTCGCCTCATCCGGAATCTGCATTTTTACAGGGGAAAAAGTCACGCATTACCTCCTGAAGTGATTCAACCGGCTTTGGGAGAGGAAACGGAATTTTCGGCAGAAGGCTCGCTCTCCCCGGAGGCAGCCCTGTGGCCGGCGCCTGCCCGCTGATGGCGATAATGTGTCCTGATATACCGAAATACCTTGATGCTGTAGCTGAACGAAGAAAGGAAAAGCAGCAGGGTCACGACCGCTTCCAGCTGCAGGATTATTTTCCGTTCCAACTGGAGGGTAAAGGCCGCGATGAGCAGAGCCACGCTTAAAGAATAGAACTTTCCCCAGAGGTTGGAGGGGAAAACGATCTTATATTTACGGATCAGAAAAGCACTGGTGAACATGATAACCAGGTCCCGGCTGATAATCAGTGCGAACAGCCAGACAGGGAAGCCGCGCAGCACGATCAGGAAGATCACGATCGCCACCATGCAGATCTTATCCGCAATCGGGTCGATTATCTTGCCGAAACTCGAAATGGTGTGGCGTATCCGGGCGATCCAGCCGTCGAGCAAATCGGTCAACGCAGCCAGGCACATCAACCCAAGAGCCACCTGGTCGGCCTGCGGTGTCTTACGGAACAGGCTCAGGTAGATAAAAGGCAGCAGGAGAACTCTCAACACTGAGAGGAAATTCGACAGGGTCCAGACATTGAGCTCCCTGATCCGGGTATAGGGTATCGGGACTTTCTTGTAGCGGTCTTCTCTCACTTCGAGGAAGCTCCTTTCGGGGTTCTCTCGAGTATCTGCCTGGCATGGGCGAGCGAGGTTTCGCTCTCCGAGTCTCCGCCGAGCATGCGAGCGATCTCAGGCGGACGATGTACTCTGTCGAGCATTTTTACCGCTGTTTCCGTATGCTCACCCCGGGAGAATTTCTCCACCACCAGGTGTGAATCCGCAAAACCGGCGATCTGCGCCAGGTGAGTAACCACCAGCACCTGGTTTGTCCCGGCGATCTCGCCCAGGTACCGGCCGACCATCCCTCCCACCCTACCTCCGATCCCTGAGTCCACCTCGTCGAAAATCATTGTGGAGGCTGTTTCCATCCGGGCCAGTGAACTTATCAGCGCCAGCATGATTCTCGAAAGCTCGCCTCCGGACGCCACATCCGCCAGGGACATCAGCGGCACTCCGGGATTGGTGGAAAGAAGAAAATTAATCCTGTCTGCGCCGCTGGTCAAGTATTCCTGCTCCTCTGCCGTGCCGGCGGGCTCGTTGAACGATAACTCGAACCTGCCGCCCGGCATGCCCAGGCCGTCCAGGCGTCTGGAAACCTCTTTTTCGAGTTTGCCCGCGGCTGCTTTCCGCGCACGGGTCAGCTTTTCCGCCTCCCGCCCGAGCCGTGCTGAAAGAGCCTGTCGCTCGGAGCGCAGATTTTCCAGATCGCTCTCCTGCCGCTCTCCCTCGCCGAGCAGGCTCTCCAGTTTATCGCGAAAGATAAGAACGTCCTCCAACTCCGGCCCGTATTTCTTTTTCAGCCTGTAGAGCTCATCTTCGCGCTCACGCAACCGTTCCAGGCGCTCGGGATTCTGCTCGATACCCGCGGCGAGATTCCGCAGGCCCGATACAACCTCTTCGAGCGCGAAACGGGCCTCATCCATCTGGGCCAGCAGCGGGGAGGCTTTGCCGGTTATTGCCGAAAGCGTTTCGGTCAGTTTCCGCAGGCTGCCCAGCCTGCTGAGCACTGCCGACGCCCCCGGCCCACCCGCAGCATAAAGCGAGCTGTCATCACCCTCCAGCTCTGCCAGAATTGCCGAGACAGCCTCATTGATCCGCTCGGCGTTTTCCAGAAGCGCCAGTTCCTCCCGAAGGTTTTTCTGCTCATCGAGGCTCACTCCGGCCTTGTCTATCTCATCACGCTGGAAGCGCGCCAGCTCTATCTCCCGTTCCCTTGTCCGGATAGATTCATCGATCTCGGCGAGTTTTTTATCGACCGCCCTGAAGCGTGCCAGAAGATCGGAAAAAGATTTTCTCCGCCCGGCGAACCCACCGTAGGCGTCGAGCAGTTCGAGCTGCCGGCCGGCTTTTACCAGCCTCTGGTGTTCCTGCTGGCCGTGGACCTGGATCAGTTCCTGCCCCAGGCTCCTCAGCATGGAAAGATTGGCCAGGGCCCCGTTGATAAAACAGCGGCTTCTGCCTGAGGCGAAAATCTCACGCCGGATAATCAACTCGCTGCAGGATTCCTCCTCCAGGAGGCCGGCTGATTTGAGCTCCGAGCATTTCTCCCGGGTCAGATTGAAAAGGCCCTCCACCACTGAGCGGTCGGCTCCCACGCGGATCAGGCGGGAAGAGGATTCTCCGCCGAGCAGCAGTTCCACCGCCCCGAGCAGGATCGATTTACCGGCTCCGGTTTCGCCTGTTATCACATTCAGATGATCGCCGAACTCGATATCGATCTGCCCGAAAAGAACGAAGTCTGTAACTCGCAAAACCTGCAGCATAGTCTTTCTACGTCCTCTCCCTTTCCCCCCATTTCAGTTTTTCACGAAGCCGGGAGAAAAATGATCCTTCGAACGGTTTCACCATGCGGGTCATATGGGAGGCCCGCTCCACCAGAAGCCGGTCTTCCTCTCTTACCTTGTGGATTATCTGGCCATCCACGGTCAAGACCACATCGCGATGCCCGGACTTCTCCGACAATGAAACAGGGTACTCGGCGGGTACTACCAAAGGCCTGACAGCCAGGGTATGAGGGCAGATTGGGATTACAGCTATTGCATTCATCAGCGGGTAGAGGATCGGGCCGCCGGCGGAAAGGGAATAAGCGGTGGAGCCGGTGGGTGTGGAAATAATGACACCATCGGCAGGGAAAACGCCCACTACGTCGTCTCCGACTCTAAGATCGATCTCGATCGGCCTGGCAAGCGAACCCTTGTGCAGGACAAGTTCATTGAGCGCAGTGTAGGTGGTTACCGAGCCCTCAGGGCTGATCACGTCGGCCTTGAGCATCATCCGCTCTTCGAGCTCGAAATCATCCTTGAGGATCCGCTCGAAATGGTCCGGAAATTCAGTCAGTGAGCTGGTGGTCAGAAAGCCGAAATTGCCCAGGTTCACCGCATAGATCGGCACCTGGGATTTGCCCGCCAGGCGCGAGGCTCCCAGCACGGTCCCGTCACCACCCAAAGCCACTATCAGCGAGGTATCCGCAGGCAGCACTTCACCCTCGATCACCGGCAGCGAGAGCTCCGGGACTAACTCAGCCAGCTCATAGTCAACCGCTACACTGACCCCTTTGCTGAGGAGATAATCCAGACATTGCTTAACGTGCCGCTCTGCATCCTTATGATAGACGTTCGCCTTTAATGCTATGTTCATCTACGCGCTCGTGAAGGGCGTTCTTGACGAATGCCTGGATACCGGCAGGGGAAAGGCCAAGGCGTTCGAGAATGGTGGAACGCTTGGCTTGCTTGAGAAAAGTATCCGGAACGCCGTGGTGGAAAATCCTGTTGTGAAGTCCTGACTTGGCTGCAGCGTGAAGTGCGACTTGCGAGCCGAAACCGCCGCGCAGGACATTTTCTTCAACCGTTACAATCGTGCCGAACTTCTCCAGAATTTGATCCAGCAGCTCGTGGTCCATGGGCTTGATAAACCTGCAGTTCACCACTGCGGCGCTCAGCCCTTCCTTGGCAAGCAGCTTGCGCGCCCAGAGTGCCGGATAGACCATCGAGCCGGTAGCCAGGATCGCCACGTCGCTTCCGTGTTCGAGCATTTCCCAGGAGCCGATCGGCAGTTCCCTGAACCGCAGGCTGCGGATCAGGCCCACGCCGCTGTCTCGCGGATAGCGGATACTGAACGGTGCGGAGTCCTGCAAAAAGGCCGTATACATCAGGTCCCGAAGTTCAACTTCATCCTTGGGCGCCGAAACGATCATGTTGGGAATGAAACTCATGAAAGAGAGGTCGAACACCCCGTTATGGGTCGGGCCGTCATCGCCCACCACACCGGCGCGGTCGAGCGCGAAAACCACCGGCAACTCCTGCAGGGCTACTTCCATCATCGCCATATCGAAGGCCCGCTGGATAAAGGTGCTGTAGATTGCCACCAGAGGCCTGACTCCCACTTTGGCCATTCCGGCAGAGAAAGTCAGCGCGTGCTGCTCTGCGATTCCGACATCGAAAAACCGGTCGGGAAACTCTTTCTGGAACCTCTCCAGACCAGTGCCGTCAGGCATGGCGGCTGTAATTGCCATGATACGCTGGTTCGACTCGGCCAGCTCGACCGCCGCCTCGCCGAAGAAGCGGGAATAGCTGGGGATTCGCGCGGGGATAGACCTGCCGGTGCTGGTATCGAAAGCGCCTGTGCCGTGGAACCTGGTGGGATTTTCCTCGGCATGTTCGTAGCCCTTGCCTTTCTTGGTCAGCACGTGAAGAAACAGCGGGCCTTCCAGGTCCCTGATCGAGTTGAGCATGCGGATAAGCTCATCCAGGTTGTGCCCGTCGATAGGCCCGAAATACCTGAATCCCAGCTCCTCGAAAAGCATTCCCGGCACGATAAGGTTCTTGAGAGATTCCTCCAGCCGGTGGGCGAAATTTCTGATCTGCTCCTTGCCCACGGGCAGCTTTCCGGTCATTTCCCAGATGTCTTTCTTTAACTTGTTATAACGGGGGTCCAGGATAATATCGTTGAGGTAGCTGGAGAAAGCGCCGACATTCGGCGAAATGGACATCTGATTGTCGTTGAGCACCACCAGCAGGTTACGGCCGCTGGCCCCGGTGTTGTTCAGTCCCTCGTGGGCCAGCCCACCGGTCAGCGCGCCGTCGCCGATCACCGCGATCACGTTGTAGTCTTCCCCCTGAATGTCCCTTGCTGTGGCATATCCCAGCGAGGCGCTGATCGATGTGCTGGCGTGTCCGGCGGTGAAAGCGTCGCAGGGGCTTTCCCGAGGGTCGGGATAGCCGCTGATCCCGCCATCCTGGCGCAGCTTCCTGAATGCCTCGCGCCGTCCGGTGAGTATCTTGTGCGCATAGCTCTGGTGCCCCACGTCCCAGATAATCTTATCCCTGGGACTGTCGAAAATGTAGTGGAGCGCCACGGTAAGCTCCACGATCCCGAGATTGGGAGCCAGATGGCCGCCGCACTCGCAGACCACGGCAATGATATATTCGCGTAACTCATCGCAGAGCGGCCTGAGTTCATCGACTGAAAGTTTTTTCACGTCCTCAGGGCCGTTTATTTTATCAAGCTTCGAATCCGGATTCACAGATACACCTTTCTTTTCCCCGGGTCTCATTTTCCCGATAGACTGATCCATTAACAAACAAGCGCTCTAGTATATATATACAAATAATTTAACAGGCAATAATACAGGGGCAAGCA
>Ga0272442_10006238_pt1 | contig 15752 bp, 14 predicted proteins | sample SSMForm2O_FD_200262 | JGI IMG/M metagenome (GOLD analysis project Ga0272442, IMG submission 200262) | Marine sediment archaeal communities from Little Sippewissett salt marsh, Falmouth, MA, United States - SSM-Form-2O | ecosystem: Environmental > Aquatic > Marine > Wetlands > Sediment ...
CGAGTAACGACTTTTCCAATGACAATGATGGTGTTCGCAATGAGCGCTGCCTTCATCTTCAAAATAACATCGACACTTATGCGGCTGAAATCGGCTGCACCGGTGTTCATCTCGCATGGGCGCAAGGTGCGTCTGCCGAATGGGAAACCGCACGAGCGGCTACCGGTATCGAGGAAGGTGAATGGCATAGTGTACTGGTGTCATTCTGTATTCTACATTCTGCATTCTACATTATTATAGATGTTCCCATCCCGAAAGCACATCCGCTGATAACTCCTCACCATCGAGCATTGCGATGAAACCGGATTCGATTACCTCCCCGACTTGAGTAATTGGCACATCGAGTCCGCTGTTCAGCTTTGATGCAATTATTTCCGCTTCATCCTCCGATGCCGTGAAAAGAAGCTCGAATTCCTCACCGCTTTTTGCCGCAAGAATAAATGGATTCATCTTTAGTTCCCCTGCAACCTCCTCGACACCGGGGAACAGCGGGATTTTATCAAGCTCGACTTTGACTCCAACTTTCGACTCGCTTGCAATGTGCATGAGGTCGGCACAGAAACCATCGGAAATATCTATCATAGCGGATACATCGGTTTCGGCGATAACAATACCCGCTTCCATTCTGCTTCGTGGACGCCTATGGCGAAAAGCAAGCATATCCCGCTCTATATCGGAGATTTGCGGTTCAGCTTTGCCCGAAAGTATATAATAACCTGCAAGAGCGCCGCCAAGTGTGCCGGTATGGAATATCTTATCCCCCGCCTTTGCGCCATTTCGGAGAATAGGATTCTCGACAATGCCTATTACCGATGTTACAATATGAAGCCCGCAGTCGCTTTGCGTAATATTCCCGCCAAATATGTCTGCGCGAAGCGGATGGCAGAATGTATCGATGCCGTCATAGAGAGAATTAAGGTTGTTCATGGAAAAATCTTGGGGAAGTGAAAGCGAAATCAAAACACCTCGAAGTTTCCCGCCCATAGCGGCGATATCGGAACACGCCGCTGACATAGCTTTATAGCCAACATCGACAAGGTCGAAATACTCGCGGCTGAAATGCACATCTTCGACAAGTTCATCGGTAGTTAATAGGATTTTACCAGCGAGAGGTTCCAAAATAGCGCAATCGTCACCGGGATAGCGAGGAAAACGCGTGCGGATTTGCTCGATAAATTCAAATTCCATACTCATTCACCTGATTATACAGGAAATATGTCCTGCACGAGAAGTAAAAAAAGAGAAAATCATAAATATAATTTTCCCATTTTCTCGATGTATGTCATTGTGCAGTTATTCTTCTTCCCATTTTTTAACCGCAATTGTAGCATTGTGCCCACCGAAACCAAACGAATTTGAAATAGCAATCTTCGGGTCTATTTTAGCTTTTTCCTGTGCAATTTCAATACCTTCGCATGCCGGCTCGCGGTTGAAAATATTCATCGATGGGTGTACCCATCCCGTTTGGAGGGATTTCAATGTTGCCACGAGTTCCGCTGCACCCGCTGCACCAAGCATGTGCCCAATCATCGATTTTGTCGAGTTGACCACAGGACGGTTTTTGTTCTCGCCGAAAAGACTTTTGAGCGCTGCGCATTCCGCAACATCGCCAGCCGGTGTCGATGTGCCGTGTGTGTTAATATAATCCACATCGTCTGGAGAAATGCCGGCATCGGCGAGAGCGGTTTTCATCGACTCGATTGCACCGAGTCCTTTGGGATGAGGCGCTGTGATATGGTGAGCATCGCCTGTGGCGCCATAACCTATTATTTCGCCAAGTATTTCTGCGCTGCGTGCTTTGGCAGATTCGAGTTCCTCGAGAATCAGCACACCCGCTCCTTCCGAAATGACGAAACCGTCCCTATCGACATCGAAAGGCCGCGATGCATGTTCCGGGTCGTCATTGCGTGTGCTCAAAGCTCTTGCATTGCAAAAGCCGGCATAAGCAAGCTGATGAACGGGAGCCTCGGCGCCGCCGGTTATCATCATATCGGCTCGTTCATCTACAATCATACGATAGCACTCACCGATAGCGTGAGAACTCGAAGCGCAAGCGCTCACAATAGTGAAATTAGGACCGCGTAAATTGTAGCGCATCGAGACAAAAGCGGAAGCAATGTCGGGTATCATCATCGGGATGACAAACGGACTGACGCGCCTTGGACCACGCTCGAGCAAAGTTTTGTAATTGCTCAGAAGTGTGCTGATTCCTCCGATACCCGATGCGATAACAACCCCTGCGCGAGTCGGGTCGAAAGAATCCTTCGCTATCATCGCTTGACTGCATGCCTGTCCGGCGGCAACAAGTGCGTACTGTGCGTAAAGGTCGAGTCTTCGAGCTTCCTTGGGTTCAACATAGCCGGATAGGTCGAATTTTTTTACCTCGCCGGCAATTTTCGAGGGGTAATCACTCGAATCGAACCTTGTCTGAGCGCCAATACCGCTTGTACCATCGAGAAGATTATTCCAATATGTATCAGTATCATTGCCGAGTGGAGTAACAACTCCAAATCCGGTAATCACAACTCTTCGCAACATAAATACCTACTTTTCAGCCAGTTTCTTTTCAACATAGTTAATTGCCGCACCCACTGTTATAAGGTTTTCGGCTTCATCATCGGGTATTTCGATATCGAAATCCTCTTCGAGTGCCATAACAAGTTCGACCGTATCGAGCGAATCCGCACCGAGGTCGTCTATGAAATGCGCTTCCGACTTGATTTGGTCCTCGCTTACTCCAAGTTTGTCGATAATGAGGTCTCTTATTCTGGTTTCAATAGCCATCCGTTCCTCCTTGTTTGATTATTTAAACTTTTTGCAATTTATGGATTTTAAAGAAGCTGTCAATATTTTTTAATAATAATAATAAAATGCGTCGAGGATTCGAGGATTCAAGGAGTCGAGTGGCACATTCACCAAAGGCATTTGGACACAGAGCACACAGAGGGGAAAAAATGATAGACAAAGCATTTTGCTTTATGTGCGTTTTCTAAAGCAGGATGTTTCAGTTATCAGTTTTCCATCCCGTTTATGTGGGATAGCAATGAAATTCGGCTCCATTTTATTACCGTTCATTTCACAAACGGGATAATAAACCTTTTCTATTGACCGATATAATTATGAATACTTCTTGCGTATTTGCATGATGTGCAAGAAATTTAATATATGGATATTGAATTAACAATTGCTGGAACCGGGAAATCGCTCCTCGATGTTAAACGCTCCAAATTCTATGGATTCGCCTATCAGGTTTCGACTCGAGATGAAGTCGATAAAATGCTATCGACTTTGCGAAATGATTTTTCGGATGCGACACATATTGTATATGCATTTCGGCTTGGCGAAGGTGGAGCACAGGAGTATTTCACCGATTCCGGCGAGCCTTCCGGGACGGCGGGGCAACCTATAATGCGCGTAATTAAAGGGAAAAACATGACCGATGTTCTTATCGCGGTAGTGCGCTATTTCGGTGGTACAAAACTTGGAACAGGTGGACTTGCACGAGCTTATAGCGACTCCGCAAGAATTGCACTGGAAAATACCCCGGCAATACAAAGAATTCAGATGATTGAAATAAAAATAAGAATTCCCTATGCAGTTGTTTCAAAATGGGCTATATTCATCGATTCGATAGGCGGTATGATATTGGAGCAGCAATTTGAGGAGGATGTTACTGTAATGGCGAGTATTCCCGAGGCAGAACTTTCGTCCGCACGGCATGCAATAGCCGATATGACACGCGGTGCAGTTAAATTAGAATTTTTATGAATCATGCGCACAGCAGACAGTTTGTTAAAAGAATGTGTAACAACCTGAAGGATTATTATGAAAGTCAATAAATTGGCAGCAAAGATAGTATGGATTTTTTTAGTCTCGTTTATGATAATTTTTATTATCAGTTGCGGTTCATCTAAAACAAGTAAAGATGGTGAACAAAGCTATGAACCACTCCCAAAGTTCGAGCTAATCGGTTTTGACGGCAAAGAATACACGAATAAATCCTTTGTAAAAGGAGTCGGTATAATTTCCTTTGTCGCAAGCTGGTGCGGTCCCTGCTGCATGGAACTGGTCGAACTCGACAGTCTTGCAGAAAGATATAATGAAATTTTCACGCTTGCAGTTACATATGAGCCACCGGAGTTTTATAAAGCAATTCTCGATAGTATAAAAGTAAAAATCCCTATTGCAATGGCGGACTCGAACTTTTTTAAAAAGCTTGGGATAAATGCTTTTCCAACACGGATATTAGTGCAAAAAGGGAAAATAATCGCCCGGACCATAGGCGCACCGAAACCTGCAGATTCCAAATTCTCGAGATGCCTTCTTAAAGCTCTCGGCATAAAAGACTCAACTGAAACGGATGAAACGGGAGATTCCCAATAAGATATTTTTCTGTAACCACTTAAATAAACTCTTCCCATGAATAATCACCACGGTATAAGAGTTCGAACCGGTGTGAATGGAGTAGTGGTGGTGCCATCGCCCAATTGCCCGTCGGAATTGCTTCCCCAGCAATATACAGCGCCTTCAAAGCTCAAAGCTGCAGAATGCCTTCTTCCAGCATCGATAAAAATAATCCCGCAAAGATAGCCGATGTCGTCCTCACCATGAACACGCACAGGTGCATATCTGTGTATCGAAGTGCCATCGCCAAGCTGGCGGAAAGAATTATATCCCCATGCCATAACAGTGCTGTCGGCAAGAAGCGCAATCGAATGATACTGCCCGGTAGAAATTTGAATGACATTAGATAAAACACCGATTCCGCCCTCGCCGGACACTTGAACAGGATAACTGCAGTCGTTTGTCGTGTTGTCGCCAAGTTGACCGTATTGATTATCACCCCACGCGACAACCGTACTGTCTGATTTAAGCGCAAGAACATGCTCGCCCCAGCCCTCACTCCCCCCCGCTGAAATTGCCACAATATCTTCAAGGAATCCAATATCACCTACACCATGCACTCGAACGGGGAGATGAGTGTCCACAGTCGAAGCATCGCCAAGCTGACCTTCATCATTGCATCCCCATGCCCATACTGTGCCGTCGGATTCGAGAGCGATAGAAAACTGTGCTGCGGCTGAGATCCCCACAATACTGTTCAGAATGCCGATTCCTCCAGCATCCTTAACTTGAACGGGATACGCCCGATTTATAAAAGTTCCGTCGCCGAGTTGCCCCAAAGAATTATTGCCAAATGCCCAAACTGTGCTGTCGGATTCAAGCGCAAGCGTATGGATACCTCCAGCGGTAATTGCGATTATCTCTGTCAGGAATCCTGTGCCCGTTTCATCGAGAACCTGCTCGACATTGGGATGAGCGCCGGCATCCATCGAGCCGATACCTAACTGCCCATAGACATTATTGCCGCATGTCCAGACATTTCCAGCATAGGTGAGCACCACAGAGTGATGGTCTCCCGCCGCAATAGCCATTGCATCGCTGAAAAAGCCGATATCGCCTGGGTCGTGGAACTGACGTGGTGTATATCTGTTTGTAGTCGAGCCATCGCCGAGACGACCGGAAGCATTGGTGCCCCATGCCCACACTGTTGCATCGTCACGGAGAGCTAATGTATGATAACCACCGGCGGATAAATTAATAATTTCCTCGCATTCTCCGGGCACAAATCCCGGTCCCGCAACGGAAATATACATCATTATGCTGTCGGTGAAAAACTCACGAGCGGGAACATCTGTACCGATATCCCATATTATATGCTTGTCTCCCGGTCCGATTACATTGCCGGTATCGCTTGGCGAAATAAATGTTTCACAGGTCAGAGTTTCGCCGCTTTGCGTGATTGGTGTGATAAATACGCAAAGAGTTTCGCCACCGGCTATTCCCTCGATATTGAAATATATGTCGAAAAGCTTTGAGCCGTCTCGTCGCTGCCCGCCACCGAGATATATCAACTCGAATGCCGGTGTAATAGTGAAAAGTTGAAGAAATAACACAATGGCTATTGTTTTGAGGAGCATCCTTATTCTTTGAAGCTGCATATCATGAAAATTATGAGTCGATAATATCAAAGTTCCTAAAATCCTTTACTTAAGTTTTGCCCTTTGCTTTTCGACCTTTTTGCGAAGTTTGTCCCCGGGCTTGGCGAGAATAATTCTGTCGAGCAGCGCCGATGCTCTTTGCTCTTCGTTCGAGTGTAACAGGATTTTTACTTCGAGAAAGTCAGCCCACAAACGCCACCGAGAATCAGGATGTTTTACTCGAATATCATTTATATATATCACTGCGGATGAATCCTGTTTCAGTTTGTAATAAAGCTCTGCATTGAGATATTGTTTGTGCGCGAGTTTGTCCTCGCATAAACCGATTCCCGCCCTTGCGCTGTCAACATACTGCGAGAATGGGTATAGTTCGATAAAATCATTATAAGCACCGATTGCCAATTCAGTTGTTTCCTGGTCGAGTTCCGCACGCGGAGCTTGTTCACGATATGCTTCACCCAGTAGAAAGGATGCCTCCTCGACAAGCTCGCTTTGCGAATATTGACCGATTAACCATCTCAATTCCGAGGTAGCAAGCGACGGTTCACCGTTGGCAATATATGCTCTTGCGGTAAGAAGATGAGCGTCATCAGCCCATACAGAGGGGGAATAGCGCAATTTCTCGAGCATTATAATAACCTTCGAGTACTTTCCTCGATTGTAAAACTCCTCAGCGCGGCGATATGTGATTTCCTCATCGCCTTCCTGAATTGTGAATTTGGGTCCGCTGCAGCCGGCAAGGAGAATTGCAACAACAGCTAATATGAATATTTTGTGTTTCATAGATTGCCAATGTAGATGCAATCGATTTCAAAGTCAATGAAAAAATTAAATATAAAAAAATCAAAGATTTAGGGCATCGGATGAAACACTCTGTTTCAAGCGTAAAGGGATTTTTTGCATATAAAACTTGCTTATGATTTAAATTCATCATATTTTATTTTTTCAAAAGCAAAAAAATTGAGATACAGTGAACACCCTATACTGTGGTGACAAGCTGAAGGAGAAATAAATGGCCGGTAAAAAGAAAGCAAATAGACTTGATGGTAAAACATGGACAAGATACTCGATTTCAATATGGAGTGATATTAGGAAAAGCAAAGAGGAAATAGCGCTTAAACATCCTGCAATATTCCCCGAAGAATTAGTAAAAAAATTAATTGAAATATTTACTAATGAAGAGCAAAAAGTAATATTCGACCCATTTGCTGGAATCGGAAGCACAGTTTTGGCTGCAAGAAATCTTGGAAAAATAGGTATAGGTATTGAATTAAATCCAGAATTTGCTAGAAAAGCGAATGATAGATTCACAGAACAATCTTTTTTCGATGATGGAAACGGAAAAGTAAAAATTTATATTGATGATGCCAATAACCTTGAGAAATATGTTGATGAAAATACAGTCGATTTAGTTGTAACTTCACCACCTTACTGGGACATTCTGAGTGTTAAAAGGACAGCGGATAGAAAGGATATAAGAGATTACGGAGATGAAAAAGAAGATTTGGGCAAAATAAGTGATTATTTCAAATTTCTTGAAAAACTAAATGAGATTTTTATCAAAGTATTTAAATCAATGAAATATGGTGCATATTGTTGTGTAGTCGTTATGGATATTAGAAAAAAGGATAGATTTTTTCCTTACCACAGCGATATTGCAAATTTTATGAAAGAAATTGGATTCAAATATGATGATATTATTATCTGGGATAGAAGACATGAATATAATAACATGAGACCGCTTGGTTTTCCTTATGTTTTTAGAGTAAACAAAGCGCATGAATTTATTTTAATTTTTCAAAAGCCAAAAAGTGAGGGGAAATGATGAATTTTCTTGTTGATGATTATATCGATGCCGATGTTTCATATTTTGCCGGGCTTTTAATTGCACGAGGTGAAATAGCCGAAATATATGGAATAAAGCAGGTTTTGCTTCATTTTCCTTTTTCATCATTGCTTTTACAGGGAAGGGATAAGAAAAAATATGACCAAGAAACATCTATTAAGCTTGGGCTTAATAACATTAGAGAAAGATTACAAGAATTGTTTGATACTGACATAAGCATTATTGAATATGAAAATCATATTGACCTTGCAATAAGATTCTTAAGGAAAAATATGATTTGGCGTAATATTTTACTTCTTACAAATGGAGAAACGAGTTTTCATCGTTTCAGTGTTCCCAATATTCTTTTCAATGAACAAATACCCAAAGAATGGAAAATGGAATTTATTCGAGGTTTTGCTGATGTTGCGGGGAATATTAGAAGGTCAAATAGAGACCAAAATAAACCTGGTATAAATAGGGTTAGGTTGGATATATTGAATCATAAACATAATTGGCATTTACCTGTTCAACTTTGTGAATTATTGCAAAAACAATTGGATATTCCAGTTAATTGTATAACATGGGGGCACCCAAATAATAATCGTGAATGGAGAGAGCATCAGCTTAATATATACACAGTTCCTTTTCTCAAAATAGGTTTCAGCTTTGAGCATAAACAAAATCTTTTAATTGGTTTTGCCAAAGATGATAGAAAGAATCATCCCAAGAAAAAATATAATCATTGTCCTGGTATAAAAAGAATTAGAAAAAAAGAGAAAAATAAAGAGGAAAAAAATAAGGACAGATTAGACCCATCATTATTAAATAAGCATTTTGATGCTGGCTGGCAAATATGCAAGGAATTGGGTTGTTATGCGTGCATCGAATCGGAGAAAAAGAAAACAAATAAATAAGGAATAGGTTTTATAATGCCATATAAATCCGAAAAAGAAATGTACCCACATGTATGTAAATGGCTTAAAATCTTTTTGAAAGAGCATCATAAAAAACATGAAATACATGTTTTTGATTCATCAAGGAAAAAACTAAATAAGTTAATTGAAGAGCATGACCTTATAGATAATCTTCCAAGTGAATGGACTTCATGGGATATTCAAATTGATATTGTTGGATTTGCTACAAATGAAAACGAGAACATCCTGGCTTTTGTGGAATGTAAGAATTCTGCTATTTCCTTATCATATTTATCGCAATTATTGGGGTATAGCAAGGTTTCTCGTCCTACTTATTCTTTCATCATTTCTCCTCAAGGTCCTTCAGATTCCTTAAAATCTCTCCTTTTATCTTATAATAGAATTGATATACTTGAATATCACAGTGAACCCGGAATACTTCCATATTCAATTATTGTGGCTAAATGGAATGAAAGAAAGAATTCAATTGTTACTTCCTCAATAATAACTGGAATTAGAAATATTATTGGACATATTTGAATGTTTTGTATGAAACCCTTGAAAAAAATTCTAAATCCGAAAAACCACACAAATTATTGTAAAAAGAACTTAAATTTTACCAAAAGCTCTTTGTAAAGCTCTTTGATACGATTGTAAAATAGTATTGATTATTTGTAAATTGGCATTATGCAGTTTAGGGTGTCTTCGTTGCAGTTGGAAACATCGGTCGGGCAATTGTAAATCTATTCGAAGTATTTGTGAACGAGCATCATGCAATTGTAAAATAGTTCCATGCGATTGTAAAACTATTTCGTCTATTTGTAAAATCGTTCGAAGCGATTGTAAAATTGCTCGAAGCAAAAGTTTTTTACTATTTACAATCGGATATTATATTATTACAAATGAATTTAATGAACTAATTTACAAACAACAGGATATCATGGAAAAATCACAACCTTTTCGCGCCGTTTATTGGGATTCCAATAAAGATTGCATAAAGATCCTTGACCAGCGCAAGCTCCCATTCGATGAATCATGGCTTGAAATCGAGAGATTAAAAGAACTCGAAGAAGCCATAAAAACACTCGCAGTGAGAGGCGCTCCACTTCTGGGAGTTGCCGCAGCTTTCGGTGTCTATATCGCAATCAAGGATTTCGATGGAAGCTATCAAGAATTGATTGCAGAGATAAAAGAGGCAATCGATAGAATAAGCGCAACTCGACCGACAGCGGTAAATCTATTCGGCTCGCTTCGACGAATTCAGGAATTTCTATGGTTCTCTAAAAACTTCACGGTAGAAAGAATAAAAAAATCTATTCTCGATACCGGCAATATGATTCTTCAGGAGGAAGAGAAAAGAAGTTATGCTATTGCTCGTAACGGAACCGAATTGCTGAATCCCGATTCAAAGGTTCTAACTCACTGTAACACAGGCTCTCTCGCTACGGCTGGAATCGGCACGGCATTGGGTATTTGCCATGAGGCATACAGGCGTGGAATAATAACCGAGGTTTTTGTCGATGAAACAAGACCACTGCTTCAGGGCGCCAGACTCACTGCATGGGAACTCGAACGCTGGGGTATTCCTCACAGAATTATTGTGGATAGCGCAGCAGCCTTCGTAATCGCACAACAAATGGTCGATGCTGTAATTGTTGGCGCTGATAGAATCGTGAGAAACGGCGATACCGCTAATAAAATAGGAACATATTCGCTGGCAATTGCCGCATACAGACATAGAATCCCATTTATCGTGGCAGCGCCGACAACCACATTCGACCTCTCACTTGTCGATGGTGAAAAAATCGATATTGAAATCCGCAATGAGGTAGAAGCGCTTTCCTGTGGCGGGAAACAGCTTGTGCATACCGGTGCAAAAGCATATAATCCAGCATTCGATATTACACCGGCGGAATTGATTACAGCAATAGTTACGGAAAAGGGCGTGATTATGAATCCCGAAGCGCATAAAATTGCAGACCATATTTCGAGAAGCGAACTTACTATCGATGCAGCGCTATTCTAATTTTAATCGAGCTTAATCGTAGAGAATTCTGACATTATTCATCTGCATCCTCATCTTGCTATGGTAATAGTTCCCTCGCAAACGATTTCTCCATTTACTTCTATAACATAAATATAGACGCCGTTGGATAGACTTCGGTTGTTTTTATCGGTTCCATCCCAGCGGGATGCAATTTTGCAGTTTCTGCCCGGTTCTATTTGCAGGTGTTTCAATTCAACACTATGAAGATTGAAAATGTATATATCCCCATTTTCCCTGAACATATCGGGATAGGTAAATTGCGCATAATCATTGAAACCATCATCGTTGGGTGTGAATGGATTCGGTAGAGCGTTACAACCGGTGGGAGGAAAATAGAAATAACTGCAGCAAAAAATAGTATCATTAGGCCCGCATAGTACACAACCATCCTCAGAACCGGATACCAAATCCTCGATATCTATGCACAAAATCATCGTATCACCGGGAATAACACCCAATTCGGAATATCCACCCGAAAGATTGGCTGTTCCGTGTGTTGAATTGCCATCGAATGCAACATATCCTTCATCGAGATAAAATGGCTGACCATCAACAGTGAAGAAGAAATCCGATATATTGATTCCAGCGGGAGTATCATGCAGTTCAACGGAAAAACTAATCGTTTCACCTTGCTCTGTGTCGCATGGCGGTGAAATACTACTTATCGTGGGAGGTTGAAGGTCAACGATGAATTTACAGGTTAGCACATCCTGCAATTCACAACCCATGATATTATCCGCTTCTAAAAGAGTGTATGAGATTGTATCGCCATGTTCCCAAAACGGGTCGGGCGTGAAAACGAGTGTATCGTTTTCAAAGTTCAGATGGTCGGGGAAAGAATATAAACTACCGTTCACATCGAGAATTATCGATGATTCATCGAGTTGGTATTCTTCATCGATAATAGCGATTGTAATTTGTCCATCGGCACATGCGGTAATAACAGTCGAATCTCCCGAATAACACGGCGGGCAAACCGGAGACGCAATAGGTCCCTCACAACTGAAACTACGATAGTAACAGCAGAACTCAGTATCATTGGGACCGCATAGATAACAGTTTTCTTCCCATTCGGAAACCATATCCTCAACATCGATGCATAATTCAAAAGAATCACCCGGGAATATTCCTAATTCCGTCAATGTAGCTGAAAATGTTGCGAAACCATGATTCAAATCACCTTCATATTCAACATTTCCTCCACCGATAGGATATGGTGTTCCATCCACTATGAAAAACAAATCTGCGCTGTCGATACCGGTTGGTATATCGTGCAGTTCAATGGAAATACTGAAAGTATCGTTTAGAATCGAACCACACGGGGGAGAAATATTGACAATTTCAGGTGGTTCGAGGTCGAGAATGAAGCGGCAGTCGATTTCATTTTGCAAATTGCAGCCCATACTGTCCTCGGCACTCTGGAGATAAACCACAACTGTATAATTATGTTCCCATGGAGTATCCGGAATGAAAGTCAGCGTATCATTCGCAAAGGTCATGTGGTCGGGGAAATAGTATAAATCTCCATCAACTTCGAGAATTATCGATGAAGTGTTTATCGGCCTGCCTTCATCGGACACAAGAATAGTTATTTCCTGATATGGACATGCTGATGCAGTATAACATGGCGGACAAATCGGCGAGACAATCGGACCGGGGCACATGCAGTCGGGAAGATAAATACAACCCAGCGCCGAATCGGCAAAACCTCCGCCGGAGATTGTTACCGTAAAACATGTCTCGCTTCCTGTTGTGCAACTCGTATCGGAATTAATTTGCCACAAAAAACAATGTTCTTCACTTTCAGCCCAGGGACCGTATGTTTGTGGATTTGGGCTAACTAATTCGATACAACTACCGGGAGTTATCTCTGCTGTCCCAAGGTCAACAGTTGCGCCGGTATTGTTTGTTACACAGAAATTTATAAACTCGAATGTATCGATAAGTGTAATAACATCGTCGAAAATATCTACCCACGATGTGCTTAAATCATACCAATTTCCGCCCGATACAACAGTTGTATTTTGATACCACGCTAATGCTTCAGCCGATGTAACCGCCGAGCAGGTTCCATCATACGGAGAGGAACTTGTCGAGGCAAAAACGATAAAACCACCATCTATGATATCGGTATATACTTCCGGTCTGGTATAATCGCATGAGCCATCGCAAGCATCGCCGGTTTCATAGAAAGTCGCATCGGTGAAGAAAATAATAATGTTGATAGCTTCAGGTCGCCAGTTGTAATTATTCATTGCAGCTTCGATTGTACACAAAGCATTTTCCGGGCTGTCACCTCCACCGAATGCAGTTATCGCATCTATCCATGGACGGAATGAACCCCAGTAATCGCTTGTCATCTGCAAATCGATAATAGCTCCGGCGCTGTCATAGGCTTCACGATAACCCGCTGCATCCATACCCGGTCCAACGACATCGCCATAACATATACCCCCGAAACGATAGTCATATCCTCTTGCATCGAGTTCCGATGTCAATCCATTGATATTAGCTTGAACATCATAAATTGTGGTGCCCATGCTGCCGGTGTTGTCGATTGCAAAGACAATATCCACTCCACCGGTATTATCCCCGCATTCGAGGTCGATGAAGAACTCGCCATCGAGCATAGACTCCATCCGATGCTTTGCACCATGAGAATTGTAATCTCCATCTGTGATATCGAAACCACGGCGATCTGTGTCGTCATCTAAATTAGTTTGTGCAATTACCGAAGCCAATAAGCAAGAGATGAAAAGTAATATTTGAATCTTTTTCATAAAAAGCCTCAAACCTACTATTTGCTATTTTTCTTGGGAAGCGCTTCCAGACCAAGGTCCTCTATCCCGCCGTCCTTAATAGCGCCGATAACTTCCATTATTGTGCCATAATCCACAGCTTTGTCGCCGCGCAATGAAACCGAAGTAATATTCTTTGTCTGTTTGAGTTCCCAGATTTTCTTGGGCAGTTCCTCGAGTGTAAATCGAGTTTTTTCAATATAGATTGTTTTGTCGGCTTTAATCGATATCGTAACGGCGCTTTCGTCGGTAACTCTTGCCGCAGAGGATTTGGGTAACGAGAGGTCAACTTGCGCGTGCATCATCGGTGCGGTAATCATAACAATAATCAGAAGCATAAACAGAATATCGACCATCGATGTCAAATTCATTTGCGCGGTTGTTTTGTATTTGTCGCGTCTTAACATTTTTAATCGAAACAGAGGTTGTTTGTTTTATATAAGTCCCGAATGATTTAATTTATCAATGCCTTTCAATATATCACTTTTCATTTTCGGCGCAACACAATTCGTAATTGGAGAATCCACCACCCGCCCAATTTTGCCACAGAGAACACAGAGTTCACGGAGAAAAGAAAAGGGTATAGGGTCTCCCAGCCCGCACCCGGAATACAATTAGCCACAGAGCGCACAGAGAAAAAACCGGTCATCGGTCATTTCGACTTCGCTCAATGACCGGGTGCAGACGGTAGGGGCGACCGGCCGGTCATCCCTACAATTCACAATTCACAAATCACAATTCACAATCACCCCGCTCCATGCGCCAAGTTTGCCATCGGCAATAGCGCGAACGCGGAAATCGTATTCCCCCGGGTCAGGTGGACGCTTGTCGGTGAAATTGTCCGCGCCCTCATAGAGCGTCGTCCAGTCGCCGGATGCGCCGGTCAAGCGGAAATCCACCTCGTAGGAATCCACGCCCTCGACTGCATCCCATTTGAATTCCTTCGCGACATCGTCATAAAGAAAATTCTTCGGGTGCGGCGGCTTGTTCTCGGTCCAAATTGCAGATTTTGGCACGAAACCAAGCTCGAACAATCGCGGGTCATCGTTGCCCCATATGATTTTCGCCATGTTATAAATAATTTTCAACCGGTCTGAACCCGTGGTAAATTCATTCTGTTTGTTGTCGAATGCCTGCGAAGCCTCGAGTTTTTCCGTTCCGGCGGTGGTTGCCATGTCGTCCATTTCGTCCTTGAGCGTAACCATTTGCGTAACGATAGCATCTGCGATAACGCGCGGGTCGCCAGCCGCTATAAAAAGGTCATGCTGCTTCTTGAATGCTTTGATTACATCGATAAGCAGAGGACGCGAACGAGGTGTGTTAAACCTGACACCATAAGCCTCCTCGATTTCATCCGGCTTCTCGTATTCCCAGATGATGGATTTCAGCAAATCCTTTGCGTTCTGGTAATATTCGCGGCATTCGGCGAATTTTTTCTGATATTCCTGAGTAGCTTCCTGTTTCTGCCCGTCTTCGACAATTGTCGTGGAGCAAAGGTCTGTCCATGTGTCATAACATCCTTGCGCCCATGCGAGATGAACACCGGTGCAGCCGATTTCAGCCGCATAAGTGTCGATGTTATTTTGAAGATGAAGGCAGCGCTCATTGCGAACACCATCATTGTCATTGGAAAAGTCGTTACTCGTTAGAATCGGCATGTTAACCTCCTGATTTTTGTTGTTGTATTGTTCGTAAAAGCCATTACATCGAGTGCAAAAGCCATTACATCGAGTGCAAAAGTCATTACATCGAGTGCAAAAGTCATTACATCGTGCGAAAGGAAAACTTTTGCGGTCATTGCAACGGCTTTCATGGTCATTGCAACGCCGGGATTGGTCATTGTAATGACTTTCGTGTTCATTGCAACGCCGGGATTGGTCATTGTAATGACTTTCGTTGTCATTGTAATGACTTTCATGGTCATTGTAATGACTTTCGTGTTCATTGCAACGCCGGGATTGGTCATTGTAACGGCTTTCATGGTCATTGCAACGCCGGGATTGGTCATTGCAATCGCTTTCGTGGTCATTGTAACGCCGGGATTGGTCATTGTAATCACTTTCATGGTCATTGCAACGGGCGGAATGGTCATTGCAACGCCATAACTATATGAATTACAGGATGTTGCGTATATTCCCTCCTTTTCTTTGGTTTTTTCATTAT
>Ga0272442_10006239_pt1 | contig 15750 bp, 17 predicted proteins | sample SSMForm2O_FD_200262 | JGI IMG/M metagenome (GOLD analysis project Ga0272442, IMG submission 200262) | Marine sediment archaeal communities from Little Sippewissett salt marsh, Falmouth, MA, United States - SSM-Form-2O | ecosystem: Environmental > Aquatic > Marine > Wetlands > Sediment ...
GTAGGTTTGCTCTACGTTAATACTTGCACATCCCAGAAAGGTCAGGAGCAACCACAGCAGGGGTAGCGCTTTAAATCCAGTGTGTAACAGGTTCCTGACCATGGATGAAATTTGCTGCCGATTGATCTGTTCAGATGTTGCTTTCGATAAATTCATAAACCCCGTTCTTCCAACGTGAAAAGCGCCTTTCAAATTCAGGGAGGTCCTCGTCATTTTCCGATTCGAGCGCACCAAGGGATTCCTGTAATGCTGCAGCCTCCACGCTGAACTCCTGGAGCCTTTCAAAAAGGTTCGGGCTCCCGCCACTGTAGATGGAAGCCCCCAGCAAATTTACAATGAACTCCAGATCCCTTGAGATCGCCTGGAGCTTGTCATCCGGGGAATCAAAATGGTGAACAGGGTGGCTGATACTTTCCATGGAAAGCGCATTTTGTTATTCAGAAAGATACGTATTCTAACCTTAGCAGGACATGATTTTGGTCAGCGTTAATCCATTGGGATTTCCACTATGTCAAAGAGATTGGGTATACGTGCATTCCACCCCTTTTCCTCCCGCAATTTAACCCGAAGACTGTCCAGGGAAGTAGGTTCTCCATGAACCAGGAACAGATGCTGGGGAGGACGCGTTAAGGCCGATACCCAATGCAAGAGTTCAGACTGATCCCCATGGGCGGAAAGCGTTTCCAAGACATCTACCTGAGCCGCCACGGGAATATACTTTCCAAAGATCTTCAGTTCATGTGCGCCTTCCAGAAGTTTTCGCCCCCGGGTACCTTCCGCCTGATATCCAACCAGCAGGACTCGCGTATTGGGGCGATCGAGCAGCTGGCTAAGGTAGGTGAGCACCCTCCCTCCACTGAGCATGCCGCTACCCGCTACCACGACCTTGGGCCTGGGATCATCTATGGCCTTCCAGGTTTCGCTGTATTCTTTGATCACTCGGATATGTCTTCGCATTCTGCGGTAGTCGTCCGCAGGTAAATGGTGCCAATGGGGAAAGCGCTCAAAGAGCTCCAGGACATTCCTGCCCATAGGGCTGTCCACATAAACCGGCAAGGACGGGATGCGATTGGAAATCATCATCTTCCACAAGAGGTACATAACCGTCTGGAGTCGTTCCACGGCAAAACTGGGGATGATGCATACCCCTCCTTCACGAACGGCTTCATTGATATGGGATGCCATCAGTGCCTCAACATCTGAATGCGGATGGTTTTTGTGGCCATAAGTACTCTCCAGCAGCAGAATATCTGCAACATCCGGGCGTTCGGGAGGAGACAGTAAAGAATCTTCCCGCCGGCCGATGTCTCCGGAAAAGACCAGGCGTTTGCCGCGCAGTTCCACCTCGATAAAGCAGGCTCCCAGAATATGCCCGTTGTACCGGAATCGAAATCGAAGCCCATCGATTTCATCGGCCCAGGTATCTTTCGGGATTACCCGGAACAATGCTATGGCTGCCCTGGCATCTTCCGGGGTATATAGCGGAAGGGGGTTGTCGTGCTTGCTGTATCCCTCTTTACGGGCCCGTTCAGCCTCTTCTAAGTGAATCTTCGCGCTATCTTCCATCACGATCCGGGCGACCTCGAGGCTGGGGGCCGTTCCATAGATCGGTCCGGAAAATCCATCCCGCACCAGCCGTGGCAGCATCCCTACATGGTCTAAATGCCCGTGGGTGATCAGCACCGCATCCAGGGTATCAGGTGGGAGGGGCCAGGATTCCCAGTTAAGCAACCTCCGGGCCTTGAGCCCCTGAAACATCCCGCAATCCACCAATATCCTTTTGTCTCCTGCCTCCAGCAGGAACTTGGATCCGGTTACGCATCCCGCTGCCCCCCAAAAATGTAACCTCATTATGCTCATACCGCTCAAAAAAGACCTGTTAATTGCTCAAACTCCCCCAGGATGCGCTTTTTCCTTGCGTCGGAGATTCCAAGATGGTCCAGGTAGAATGGCTTCTGCAGCAATTCCTTGCAAAGGACGATTCCGCGATCCAGTAAAAATTCCTTTTCCCGGGAACTCAGGAGGGTGCTTACCGTAACGGGATAGAGGCCAGAACGATCAATGCGGCGCTTCAAACTGTTTTTGGGCGGATAATTCCAGCTCAGCAGGTATAGGCCCGCGCATTTGCCATACTGCTGAGCGTCCCCGGTGAAACGGGTGTTGGTGACTACCCATCCCGGCTTCAGGATTTGGGAGGTATCCCCCCGTTGATTCCCCCATTGAAAAATATCCTGAAATCTCGAATAGATGTACAGTGGAACTTTAACATTGCACTTCCTGCCCTCATCTGAGTGAAACTTGCATTCGATCAGGGTCACCCCCTCCTTCCGCCTGGCAACCACATCAATTTCGTGTGCCACGCAATTGCCCTGATAGATTTGGTTGGTACTTGTTTCATAGCCTGAGTGTGCGAGAACCGCACTGATGAACTTTTCAAATGGGAAACCGGTCGGGCCGAGTTCGTATATGGCCTTCTTGAGCTTGTATCGGGAAGCACAGGGTTTTTTGTAGCTCTTTAATAGGGCGAAGGCCCGGTTGTAGATCTCACGGGTAGACATCCCTTCATACACTTCCGCAGCAACTTTTTTTACAATTTTGTCCACCACTCCGGGAGGAGCCCCGCTATGACGCAGGGATTTCCTGAGTTTTCCCGCAGAAAAACGCACGGCTTCTCCAGAGGTCTTTATGATTTTTGTGGACCCATTCATCCTTCGAGCTCCCTTATACGAATTACTTAGACTCAAAATAATCCCGCACCAGTGCCTTGACCTGGTTTTCAGTCATGCTGTCAGCCGTTAGAACATCAAGTACCCGGGAAGCCAAACCCGGAAAAGCTGCATCCAGCCGGTTCTTGAACTGGGCGTTGGTCCCTGCGGGTCCAAAAAGCACGATCTCCTCGGCTTCGGTCAGGGCAGCTGCCAGACGGTCAAAATACTGTCTGAGCTGATGATTTTCCCTTTCGGTATACTTGCTGTCATGCACTACCTCTTGAGGACCCCAGCGGGTTTTGGACCGGGAACCTCCCTTGGGATTAAAGAATTCAAGTTCAGATGGGATGGTCTGCATCTCGTATTCACCCTTGTTTTGGGCAACAAGAATTGCTTGTTTTTTGTCCATCCAGACGCCTATTCGTTTCATTTATTACGTATTTCTGGTTATATCCGAATCTTTTCATATCCTATTATTCCCCGGCTGGGGGCGGGAGGACCATGAAAGGAATCTTGCTGTGAAAGCCGATGAGATCAATCACCGGCGTGACCAACAGGTTCTCCAGGAAGGTATGCTCATTCCTGACCATCACCAGCAGTTGTACAGGTACCTGCCGGGCATATTGATTGATCGCACGGACGATATCTGTCTCCCCTGTTTCGATGATCTCTGCCCGGAAAGGATGCAAGATCTTTTCCAATTGCCGTCGGGATTGTAGTCGCTCTGGTTCGGAATCCGCTTCCGTAAAGGCGTGCAACACGTGTAGTGATATACCAGGCCGTCCCAACATGCCCAAGAGTACCTTGAGCTGCAATTTTTCATAGTTCGGAGTAAAGTCCGTTGGGAAAAGGATGTGCTGCAGGGCGCTGACTTCGGCTTCTTCCGGTACTACCAGGACCGGACAGCTGGCCTTGTGAAGCACCTGCACGGCATGGGTGCCAAAAATGACCTCCTTGGCCCCGGTTGCGCCCTGGGTCCCCATCACGACCAGATCCAGGGTTTCCTTCCTGCCCATTTCATTGAGCTCTTCGGCCAGGGAATTAAATGCAGCATGACAGAAAAAATCATGAGACTCGGAAGCTTTAAGCCGAAGCTGTTTTTCATATTTGCGAAGCTTTTTCATCACCCGTTCGCGGTAAAAATCCCCAAGTCCAATTTGTCCGGGGCTATGCAAAAGGTACTCAGCCCTGTAAAATGCAGGTGTATAGGTATGGGTCAGGTAGAAGGTACATTCCTGATCCCGGAATAAATCCAGGGCGAAGTGAGCAGCCTGGTAGGCATTCTTCGAGAAATCCGTCGGTATCGCGATTCGTAATCCCATCTAAGCTTTCTTTATTGCACTATTAAATGTACGCAAATTGAAAGGATCGGGATATGATTTACATCAGGGTTATCTATTCCGGAAATTCGCTAAATTTGAAAGGTTAATTGGTTCAAATGAAAGGTTCTTTCAATAAGATCATACAGTCTGAAACCCCTGTGCTGATCGATTTTTACGCAGACTGGTGCGCGCCCTGTAAAATGCTTACGCCCATCCTTAAGGATGTTAAACAGGAAATGGGCGACCGTTTGAAAATCCTCAAAATCGATGTAGACGCCAACAACGCCATTGCAAGCAGGTTTCAGATTCGGGGGGTACCTACCATGATGCTTTTCAAGGAGGGAAAAGTGCTGTGGAAGCAATCTGGTGTACTACCCAAGGACGCAATCCTCAGTGCTATTGAAGGACATTTATAAGATACTTGCTCAGGACGGCAGATCACGCTTCAATAGAACCACCATTACACCCAGAAATACGAGGTTCTTCAAAATATACTGCCCTACCAGGGTGAGGCCAAAGGGAAAGGCGGTAAAACACATTTCAGGAAAAAACACTAACGGAGTGAAGGTGCAACAAATATGCACGAGGGCTGCCATGAGTGCCCATTTCTTATAGGCCCCGGTGAGCAGCAGCAGGCCGATCCCCACTTCCCAAATTGCGAGCAAAATCAAACCGGCGGAGGGTTCAATCCAGCCAAAGGTCAGGGTTTGGATCGTGGAACCTGCAAGGGCTTCAGCAGGGCTAAGGCCCGGGAAAAATTTCAGGAACCCGAACCACAGATAGACCACCCCCAGGGCAGCGGACACAAAACTGGCACGGGTCACTTTTCGAGTTAAAACTGCAGTTAGTTCTTTCATAGATGTCAGTTATGGCCCGCAATCTAGATTGCCTTTAGTATTGACCATATGATATTTGTTAGTTTTTAAATCTCTGCATCAAACCTTTCAAAATGAGATTTATCATAGGGAGGGCCCCTAAACCGGAGTAACTTCATCGTATCTTAAGGTATCTCCCATGAAAATGAGATGGTTACATGGTGTTTTGGGTTTAAGTTTGCTTGTGAACCTCCAGTTGGGTTGCGATGGAAAACAAGACTCCATCCATCCGGAAAAAGGGGATATCACCGCTTCCGTATATGCCTCTGCCACCGTTCAACCGGACAGCATGTACCGTGTTCATGCGGCAGTCAGCGGTATTCTGGATAAAAACCTGATCGAGGAAGGAGATCTGGTACGGCCCGGGTCCCCCCTGCTTCATATCACGGACCAGTCGCCCCGGCTGACCTCGGAGAATGCCCGACTGCAGATGGAACTGGCCGAACAGAACTACCTGGGGAACGCCACCCCCCTGAAGGATATGGAGGTCCAGATCCGCACCGCCGAACTCACCTTCCGGGATGACTCCGTGAATTTCAGAAGACAGGAGAAACTCTGGTCCCAGAACATCGGGTCACAGGCCACGTATGAAAGTCGGAAGCTGGCTTATGAACGGTCCCGCAATCAGCTGCAGAAGCTGAGGAGTGAATATCAGCGCATGAAGAAAGAGCTCAGGACCCAGATGATCCAGGCGCGGAACACCTACGAGTCCAGCAGGGTAAACCAGGAAGACTACACGGTTCGCAGCGGCATCCACGGGAAGGTCTATGCCCTTTACAAGGAACCCGGGGAGCTCGTAATCCCCAACGAGCCTTTGGCACTGCTGGGCAGCCCGAAGACTTTCATCGTAGAATTGCTGGTCGATGAGGTCGATGTGGTAAGCCTGCAACCGGGCCAGAAAGCACTCATTGCCCTTGATGCCTATCCCGATACCATCTTTGAGACCCTGGTCTCAAAGATCTATCCCCAGAAAGATGAGCGAACCCAAACCTTTCTTGTGGAAGCGAGATTCGAGGCTGCTCCTGAGGTGCTCTATCCCGGAATGTCCGGGGAGGCAAATATTGTAATTGCCCGCAAACAAGGCGTTCTGACCATCCCGAAGGCCTACCTGGCCACCGAGGACAGCGTGCTCACCCCCGGCGGTATGCGACACGTGGTAACCGGTCTGGAAACCCTGGACCGGGTGGAGATCATTTCGGGTCTGGAGGCAAGTACAGAACTCTTAAAACCTGTTCAATGACCCAGTGGCGCCTGATCCTTAGCATTGCCAGAACCCACCTGTTGACCAAGATGAAGTCCACGGTAACGGCATCCCTTGGCGTAACCTTTGGAATTGGGGCCTACATCACCCTGGTCAGTTTTATGACAGGGCTCAACAAAATGCTGGATGACCTTATCCTGAACCAGACCCCCCATATCCACCTGTATAATGAAGTTCAACCCTCCCCAACACAGCCCCTGGAGCGGTCGTTTGATTTTAGCGAAGACTTGCTGCAAGTGCGCTCCGTGAAGCCAAAACAGGGCCAGTTGAAGATCCACAATGCCCTGCCCATATTGAAATACCTCAAATCACAGCCCGGGGTCCTGGGAGCCAGCCCCCAGTTGAGGGCCCAGATCTTTTACCTTTCAGGCCCCCTTGATCTGGGAGGTGTGCTGATAGGGGTTGATATCCTGGAGGAGGCGCGCCTGTCAAGCATAGGGGATTATATTGTAGAGGGAAGCCCCCGAGAACTGGCGAATTCGGACAATGGCATCATCCTGGGAATCGGCCTGGCAAAAAAAATGTCCCTGAACCTTGGCGACAGAATTCAGATTAGTACTCCAGCCGGAAGTGTATTCCCGTTGAAGATTGTCGGGTTCTATCAGAGCGGCATTGCGGATATCGACAACACCCAGAGCTATGCCAACCTGAAAACCGTTCAGCGGATCATGGGAGAAGCCACGACCTATATTACGGATATAAACATCAAGCTCCAGGATATTCGGCACGCCCCTCCGATGGCAGAGGAACTGCAAAGGCAGTTCGGGATTCGGGCCAGGGACATTCAGGATGCCAATGCCCAGTTTGAGACCGGCACGACCATACGAAACATGATCACCTATGCCGTATCCATTACCTTATTGATCGTGGCGGGGTTCGGGATCTATAATATTCTTAACATGCTGATCTACGAAAAGATGAACGACATCGCCATCCTGAAAGCGACCGGGTTTTCAGGGTTGGATGTGCAGAACATCTTTATGAGCCAGGCACTGCTGATTGGATTATTCGGTGGCCTGACCGGGCTTCTGATCGGTTTTGGCCTAAGCCATCTAATAGATACGCTTCCCTTTGAAACGGAGGCCCTCCCCACCATATCCACCTTCCCGGTAAACCACAACCCCCTGTTTTACCTGATCGGCATCACCTTTGCCATGATCTCGACATTCATCGCCGGATACCTGCCCGCTGCCAAGGCGAAAAGGGTAGATCCCGTGCGTATCATCCGGGGAAACTGATCGTATATGAAAACTGTCCTGGAAGCCCAACATATCGACAAGTATTTTGAAAAACCCGTACGGTTCCATGTGCTTAAGGACATCAGCTTCAGCTTGCCAGAAGGCCAATTTACCAGCATTATGGGGAAATCGGGCTCCGGGAAATCCACCCTGCTCTATATCCTTTCCACCATGGACACCAATTACACCGGATCCCTCTACCTGAAAGGCCAGCTGGTCTCCGGCCAGGCCCGAACGCATTTATCCCGGCTGCGCAACCAGCACATCGGCTTTGTATTCCAGTTCCACTACCTGCTCCTGGATTTCAGCGTATTGGATAACGTCATGCTTCCCGCTCAGAAACTGGGTATAAAAACCCTGGAAGAGATCCGTTATGATGCCATGGAAAAACTCAAAATGCTCCATATCGAGAAGCTTGCCACCAAAAAAGCTTCCCGAATATCAGGAGGTGAAAAACAACGGGTGGCCATTGCGCGTGCCCTGATTAACAACCCGGCTATCCTGATGGGAGATGAGCCTACCGGGAACCTTGACAGCTACAATTCGGAAAACGTATTCCAGATCTTTAAACAACTTAAGGAAGAACAGGGCCTCTCATTGCTCATTGTAACCCACGACAAGGATTTTGCCGACAGGACTGACCGGATCCTTGAAATGGAAGATGGAAGAATCATCAATGGGGCCTAAACACACTTACTCCCATCGGTTTAAACGTCGACGCAATTCCAACACCTCTTCGCGCAACTGTTCCATACGGGAGAGCAAATGATCTACTGCCAATAGGCCCTGGGGGCCAATTTCCAGATCCCGGTGAAGGCGTACCAGCCGTTCCACACGATCGAGTTCCGCGGTCTGCAGTACGGGTTGCTGCTCCACCTCCACGATCACTATCAACCCTACTTCGTGCAACTCATAAAGGAAAGATTCCTCCAGGGCATGTCCCTGGCAGAAGTCCGAAAGCCTGATGTAATTGGTTACTTTCATATGACTATAGATTTGTAGCCTTCAGGGATTCAAATAGTTTCTTTTGCTCCGGGGTCAGGTTTTTGGGAAGTACAACCTGATACGTGATAAACAGGTCTCCAAAAACTCCATCTTTCCTGTATACGGGAAAACCCTTTCCTTTGAGTTTGACCCGGGTATTGTTCTGAGTGCATGGTTTGACCTTAAGCCTGGCCTTCCCGTCAAAAGTGTCCACGGTCAGATCACCGCCGAGCACGGCAGTGGTCAGTGGCAGGTCTACCGTCTTGTATAGGTCGGACCCCTTGCGCCTGAATCCCGTGGTGTTTCTCAGGTGGAAAGTGAGATACAGGTCTCCTTTGGGGCCCTGGTTGATCCCAGGCCCGCCGTATCCCTTGATCCGAATGGACTGTCCATCTTCAATCCCCGCCGGGATGGTGATGCGAATATTCCGGTCGCCTACTGTGAGGGTGCGCTTATGCGTTTTGTACGCCTCCCTTAGATCCAGTTCGAGGCTGGCATTGTAATCCTGTCCTTTGTAACCTCGGGAGCTCCTGCCCCGCCCCCGGCCAAAACCGCCAAACATGGATTCAAAAAAGTCGGAAAAATCACTTTCAGAACCCGAAGAATAGGTGTATTGGCCATAGCCTCCCGCCTGTTGCTGTTGTGCGCGGGCCTTTTCAAATTCTTCCGCATGCTGCCAGTCCTTCCCGTACTGATCGTATTTTTTGCGTTTTTCAGGATCACTGAGCACCTCATGAGCCTCATTGATCTGCTTAAACTTACTTTCGGCCTCTGTATCACCCGGGTTGAGGTCCGGATGGTATTTGCGTGCGAGTTTCCGATAGGCACTTTTGATCTCCTTCTCAGAGGCCTTTTCAGAAATCCCAAGTACTTTATAATAGTCGATGAAATCCATAAACAGCTATCGAATGAACAGGAAAATTACATAAATCCCCCGCCCCTGACAAGGAGTTTTTCCGGGTTTTACCGGAGGAAACATCCCTTTGGATAGAAAGGCGGCAGAGCGGATGCAACCGGGCATTGACAAATATCAAGGGCCCGAAGCATACCGTCCCCTGATTTTTGTCCTTCAGCGTTGTGTCAGATCGAAAAAGGGGGTTATATTTGTGCCGCTAAATTCCCGGCCACGTGGCGGAATTGGTAGACGCGCTACCTTGAGGGGGTAGTGTCCTCTGGACGTGCTGGTTCGACTCCAGTCGTGGTCACTTAACTCGCAAACCCCTGCTCGGATGAGCAGGGGTTTTGTTTTTCTGGAACCCGTAAAGAGCTTGCTCTTTTAAGGGGAACGGAAAAACAAAACCCCAGCGCTGATAGCGCTGCTAGGTTTGCATTTTCAGGCGGGAGTACAATGGAGCACCGAGCGAAGCGAAGGTACCCCAGTCGCATATGTTTTTAATCCCATAACTACCATCTTTACTTTATAAGGGAATCGCAAGCCAGGGGGAAAAACAAAACCGCAACGCCCGGAAATTTCACGTCTTTCCCTCGACGGCCAGGGTAATATCTACCATTACGTTCATAATTTCCAGCCGCATCCCCTCGTGCCTCAATGCGAAAGGTCCACAGGACCTTCGCAGGCGTTCAGCCGTACTTTCAGGCTGGGGCACAATGGAACGTCCCACAGGACATTTTTGTCTTTACCAAGTGCGTATGATTTGGTACATTCGTTTTGTTGAATACCGGTTATGGGAAAACATGTAATCGTTATCGGAGGTGGCGTCATGGGGCTGAATTGCGCCTACTTCCTTCACAAGAAAGGCCATCAGGTGACCGTACTGGACAAGTCGGCCATGGATGGTGGGGCATCCTACGTAAACGCGGGATACCTCACCCCAAGCCATATCATCCCCCTGGCTTCTCCGGGAATGATGGCCAAAGGGATCAAGTGGATGTTCAACAGCAGCAGTCCGTTTTACATGAAACCCCGTCTGGACCGGGAATTTTTAAAATGGGCCTGGCGTTTCCACAAGTCTTCAACGCCTGAAAAAGTAGAACGTGCCATCCCGCTTATTGCAGAGATGAATGTGCTGAGCAAGGAACTCTATGCTGAAATGCACGAAAGCGGGGACCTGGGGGATTTCCAACTGGTGACCGAAGGATTGCTTATGCTTTTCAAGTCTTCCAAAGCGGGTCAGGAGGAACGGGAGGTCATGATGAGGGCCAGGGATCTGGACCTGCAAGCCAGGGAATTGAGCCTTGAGGAACTTGTAGTCCTGCAACCCGGACTTAGCCCTGAAATCAAAGGAGCCATTCACTACCAGTGTGATGCCCATACCACTCCAGGGCAGGTCATGAACAAAATGAAAGCCTACCTGCTAAGAGCGGGGGTAGATCTACATACAGGTACGGAAGTAACGGATTTCACCCGGGTCGGGAACCGGCTAACCGAAGTGAAGACCCGAGAAAACAGCTATAAAGCGGATGAGGTGGTGCTGGCAGCAGGTTCATGGAGCCCGCTCCTATCGGCCAAATTGGACCTGAAGCTTTCCCTTGAGGCCGGCAAGGGATACCGGATCGATATCCGCCGTCCCACCCCGGTCACTTTGCCTGCCATACTGATGGAGGCCAAGGTGGCGGTAACCCCAATGGACGGATTTACAAGGCTTGCCGGGACCATGGAATTCTCAGGCATCAACCACAACGTTCGCAAAAATCGCGTAGCAGCAATTGCCCGGCTTGCGGAGCGATATTATGAGGGTTTTAAAGTGCGCCCGGAAGAGGAAGCACAGGCGGCCTGCGGCCTGCGGCCAGTAAGTCCTGATGGCCTCCCCTACATTGGCCGTGTAAAACACTGGCAAAACCTGAGCCTTGCTACCGGACATGCCATGATGGGATGGAGCCTCGGGCCGGTTACTGGAAAATTGATCGCTGAACTCATCTCAGACCAGCCCACCTCCATGTCGCTAAAGGATCTGCACCCGGAGCGCCGCTTCTGATTTTCCGTGCCAAACACCCCTTTTTTGCAGCCATTTGAGGCCATCACATCTGACAGGCAATACCTAAATCCTATTGCTTTCTGTGGAATTTAACGAATCTTAAAGGCTTTTCTACTTTAAAAATGGTACTTTTGTTTAAGTATCCAATATAAAAGATGAACAGCGTAAAAAAATCCTTCGGTATTCGCGACCTTGAGAATCTAAGTGGTATCAAGGCGCACACTATACGGATTTGGGAAAAGCGATACGGCCTACTCAACCCTGAACGAACGGAAACCAATATTCGGACCTACAGTCTGCAGAGCCTTCAAAAATTACTGAACGTTACCCTCCTGTACAACAACGGATATAAGATTTCCAAAATCGCCGACATCCCTGAAGATCAGATCAACCAGCGAGTGAGGGAAATCGTGGCTCAGAACAGCGTCAAAAGCCATGCGATCAATGCTTTTAAACTGGCAATGATCAATTTTGACCAGTCCTTGTTTCAGAAAACCTATTCGGGTCTGCTGGCCGAAAAATCATTCAGGGAAATCTTCTGGGAGGTCTTTATGCCCTTGCTCCATGAATTAGGGCTACTTTGGCAATCAGACACTATCGGGCCGGCCCATGAGCATTTCATCACCCACCTGATTAAACAAAAAATTTATACCAGTACTGAGAAATTACAGGCGCTGGAACCCTCGAGAGAAGACAAAGTTTTTGTACTTTACCTGCCGGAGAATGAAATCCACGAGATTGGCCTGTTGTTTGTGAATTACGAACTGGTACTCCGGGGTTACAAGACCATTTTTCTGGGGCAGACCATACCCCTGGAGAGTTTGGTGGATCTTAAAAAGTATTATGAGGAACTCTTGTTCCTCTCCTATTTTACCGTAACCCCTACCAAAGAGAATCTGGACAAATACCTGCAGGATTTCCAGGATTACCTGGCCTCGGATTCGCCCACAAACCTCTGGATTCTGGGGCGCCAGACCGAACATCTGGCCAATAAGGAATTGCCGGATACCATTCGGGTTTTCAGCTCCATCGAACACATGTTGAACGCCCTTTAGCAAAGGTGGAGTCCTTCAGAGTTTTATGACTAAGAAAATTGCCATTATCGGTTCCGGGTTTGCGGGCCTGTCGGCATCCTGCTACCTGGCCAGGAAAGGCTTCCAGGTCACCGTTTTTGAAAAGAATGAACAGGTAGGCGGAAGGGCCGGGAAAATGGTCCATGAAGGCTTTACCTTCGATATGGGACCCAGCTGGTACTGGATGCCGGATATTTTTGAAAAGTTTTTTGGCGACTTCGGAAAACATCCCTCAGATTATTACACCCTCGATAAACTGAGCCCTGCCTACCAAATCGTTTTTGAGGACGAGGTAGTGACCATAGGGGATTCCATGGACCAAATCTGTGCGGAGTTTGAGCGCATAGAACCCGGAAGTTCCGGACCCCTGAAAAAATTCATCTCGAAAGCAGCGGAGAATTACGACATCGCTATCAATGACATCGTTTACCGTCCCGGAATATCGCCCCTGGAGCTGGTCACCCCCCAGACCGTGCGTCGGGTAGGTCAATTTTTCAGCACCATCAGCCGGGACGTACGCAGGGAATTCAAAAACCCCAAGCTCATCTCAATTCTCGAGTTCCCAGTCCTGTTTCTGGGAGCAAAGCCCTCTAAAACGCCTTCTTTCTACAGCTTTATGAACTATGCCGATTTTGGCCTGGGCACCTGGCACCCCAAAGGAGGCATGTACAAGATTGTCGAGGGAATGCGCGCACTGGCCGAATCCCTGGGGGTTACCTTCCACACAAATGCCGCTGTGGAGGAAATCATGCTTGACAATGGTAGGGCTACGGGAGTAAGGGTAGACGGAAATCCTGTTGCCGCAGATATCGTACTGAGTGGAGCGGATTACCATCATACGGAGACGCTCCTTCCTGAGAATTTTCGCCAGTATTCAGAAAAATACTGGGCAAGCCGGACTTTTGCCCCTTCTTCCCTGTTATTCTATGTCGGCTTTGACAAAAAAATCAGTGGGGTCCGGCATCACAACCTCTTTTTCGACACGGATTTTACACGGCATGCCCAGGAGATCTACGATACCCCTAAATGGCCGGAGGAACCGCTTTTTTATGCCAACTTCCCTTCGGTTACCGACCCCAGCATGGCACCGGTAGGAAAAGAAACGGGATTTTTCCTGATGCCACTGGCCCCTGGACTGGAGGATTCGCAGGAGCGCCGGGATGCTTATTTTGATGTATTGATGGATCGTTTGGAAAAACGAACGGGGCAGTCGGTAAAAAATAATATTATATTTAGAAAAGATTTTTGCGTTCGGGACTTTGTGAGTCGGTTCAATTCATATAAGGGAAATGCCTATGGAATGGCGAACACCCTTTCGCAAACGGCCTTTTTAAGGCCAGGTTTGAAAAGCAAAAAAGTGAAAAATCTGTTCTTCACGGGTCAATTGACGGTTCCAGGGCCCGGGGTGCCACCCTCCCTGATTTCCGGCAAACTGGTCTCAGAACTGATCGTGCAACAAAATGCCGCCTAATGAAATCCCTTTTTGACTCGGTCTCTTATCGCTGCAGCCAACTGGTTACCAACCGGTACAGCACTTCCTTCTCCATGGCCACCAAGATGCTTGCAGGATCCATCCGGCAGGATATCTATAACATTTACGGTTTTGTGCGCTTTGCAGACGAAATCGTGGATTCATTTCACGATTACGAGAAAGCGTTCCTCCTGGACCGGTTCGAGGAAGACCTGGAATACGCCCTTACCCACTGCATTAGCCTTAATCCCATCCTGAATTCGTTCCAGCACACGTATCATAAATATGCCATCCCCCATCACCTGGTCGCTTCTTTCCTGAAAAGTATGCGAATGGACCTGCATAAAAAAGAATACAGGACGGAGGAGGAATACCGGGAATACATCTATGGATCGGCCGATGTGGTAGGGCTGATGTGCCTGTGTGTTTTTGTAAAAGGGGACCGGGACCGTTATGAAGAACTCAAGGATTCAGCCATGGCCCTGGGTTCCGCCTTTCAAAAAGTCAACTTCCTTCGCGATCTGAAAGCAGATTTCGATGGCCTGGAACGCACCTATTTCCCGAATACCAACCTCCTGGAGCTCGATGAGGTTTCCAAGGCCCAGATCGTGGCGGAGATCGAGTCGGATTTCAAAAAGGGCTATGAAGGCATCCTCAAACTGCCCAGTGAAGCCAGGTTCGGGGTCTATATGGCCTACCGATATTATTCAAAGCTCCTCAACAAGCTTCGCAAGCTGCCTTCCCTTGAAATAAAAAATTCCAGGGTCCGTGTACCCAATTATCAAAAAGTTGGCCTTCTGGCTCGCTCATATGTGCGCTATCGCTTAAATTTGGTATAAGTTATGCAAACACTGTATTGGATCGTAATTTTCCTGACGACCTTCTGTTTTATGGAGTTTATGGCGTGGTTTACGCATAAGTATATCATGCACGGTTTTCTATGGGTCCTCCACAGGGACCATCACCGGAAAGACCACGATTCCTGGTTCGAGAGAAACGATGCATTTTTCATCTTTTATGCGGTGGTGAGCATGAGCTTTTTCTATCTGGGGGCCACTTCCTTCTGGCAGGGCTACGCCATAGGATTCGGGATCCTGGCCTATGGGATCACCTACTTTCTGGTTCACGACATTTTTATCCACCAAAGGTTTAAGATCTTCCGGAATGCCAACAACTGGTATGCCCGGGGGGTCCGAAGGGCTCACAAAATCCACCATAAGCATCTGGGGAAAGAGGACGGGGAATGCTTTGGGATGCTGTTTGTTCCCTTTAAATATTTCAAGAAAAAATAAGCCATGGCCAAGGCGTGTGTAGTGGGTGCGGGCATTGCAGGCCTGGCGTCCGCTATAAGACTTCGTCATAAGGGATACGAGGTCCATGTTTTTGAGTCCAACCCCTATCCCGGGGGGAAAATGCACGCCGAGCACTACGGGGGGTATCGCTTTGACCTGGGACCCTCCTTGTTTACCATGCCCCATCTGGTGGATGAATTATTTGAGCTGTGCGAACTGAATCCAAAAGATTATTTTCCCTACGTCCGGAAAAAGACGCTTTGCCATTATTTCTGGGAAGATGGCACCCGGTTTAATGCCCCGGCGCCAATGGATCAATTTGTGCACAGTGCGGCCCAAACCTTTGGAGAAAAGGAAGAACGCATTCGTGCTTATTTGGAAAAGAACCGCCGAAAATACGAACTGACCCGGACGCTGTTCTTAGAGAAGTCCCTTCATAAGCCAAAAACTTATTTATCCTCAAGAACCATCAAGGCCTTAACAGCCATCGGGGGGTTGGGCATCTTTAATACCCTGGATGGGGTCAACCGGTCCCATTTTCAAAGCCCCAAGCTGATCCAGCTCTTTAACCGGTATGCCACTTATAATGG
>Ga0272442_10006240_pt1 | contig 15749 bp, 20 predicted proteins | sample SSMForm2O_FD_200262 | JGI IMG/M metagenome (GOLD analysis project Ga0272442, IMG submission 200262) | Marine sediment archaeal communities from Little Sippewissett salt marsh, Falmouth, MA, United States - SSM-Form-2O | ecosystem: Environmental > Aquatic > Marine > Wetlands > Sediment ...
AGGAACTTAGCATAAGTATTGATATTAGTACTATTATTATTTTTTTCATATTACCTGCTAGTATTCTTCATATTCTTCTTCATGGCTCCCTAAAAAGAACCAAATTATTAATCCTACCATTGAGAATACAAACATTAAACCAAATATTGTTCTAAATGTTTCTATTATTGGAGTAACGTCTGCATTCACTCCTTGGTTATCTGCTTCTGTCTCAAGCATATTAAATATATCGCCTATTGGTGTTGACAGTACTATAAATAAAACTAAATTAATAAAGGCGAAGGTGCCTAGACTGATACTTGCTTTTGCGCTTGGCATTTCTTCTTCCTCCTTATGGTTGCCTCTGCATTTCCATTATCATTTTTATCCCCTGACCAAATACATTTATTCCTGCAAGTACTCCCCAAAGGAAGAACATCACAGTTGCATATATTCCTGAAGTTGGGAAGGTGGCGTCTAGGTAAGTAATTATCGGGTTGTATACATAAAATAATAATCCGAACATGATTAGGCTCATCACAAACTTAAAGAAAGGAATAAAATCCATTAACTAAACTCCCTGATTTTATAGTAGCAATCTCTACATACTTTTCTCATTTCACCTTTCCAGTTTCTGGCTGTTATTAATACATTACATTTCCTTCCACATTCACTACATTTTGGCATTTATATCCTCTCCCACATCATAGGATGACTTTGCTTTTCCTCCGGAAGTTTTAATCCTCTCTTTTTAAAATAGTCTGCTATACTTCTTGAATCTTCTACTGCCTTTCCAGCTTTAATTGGCTGGAGCCTTATTCTTCTTCTTGCTTTAACATATGCCTCATCAAGTCTTTCATGTGTTATTCCCTTCTGTCTCATTATTTTAAGTTGCTTTGGTTTATCCATTATATCTATATCAGCATCATTTGAAATGTCAGGACTTACTATTCGATAGAGGTCTTTTGAAGTTCCAGGGTCGTCGGGTCCTGAGGTAACTTTTGGTATTGGACAGTATCTTGTCTCAACTATATCGGCTCCAACCTTTCTGTCAATCGCAGCTTCAAGGGCAAGTGCTCTCTTTTTTTCTTGGGGACTATACATATCCCAATCTCCTGGTTGACGGGGATAGTTAGGTATAAGCATTTGAAGGGAGCGGGAACCATGAAGAACATCTTGAGGATGTTTTCTAAGTGATGTTTTTACAACTGAGCCAACTATTTTATCGCGGTTCTTTCGAAAGTGCTCTATTTGGGCTCTGGTGGGGTCAGGTTGGTTTCCTGCGTCTGGAAGCGTCTGTCCTGCTTGACCTCCACCAAGTATTATTGATTGTCCGCCTCCAAAATTCATTCCTTCAGGTTTCAGGCTTTTTTCAAATTTAAATTCTTGCATTGTTCCAATATGTTTCATTGGAACGAGGGGTTTAGCGTGTAGTGGTATTATTTTTAATGGTTTTACTTTCATTTTATCTGCCTCTCAGCTTTTTTTAATCCTTTAACTATTTGCTTTACTCTATACTCTTTTAGTAGGTTATAAATATGGGCTATTTCCTTATTACTGGCGGGTCTAAGGTATTCTCCTGGCGCAGTGCTAAGGAGTTGGCGTTGATTCATACATCCTCTAACTTCGCAATAGTGGTTTTTGTATTTGAGGACTGTGTGAAGGATTCCTCTTTTGTAAAGTGTGCCTGCTCCAAGAAATCTTTTTAAAGCAACAGACATTTCTGAACAAAGTCCTAAATAATAAATATCATTATATCTTTCATTTTTCCAGAATTGTTTAATTATTTTATCTAATCTTTTAACATTCATCTTTTTCTCCTTACTTCGCATAACTTTTTCTTTATTTGTTGTTCCTTTTTTATTCCATAAATTTGTTCATAGGTTTTGCCTTTTTGGTTTTTTCCAAACTTTCTTAAATTATCAGAAATACCATCCATTTCTCTATGACATTTATGACATGTCCATTTAAAATCATTAATATTTCTTTTATAATTTCCTGATATATTTGCTACTTCTTTTGGTTGTCGTTCATTACATATTTCACAGAATTGTGGTTTTGGTTTATGTTTTCTAATCCAATCATGAAGTGATGTATATCCTACATTATTACCTTTCCATATAGGATTTTTCTTACCTAACATCCTTTTTGAACTTTTTTCTCTTATTTTTAATTGTTGTTCTTTTAATGCCTGTTTGGTTTCTTCTGTGTGGTGTTTACCATAGAAGGAATTTTCTTCTTTTTTATATTTTCCTTTTCTTGCTATAGATAGTTTTTTTCTGGTTTCTTTTGAAACTGTATGTCCTTTCATTGCTTGGGAAATTTTCCTTTTATGTTCTTCCGTCATCTTTCTTATTGTATCACCACATAATCATTTACTTTACTATATGGAAGGAATCTATTCTCTCCATTTGTAATCCAGTCAATCAAATATCCAGTGTCAGTTTTATAGGCAATGGTTCCAGTGGAACCAGTGTAACGGTGTTGGATGAATGTTCCAATCCTTTCATTTACTCTTAATTCGCGGTCTGCCATTTTATCACACCTTTATTTTTGTATTCACCAGAAGGGGAATTGCTTCCCCAGCGGTGAATTAGGTTGGCGGTGTAACCAACGGTTAAGTTAGTTACGCTGATTTATTAAGAGAGAAGAACTTTGGTTTGTAAGCAACGGAGGAGCCTTTGGATGCTGACTTCTTATTTTTCATAAGAGACCATTTGGGGCCTAATTTAACTACTTCTTCTGCTTTTGGCACAAAGTATTTTCTCTCTTTATATCCTTTTTCAAACTGTCTTGCTTTTGGTTTTAATTGCTTCTTTTTCTTTTGTTCTACGCCAAGAATAGGATATGGTTTTGTTGTAGGAGGTTTGGCGCTTGGTTGATATGGATAAGGATATTCCCTATAAGGCATTTCTACAGGTCTATAGTCATATCTATAATCATAATCATATCCTCTTTCTCCTTCATATGGAGGAACATATTCTGGTTCATAAGGCTCATACCCTTCTCTTGGCAATGAATATTCTTCTTGTCTTGGTGCTTGATATCTTGGTGAATAATATTCTTGGGGTTTGTAATAGCGAGTTGGTTGTCGTTCTCTTTCATACTGGGGAACTCTTGATGCTATTGCTTTATAACCAACTGGTTTATACCTAGTCATAGCATATGATTCCATATACGCTAATTCCTTTGCAATATCGCTTGGTGATTTAATATGATGTTCTGCATATGAAAGAAAATCTGTTTGTGGTTTTATTGGTTGTGTCGCAGCTTCAGATTTAATTAAATCTCTTTTTTGGAAATATCCACTTCTCCCTTTTGGTAATGATGTTGTGAATACTGGTTCTTCTAAATAATAAGGTATTACCCTTCCTGTTGGAACATCAACTGTATAATGTCTCCAGCCAGTTACTTTTCCTACTCCTCTTCCCCAAGCATCCCATGCTCTTGCAAGCCTTGAGGAAGATAAAGGCGGTGCTTCAACTGCTGCACCTAGTTCGGGTGTATACCCTGTTTTCATTGCAACTTGTGCTGTTGGATAACCTGCTTCTAATTCTGCCTTTCCTCCTTTTCTAATTACCTCTGAAAGTTTATAAGAAGGAGCCCTAATTGGTTTTGGTGCTCCTTTTAATTTGAGTTCACTTTGAACAAATCTAAGCATTGCTGTATATTCTGCTGGTCCTTTTTCTGCTGCGGATTTAAGCATATTAATATATTTAGGCTCAAGTGTTCCCGGTGAAACATCCCAATAAACTCTTGGTTTAGCTTTCCAGCCAGTTCTAAATAGTGATGTTTCATATGTTGGTTTTTTTGTTAATCCTAAAGGCCATCTACTCATCTTTCCTGCTGGATACTGATGGAAGAATTGGAACTGGGCAGGATTCTCAGGAGTCATTCTTGTTGCGTAACCAAGTACTCTTGTTCCACGTCTTCCTGTATAAGGAAGATACTCTAAGAATTTTTCTTGGGCTCCTCTACCAATCATTACTGCTCCTTCAAGAGTATCACCCTTTGCTACTCCTAACTCTCCATACTTTTTGCCTGTAAGTATTTTTAAATCATTAATTGCTTTTGTTACGTCTTTAGCAGGTTTCATTCCTTTAAGTGCTGCTACTTCAACTTTATTTAATGCTAGCCATCTTGGTCCTGCAACATTTACACCTTGAACATTTCTTATATAAGGTTCAAGAGGAACTCTTGTTTCTATTCCTTCACCTAGTATACTAACTGCTGGTGATTCAGAAGATGTTACATCTATTATTCTTTTTCCTGCTGGATTTTTAATTGTCCAAGTACCTTCATGCATTGCTTTGTCAACTGTATATTTTTTACCAGTTCGTTTTGTTAAATCATCTGCTAACTGGACAACTTTATTATATGTATTTCTATAACCTCCTACATACATAAGGTCAGTATCAACCTCTTGCCTAAAGAATCTTTTAATTTTAGCTAGGCTTAATTTTGATTGTAACTTCATTGCTTTAGAGCCACTATAAACAAGATTTAAATCTCGCTGTAAATTAGATAATACTATATCATCAACTGGATTCGTTGTATCAAATACTGTAGAAAGTTTTGGTTTAGTTTTTGATACCTTTAATGTTTGTTCTAATGTATCTCCTAAATTTTCTATAATAGCATATTGTTTTAATCGTTGAGTTGTTCCATGCATTCCTCCTCTTTTCCACAGTCCTTCATCTGTAAATTCAGTCCAACTCTGAATTGATGGATATTGTTGTTCACCTGTTATTGTTTCAGGCATAAATTCTTTTTCTTGTGGTCTATATTTTCTGCCTAATACTAAATGTCTAAGACGAGGCGGAATATATTTTCCTTCAGCCCATAGTGTAGCCTTTTGGCCTATTGGTTTTACTGCTCCCTTTTCTATTATCTGTCTACCTATTGTTGGTCCTTCCATCCTTGCTTTTATCGCAGCTTTTTCTGCTAATAATAAATCATAGGTTTTATGAACTGGTTGTTTAAGACGATTAAATTCTGCTTTTGATATTTTGCCTGATATCATTTTTCTTTGGAGTGCACTATCTCTTTCAACTACTCTTGCAATTCTTGATTCTACTGTTTTAAGCCTTTGGATTAACTTTGCTTTTGAAAGGCCTGATAATTTATTATAGTATCTTGGAATATTTCTTATAAATGGTTTGATGCCTACATCAGTTCTTGTGAATAACTTTTGACTTCCTGCCTCAGCCCACTGAATTGCTCTTTGCATTACAGGAGTATCAAGAACTCCTCCTAATTTTGCAGCAGGTTTCCAGGGTCTAGTAACATACTTTGTCATACCAGGTGCATATTTTGAGGTAACCACTCCTCCTCTAGCTGTAAATCTTTCTAATGCTTGCTGGGCTCTTGGTATTTGTGTTATTCCTTTCCTTATTGCTCCAGTTGCTGATGGAATCTTTACTCCATGATAAAGTTGTCTTACTCCTCCTTTAGCAAGTGACATTGGTCTATACTTTGAATAAATATTATAAAGTTTTGGAGTTTTTGCAGACATCATTTCTGCACCACCACCAAGTACTACTGCTCCTGCAACCTCTCCTGCAGTAGCCCAAAAGGTTCCCCATGGGTCTTTCTGTGCTTCTTGCCAAGCAGGTGACTTACCTAATGTTATTGCTTCTGACGCTCCTACTGAAATAAGACCTTGACCTTTTCCTCCAACACCTGCTTCATATATTGACATTCCAACATCGGGTCCAAAGGTTTCTCCTGTTCCTACTCTTCCTAATATGTCAGTGAGGTCGCCTTTACCACGAGCATACTTAACTGCCATTTGAGGAATTACTACTGGTGCTGCAATTAATCCTGCTGCACCTCCCCAAAACTTACCCATCGCTTGTGGTCCAAGTCCCATTGCTTCATAACTTACATCTCTATACTCTGGGTCAAATCTTGCAGCCCTTATACTTGCCTTTCGTCTTAGTGCTCCTTCTACATCTCCACCTATTGCTTGAAGGGTTGATGGTATACTAAATGGGTCTTCTGCTAAACCTCTAGGTGTCATACCTGAAGTAACCCATTCAGCCAATCCACCTACTCTTTGCCAAGGGTCGCCCCCCATATATTCCTTCATAAGTTCTACTTGTTCACCTACTACATTTGGCTCTTTTGTATAAAGTATACTTCCTTCTTTTTCTGCTTTCTTAACCTTTTTCTGTTGGTCTTCTAGACTTTTGATATCTTCTTTGAGTTGTTTCTTTTGGTTTTGATAGTATGTAAGTGCTTCTTGAGAACTCATTCTTTCGATTGGTGTAAGAGGTCCTCTATATTTTTCTGTTTGAATTGTCCAAGTTGCATTAGGATTTGCTTTTATATTATTTATTGCCTCATCAATCACATTTAAATTCTGCCTACTTGCTTCTAGTGCAGCATTTACATCGGTTTTAATCTTTGGCAGGTTTACATTAACATATGTAAAGCCAGCATCAAGAACACTCATCTTATTTCCTTTACCAATATAAATAGGCTCATTCTCAACTGTTGATAAAAAGAATTCTTCATTCTTTAGTGGAGGAATTGGTTTTACTATAAAATCAGCTACAGGTTTTATTGCTGGTTCAAGGAATTCAAGCATTCCTTCTCCTTTTCCAGCAGTCTTTCCTGTCATTTCTAGTTCTTCAGGTGTTGCTGTTGTGCCTCTTGTAAGTCTTGTCATTATTGGTTCTTCAGGTGCTGGAGGTGCGCTTTCAAATTTAGGTACATTTGCATAAGGGTCGTATAATCCAGGTATTTTCTCAACATCAATTTTCATTGTTGGCACAAATGCGAGAGGTGGTCCTTCTTCTTTTTTCTCTTCTTCAGTTATTATTTCCTCTTCCTCTTCTTCACTTACTTCCTCTTCTTGATTCCTTTGGTCTTTTAAGTAATCTTTTTCTTTATTTTCTATTGTTTGAACTCGGTCTTTCCACAAAGTAACTAGTTCTTCATAAGGTGTATCTTCAATATTATATGTTACAGCAGGTTCTGTAATTGATGTGGTTTTACTTATATATTTAGGAAAAGTTACTTGACCAGTCTGCTCATAATATTGAGGTGATATTCCTATAGCAGTTAGACGCAAAGCATCTTGAATTTCAGTAGTAGGAGCGATTTCCTTTGCTTTTGTACTTAAAATATTTATTAACCTTTGACCTGCTACTGTTTGGCCTATTCTTGAATTAGAAATATTACTTATTACTTTAGTGATGTTGTTATATGTTGTAATTTGCTTACTGGCTCCTGAGGGAATTTTACGTTTTAGTTTATTGATGTCGGCGTAGAGACTACTCCTTGCACTTTTAAATTTATTGATTGCTGATTGAATTGCTTTTTTTGCTGTTGGATTAGTGAGTCTTGACTTTATCCTCTCATAATTACTTATAACCTTATTGAGGTCATTTATCTTTGATTGTTTTTCTGCAACTTGCTTATCAATTGCTGAATAATCTACTTTTGGCGCTGGTGCGCTTCTAACTGTTCTAGTCGTTGCTACTTTCTTAGAGAACTGATATCCACCTTCAGGTGTTTTGGAGATGGTGTAGCCTTCTTTTTGATATTTTTCAATTGTTTCTTTTTGTTTTTTAACGTCGCCTTCAGCTTCTTCTAACTCTTTTTGATATTCCTTTAGTTCCTTTTTGGATTGCTCAATTTTCTTCTTTTCTTGTTCTCGCTGGACACGATATTTAGGGCTGACCTTTTGGGATTTACGGATAGCCATTTGCTCTTTTACTGACGGTCCCTTTTCAAGGCGTTGTCTTGCTTTAGTTACCTTTTCTTTTTGCTCTTGAATTTGTTGTTGTTGCTGACTTATCTCCTGCTTCGCCTCAGAATAATTAGTCATAGATTAGAGCCTCCTCTAAAAGTTTTTTTAAAAATAGTACAGATTTCAACTTACCACCAACCTTAAAGTTAATGGTATAATATATTGTACTTAATACTTTATATAACTTTGGTTTTCATAGTACAGTCTAATTTAACTACAAGAATATGTAGCGCAAACTCTAATATAAATTGCTAGTATAAAAAAGGTTGGGTCTTTTTAATAGTCCCAATATCGACGTCTAAAAAGGACTCTACTTGAAAAGATGTATACTATCATTAGTATAGCAGGAACTATAAGCATTATTGGCATAATTGTTCCAAAAGGTTCTAGGATATAATCACTTAATCCTTTTTTGTCATCATCTTCTGCATCAAGATGAATGGTTATTGGTTCGCCAGTAAATTGGCGAGTGATATTTTGGTCATTAATAAAAAAGGTGAAATAAAAAGATTGGTTATAGGTTGAGTCAAAGGTTACTGTAAAATTAGTTGCTGAGGTTAAAGTATTTATTGCTAAGGTTGAAGGATATTTAATTTGGGTAATGTCAAATGTTGTATTATCTAATTTAAGTTTTTCATTTGATGCTACTACATTATTAAATTCAAGGGGTTGTGGAAATATGAATGTTGTGTTCTCAAGAGTTAGGGGTGTAGCATCATTTAGAGTAAACTTTCCATTTGATGCCATACCAACCTGCTCTTGAGTTTCCTCTTCTTCGGGCTCCTCTATACATCCTGTTAATAGACTGAAAGTTAGGATAAGGATTAGGAAAAGAAGAACCCCTTTCTTCTTTAACCACATAATGGATTTTCCATTTCAAGCTTAAGTTCTTTAGTGGTACACTTATTGGAAATTAATACCAGTGCTGTCTGGTCACCATCAAGTCTTCCATACTTGTCTATGGTGATAAGTCGCATCATTGCCTTTCTATCTCCAACTTTCGGTCTTCAAAACCTTTACGGGTTTCTCCTGAGGTACTTAACTTAAGGTTTGCTATCCTTTCGCGGATTTTCTCCTCAGCCATTTCACACTCATTTCCTACATATCCTTCGTAGTCCATGCTAATGGCTCCATTCTTATCAATTTCTAGATTTACTACTGGCATAGTTTTCACCTTAGGCATAGATTTTCATTTCTATTTTTTCGGTTTCTTTGTTGTAGTCGTATTCAGTGTTGAACTCTTTTGATATTTCTGTGGCTTCATAGAATTGTTTGATTCGGTTTTGATAGGCTCTGTATTCGCTTAGATTGTCGGAATCGGTGTTGATAACTATTTCATTATCATTAGCATAGATATCGGCAGCGTAGTGTGCGTTTGTTAGTTTAATACATGTTCCTCTAACTGGTTCTGAATGGAGACCAATTTTAAATTTTCTTTTGTTCATGATTGGAATGTCTAATTCTTTAGCCATTCGCCCAACAGCTTCTTTGAGGTTTTCTTCATTAACCTCTTTCAGTTTTATTTCATATTGTGCTTGTTTACTCATTTTTCTTCACTCCATATTGATTTTCTTTTATTCATTATGGTTTTTCTTTTCATTGGAACTTTACCTTGTCGATATGCGATGAGTAGATTTTCTACATAATAAAGTCCCATGAAGACTAATAGTGTTACTAGCATGCTTATTGGTAATGGCGCGTATACAAAATGCATTATGGCAAATACCAATATAAAGTTTATTATAAATAATATCCATCTATTCATACTCTATTCCTCTCAAATGTATCATATTTTAAATCTTTGTATAATCTCATAAAGAAGTGATATATTCTGTAGCTATTGTATAAAGAGTAAATAAGAGCGCCTCCTATACATACGGTAACATATGCCGTTTCCTGTATTTCTAAAAATTCCATAAGTTTTACAAGGACTACTAAAGTTGCAAAGAAGACTATTGTTGATATTAAGAAAATACCTATTGCTAATATACCAAGGCATATATGTTGTAATATTTCTTTAAGCATTCTTCTTCCTCCTTTTCTGCTCTCCTTCCTTCTCATCCAGCATTTGTGCTGCCTTAGCGAGGCGTGATGTTTTATGTTTTTGATAATCTTTTTTCTTTTGCTCCTCTTCTAGTTTTTTACGCTTCTTCTCCTCTTTTTTCCTTCGCATCATCGCCATATGGTCTTTTACTTCTTTTTTCTTTTGGGCTATTTCTTTCGACTTTTCTAAATAAAATTCATCTAAAAATGTATGAAAGCTATCACCAAATATAGTTTCCATTTGTGGTCTTGGTGGTAATCTATTACTACTTTCAAATGATTGTCTTATTCTTTCTTTATGCTCCTCCATTCTTTTATTTCTTTGACGGGTATAAAAACTTCCTTTTATTTGCTCCATTTTATAAAGTATAGCAATTGCTCCGAATAGGAGAATTAAGCCAGGTAGAAGATACCATAATAATTTTGGTTCAATCAATTCTTACGCCTCCTCTTGCCTTCCTGTTGGTCTAGTATCTGTGCTGCCTTCGCTGTCCTAGAGGTTCTTTCTGCTGTGTGATATTGTTGGCGTAATTTTGTTTCTTTTTGTTTTATTTTCTTCTCTTCGGCTTTTCTTCTTTTTTCCGCCTTTGCTCGCCTTTCCCTTTCAATTTCCTCTTGATGCTCCTTTCTATAAGTATACCAGTTATGAGTTGTAGTAACACATTTTGGAACTACATAAAAAAAGCATAATAAGCCTATTGGAATAACAATAATCCACCAATTGAAGGGCTCGGGTTCGGGTTCTGGAATTTCGAGGTTTCCGCCTACTTCCAGAAGATTATTTTGGTTGTCGTAGTGTATCATTATTTCCTCTTCTTCAAATTTGGCTCGGCTAAGGAGTTGATATTCGCCTTGACTTACATCCTTCATCATATATAATGTGACATCATTTTTAAATATAATATTACATCCATCATTATTATATTCAGAGAGTGATTCTATTTCTCCTTTCATATAACCGTTGGGGAGAACTTCTGTTTCACCCTCAACAGGTATATCGTCTATAGACTCAAGGGTTATTTGAAACATCATAACTCCTATAACAATTATTATGATTGTAACTAATAATGTCATTATGGTGTTAACTGTTGGCATATTTATTCATCTAATCCTTTTTTCGCTCCTTTAGCTTTATCGGTTCGGCTAATTGTTACTTCCACTTTTTCGGCTTGGTCAAATACATCCATAAGTCTTCTGTCATTAGTATAGCTTAGAACCTTTTCTTTTACTTGAGTTTGTATTTGGCTATTAAACTCCACATTAATATTAAAGGTATCAAGTATTTCTAAGAAATCGGAATGTGATATTTTTAACTTCCTTTTGACGTCTTTAATGTCTTGTTTCATGACATGGCGGGCTGTTCTTATTACAAACTGTTCAATGTCAGAACCAGACCACATATAGGTAAGGCGACCTAATTCGGCATAGTCGATATCGTCGGCTAAAGGAAGTTTTCTTTTGATTAAGGTATGAACCTTGAAAATTTCCCTTCTTGCCTTCTCGTCAGGATATGGCACAGGTGCAACACTATCTATTCTTCCTGTACGGCGAAGTGCTGGGTCAATCCTGTCAATCATATTCGTCGCACCTGCAAAAAACCATTTCCTGTTCTCATCACCCAGCTTTTCTAATAACATAGAAAAGAGTTCTCGTTCTACATGTGAGGCGGTGCTGGTGTCATCAGTTCGCTTACTGAATCGGTCAAGTTCATCAATGAAGACAATACATGGAGCCATAGCGTCTGCTATGTCAAATGCCTTCCTTAAAGACTTTTCTGACTCGCCTACATATTTCCCAAGAACATTTTCAGGAAGAATCCTAAGAATTGACATATTAAGTTCTTTCCCCATTGATTTGATTAAAAGGGTTTTTCCAGTGCCAGGAGGTCCATAAAGGAGCATTCCTCTTGGTGGTTGCATATCATATCGTCTAGCAAATTCTGGGTGTTTTAAAGGAAGGACAACATCATCAATAATTCGCTGTTTTAAGAAGTCATATCCTCCAACTGCCTCAAAACCAAACTTTGGTTGCTCTATGATATCTATTACTGGGTCTTTTGCTAATATACTAACTTTAGATTTTGATAATATACCTAGACTTATCTTATTTTTTAATATAATTGATTCTATGGTTGATGCCTCTAATTGGTCAAGATTCATTCCTGAAGTTAGGCGGACTGCATCTTCTATCTCTTTTTCAACTAATTTTGTTTTTGGCTTTAATTCCCTTTGCTGAAGGAGTAATGAATCTTTCCTTTCTTTCCAAGTTGACCTTGGCGGTTTCACTATTTTCATATGAGTCCAAACTTCTGGCGGAAATACACAGCGGTCATCAACAAATACAATTACTGTAGAGTCAATTTCGCGGAGCGCCTCACTTGTACTCCATCCTCTTAATGCATTGTTAATTAAGTCGTCAGTTTTAAATATATTGGTAATTACAACTACTGTATTGTCTTTATTTAATTGATTGGTTATTGCTGGCAGTGCTTGACGGAGGCCATACTGCTGTACGTCGCCTCCTTTAATTTTGGTTTTAACAATTTTGCCATCTTCCTTTTCTAACTTACAAAAGCCTTCCCAACCATCAGCAATAAACCAATTCTCTTCACCTTTCTTAATTTTTGCTATAGCTGGCATTTTTTCTATTAATTCAAGTATTCTTCGACAATCATCTGATTCTATTAAAATACCATTCGAATATAAAGTTTTTCTCTGCAGGCTTACATCTTCAATCCAGTTCCTGCCATTATCTTCGCCGTTCATATAATCCCTCTTTTTTAATATCAAATGGTTAGTTTGGTATATAAAGGTTTGGTAAATTTTAATATTATTCGTGGTCTTGTTTATTTCTCATTTTACGTATATATTGCAAAAGTGTTATTTGCTCATTTACTACTTGTCTCTTTAAATCTTCCAATATACTCCCCCTAATAAAAAAATAAAAAGAAAAGGTGGTATTTAATGTTTGGCTTCAAGAATTCTTGTATCTTGTGATACTACTCCACCTGCTAAATATTTATTCCATGCTTCTTGGAATGAAAGGGCACAGCCAGGACAAACGCGAAGTCCTTTCCAAAGTTTTTGCCAGTCCTTGGGATATGATGCTGATTTTCGTATTGGTCCTAATTTAAAGGCATCTGCTTCCTTTTCTTTTCCACAACGTTCGCATATAAATACGGTTTTTTCTTTTTTCATATTATCTCCTCATTCCTTATAAATAGGCTAAAATAAGAAGGTCATATTTAAAACTTTTGGTTTTTTTAATATTTACTAAAAAATAGGAAAGTTAGGATTACATCCTAACATTTTGCCTTTGGGGTTGTTTCTTTGGTTTTGGTTTAGGCTTTGGTTGTTCCTTGATTGGAATTAATCCTGCCATCTGGTCCGCGATAACATTGGTTATCTTGGTATTTGGGTCTATTACATATTTGGTGCCATATTGTAATGATTGTACTATTGTTTCTAATTTTTTGTATTCCTCGGCTTGGTCTTTGAAATGTTCGCGAAGTGCTGTATTAACTTTTTCTATTTGTTTGGCTTCTGCCGATGCTACTTTAACTATTGCTTCTGCTTGACCTTCTGCCTCAAGAATTGCTGCCCTTTTCCTTCCTTCTGCTATTTTGATATCAGAACGCCTTATACCATCTGCTTCAGTTTCTTTTGCTGTTGCAAAGTCTATTGCTGACCTTTTTTCATTTTCGGCTTTAAGAACTTTATTCATGGTATCTTGGACGTCGCCAGGTGGCGTGATTTCCATCATTTCAACACGAACTATTTCTACACCCCATGCATCGGATTCTTTGTCAAGAACTTTTGCTAATTGGTCATTTAGATTACTTCTTTCACTGTTTACTGTTTTAAAGTTCATTGTGCCTATTACATTACGGGCTGTGGTTTGGGCTAGTTTAATTATTTGGTCTTCAAAATCATCTACATTATAAATTGATTTTTTTACTGATTCGTCGTCTCGTCTAACTTTATAATATACTACTAGGTCAACCTTTGCATTAAGGTTATCTTCTGTAATTATCTCTTGTGGTTCTACATCCATCATTTGCTCTGTTAAATTCACTCTATACATCTTATCTACTACTGGTATAATAAAATGAAACCCTTGGTCTGCTACTGTCTTAAATTTTCCAAGTCTTTCTATAATACCTTTTTCGAGTGGTCTAACTATTCGTATTCCTAGTGATAATATAAACAATAATACAATCACTAGAATTATCCAGCCTAACTGCCCTAATATTACATCTATCATTTCTTTCCCTCATTTTTCTTTAAATTCCTAAATATTTAGGTCATATATAAAGGTATGGTGATTTTTAATATTTTAGAAAAAGCTTATAGTTTTTGTCATTAAATATTTTTATCCATTTCTGTCTTTCTCTATTGAACTTCCTTGCTATATATTTTTGGTTTACTTTTATTGTATCATCCTAATAGTGCTGATTCCCTCAGCTATCTATTTGATATCATTGTTTTCACCATAATAAGTATATTCCCTCCCTACTGACAAGCTACGGTGGTAGCTTATCACCCACCCTGTCACGTGTGCTCAACCCCCTATAAGTTGGTCCTGCCATTCAAAGGTCTAAGTTTGTCGAGTTGTTATCAACTACTGCTAATGAAATGGTCTTGTGGAGCTTATAGACTGGTTGATAGCCAGACAGGAATTTGACTTCCTGTCCCGCTGTATCTGGTTGTCTTCAGGCGATTAAGTGAATTCTTCCTACACTCGGATTAAGAGGTACTTGATTTCTCGTTCCCGTGCCTTATACCCATTACAAGACTCGCCAAGACTTGTAACTATAATATTTCGCCAGGAACTGTGTGCCCAGCCAATCCTTCCTAGCTTCTCCTTACCATCCCACTACTCCTTACCTTGTGCACAGGTGGATTGGTTGTTTCACGAGATGGACTCTATTTCACTTGTTGGACACTTGTTGGAGGCCATCTTCATTCCCCTAAGGAACCCCTTTTACTTCACCCCAGCTTTCCAACCGCACAAGACGACTGGTAGCCTAACGGAGTTACTTCGGGGTCAACCCCTAGAGGTCCGACTAAAGTGATTGGGAATAAAATCCCCTCACTTCCTCCACAAAAAATAAATGTTTTATGTCTTTAAATAATTTTGGTATTTTACTGGTTTTGTGATATTATGACTTCATTATTATTCATTTGTATGAGTAGATACTTCTTTCTAATCTTAACCAATCCTTCTATAATTGTCTCCTCGTCAGTTCTCAGGAATTTCGCCAGTTTATCAATATGTAGTGTTGTGTTCCAGAGGTTTTTCTCATCCAGGATTCTTAAGATTTTAACATCCATTGGTTCCGCTTTTTGGAGTTTGTAGTGTGGGGTTGGTTTCCTTTTATAAGTGATGTTATAGCCAAGTTTTCTGAGTTCTGAAATTCTCGCTGAAATTGATTTTCTATTTTGGCGTAGTATAGCTTCCAGGTTTTCTGGCGAAATCTTATCATGGGTCTCCAATAGGTGGAGTATCTTTTTTTGTGATTTATTCATTGGGTCTATATACCTCCTAATCCCTAAATAATTATGGTTAATCTATACTGGTATACACCCCCCATCCCATATATTTTTCATAAATTCTTTCAGTATTAAGATATTTTTTTAGTCTTGTTGTTGGTCTAATCTTGATATACAAAAAGCTACTATTTTACCTAAAGGCACAAACAAAATAAATACTGCTAGTATAATTAATGTGAATATCAAGAATAAATCGTCGACAGTTGTATATAAGAACCCAGAAAAGTAAACGCATAGCATCATAAATATTATGATACGTGGAATGAACTTTAAGGTTCTCTTTTGCTTTTCTTTTAAATTGGTATGCCATACCTTTATCTTTTGGTTCATCTTTTCTTGGGTATCATTTATCCTCTTCATCCTTAATCCTCCTTATCTTGGTTCTCTCTTTTTCGTCAAGCATTTTCGCAGCCCTT
>Ga0272442_10006241_pt1 | contig 15747 bp, 14 predicted proteins | sample SSMForm2O_FD_200262 | JGI IMG/M metagenome (GOLD analysis project Ga0272442, IMG submission 200262) | Marine sediment archaeal communities from Little Sippewissett salt marsh, Falmouth, MA, United States - SSM-Form-2O | ecosystem: Environmental > Aquatic > Marine > Wetlands > Sediment ...
GCATCCGTATTCCTTTAACGTAGCAATGGTTGGTGGATCCTTTCTTTCTACTTTTTTTGAAAATCCAATTGATGGTATCCCAGACGCGTGAAATCCAGCTGGAAATAAAACATCAAATCCTTGCATTCGTTTAGCTCTTGCTAGTATGTCGCAATAGGTAAATCCTCTCATATGTCCAACATGTAAATAGCCAGATACGCCAGGATATGCAAAATGAATAAAAAATTTGTCATTATTATTTTTCGAAGCTTTGTAAATTTTTTGATTATACCATTGTTGTTGCCATTTCGATTCAATGGAAATGTAATCATAAGTTTGTTTAGTCATAGGTCAAATCTGTTGTGAAATTGGAGATGGTTTATATAATGCTTTTTCCTATTTTAAGAAAACGTTTACTTAATCAATTATTTTTTTATTTTTTAATAAATAATAACATTTATATTTATTATATTTATATTGAATAATGGATTGGTTGAAATTTGATACTGGGGAGGAATGAAAATTAGTTTAGTTCGTAGAAAACCGTTGCTAAATAATAATGAAGCGATATCAGAATCATTCACGGTAATACCTGCTTTAGCAATGGTATTGATAGGATTTACAATATTTAGTATTATTATTGCCTCAGCATACACTACATTTGATTATCACCATGATATTATCAATAAATTTGATGGAGCTCAAGATATTCTTGAAAAGATTTCTTCACCTAATTCGCCAGTTACAGAAGATGGTTCTCTTTTTAAATTAAAAGATTTCAATTCAATAGAGGCCAAGGAATTTTTTAATCAATTACTTAACAAATACCAATGTTATGGGTATAATTTTACAATTAAATTAACTTTTGAAAATAGAATTTACTGGATTTTTAATCCTCAATCATCTGATATTATTTTAACAAATACCTATGCATGTACAAAAATAGTATCGATTGTCATCAATGATATACAGATTGTTCCTGGTTCTTTAACTGTTATTTTTTGGATTCAACATACAAAACAATAAAGGTTAGCTTAGAGGTATGAATTATAGAAGACTATGCTTAAATACTCGTGCAATATCTCTTGTTCAAGATACATTATTATTTTTAGTTTTTATATCTATTTCAGCTCTTATCTTAACGCCGGCCATCATCCAATCTTCATCAAATGATTACCATTACGATCATTTAGTTGAATCAAAGGTAGATGAAACATTACTTACATTACTATCAATGACGAGACAAAATTACTCTTATGTGACTGGAATAAATTATATTAATGATCTTGCCACAACTATTGGCATTGATACCTCGCAAAATAATGGATTATATAAGATAATAACATCACATTTTCTAAGTAAACAACAATTGCATAAATCGATTGCACAACTAATCACTGAAAATCTGGCAACCCAATACACAATCGTAAATGATAACATTACACTTAAATTGAATCCATTTGCTGGTGATTCACAACAACAATTAACTAAATTATTGTCAACAGAACTCATTAGATTATTGCCGCCTCAAACATTTTTCAATCTCACAGCTTATTGGTATCCTATTCGAAATATCCCTTTTGGAGGAAGAATTAGTATTGGAGATCCTATTCCAACATCGATTTCTACCTATTCTTCAAATCAAATTCTTTCTATGCCCTTTCTTCCTTGTTTGGAACTAGAAAATGATACTTTTTGTTTTTCATCTACTCTACTGAAACAATCAATTAAACCATTTTCTCAAAAAATTGAACCATTACATAATATCACCCTACTATGTAATCAATCTTTAACAAATATTGAGATTAATCGTTCTGTTCTTCTATCCGAAAATATTAGTTCATTCTTATTTGATATGTTACTTTATGGAGTTCGAACTCAGGATAATGTTTTAGTTATTCCAAGCGTTATAGATGTATTATTCAATCATGTTTTTTCATCATCAACATTTTCGTTATCAACAGAGCAGAACTCAGATAATTTAGAAAACGATTTTGAATTTGTTGATAATTTATTTACTACTATCTCTATAGAAAATTCTGATTGTATTATACCAGATATAACAACTTATATAGTATCAAGTTATGGACAAATATTAAATCGATATATTGATAGCTATGTGCTTTCAACAATTTCAGATTTTATCGTTTTTATCAAACAGAACATCTGTCAATTATTACATCCACTTATTATTAGAATAAGTGATCAATTGTCAAATCAAGTTTTATCAAAAAATACTAGTATCATACATTCAAATCTAATTATTGATACTGTATTTGATTATCTTTCTTTATCCACTGCCTCTATCTCATTAAGCATATGGAGTGGGTAAAGATATGTTGCAAAGACATTGTTTTTTAAAAAATAATGGTGCTCGAGTGAGTTTTGCGGTACTAGGAATTTTTTTAATAATAGGTAGTAGTGCTACCACGGTATATATCAGAATGTATGATGAACAAATCTTTGAAAAAAATACCTGGGATAATCAACAAGAATTAATCGAACGTATACTTGCTACCGCAAGACTAGATCTTACTCAATTAATAAACGTTATTGGAATCAATGCATTACAATACATCAGTTCCCATCCAATAACTGAATGTTCAGCTTTATATGATTCATCTGAACAAGCAAATCAATATCGATTAAAACAAGAAATTTCTAAAGTTTTAACCAACTATCTATACTGTAATTATGCTGATAATCATTTTCAACAAGGTAATCTGAATTTATTAGTTGATATTTCACAATTATCATCTACTATTTCTCTATTAGAACAGATAACCATAACTCCGATTAGCATGAAACTAAATCGTCCATTAACCTTACCATTTTTTGGTCCAGAACAACGACAGAGCCTCCCCATTTATTACAAAATAGACTGCGAAATACCCATAATAATAACAAAATCAGATAATCAAAATACTTCTCATGAACTATCTATGATGTTATCTGTTTCAACCGTGTTAACTACTCGATTTTTATTAATGAATAATCTTATAGAATCATTTGAAGAGTCCATAAATGGATTTGGCCCATTTTGGAGAACAGTTACCCTTTTAACGAATATTTATTCAATGGCAAGAGGATATCGACATTATCAAACTGGAAAACCCATTAATGTAGTTGATAATAAACATGTTGAACTTATTACCAATCTTGTTTTTTTATTTGAAGAAGCATTATCTTTTTCAGGTATTGATCCTGAATTATTGATCGATACAATAAAGCAATCAAAAATAATTTTTTCAAATGAACAAACAAGTAATCTCTCCATTTTTAACTCGGCGTCTTCAAATGATTGGAGTGTTTCTTTTACTGATTTCCAAAAAATAAGTGAATCTAGTTCATTGGATGTAAAAACAACTCAAGATTATCAACTTTTAAACCTATCTGATATAGCGGCTTCAATACTATGGGATTATTCAACTATTAAACTATATTTCACTGATGAATGGGAAAATAAAAAGACAATTCAATATGATATGAATGATGAAAAATCATTAGAAGAAACCATTCAATCATATAATGAGAAAGGATGGATGTTATCAGGGACAGAAAAAACGAATACAAAACAGAATCAGACTACGTTAAATCAAATACAAACAATCTGTAAATCAATGTACTCCGGAACATGTTATACTTCGGTAAATAGAAACGGTCCGACATCAATAGTATTAGGTAATCATTCAGATTATTCTATTGATAATGGTTCTTCTCCATGGATTTTTCATAATTCTAAAAAAGAATCCCAACAGGATAAACCTGATAAAGGTTTGATAAGAGCAGGATCAATAGTATTCGAAGAAAAATATACCGTATATTGGATTCGGACACATGATTATTGTAGAAAAAATGTTGAAGAAATTGATAATAGAACAATAACCACATGGAAAGAACAAAGTACTCTTGATACAAAAATTGAACACAATGTTACATTCTCAATTATTCTTGATGCCTATGGAAACATGGATGATTTTCCCCGGGAGATAAAAGATGTATGTTATCAGAATCTTAGCTTAGTTGATTCCAATCTAAATTCCATTGTCCCAACATATCAATCAACAGTCTACAATAAACAAAAAGATCTATTATTCACTGCTGAAAACGGTAATTATCTTTATGAAAAAATAGATGAAGCAGTTCCTTCAGATTTACAATCCTTAGTTTATCATGAATTTATAGATGTTTTTAAAGAACTCTCGTGTATAACTAGTTCAAAAAAATTCAGTACTTTAAATTATCCTAATCCAAAAACTCTTATTTCATTTTCTAGTAAGGATTTATGTCAGAGATTTCAAAGTAATAAAACCCAATTACTTAATGAAGACGATTACCTTGATAACGATCAATTCAGATGTACAAAACAAAAGGCATTGTTTGCAGCTAAGATATGGTATCTAGATATAATTGGAAAGCAATTGAATCAATATTCGACTGATCTATACAATAGAGTAGAGGAAGAGATTTCTTTTGGTTTACATGAAGCAGGTATTAGTGATAGCAATACTTTTGATGAAGCAATGAATGAAGATTTAATGACTTCCTTGAAACGTCAAATTAAAATCCCTTTCAGTCTCCCTATGAAGCTTTCAAAACAAAATACTGATTATGAAACTTCTTGGAATGAAACTGTTGTATTTTCTATTGATCATCAACCTGGTTATTGTTCTTGTTTTACAATGGAAAATATTGATGGAAAGGATGAATATTTTCTTGGAATACGAAATAATTGTTTGCTTGGGTCTTCTGGTTTACCAATTCTTCCTATTTCGCCGACGACTCCTTGGTTAATTACGCTAAATATTTGGTTAGTTCAAATTCGTGGAGATTTTGCTCAATTTTCTTTGAGTGATACTAGTGATGAAACCGTTTTTCATCCATTGTTTTGCTATGAACCTCTTGAATTCGTTCGAAAAAATGAGGTTATTAGAGCTGATGATGGAACAATCCTTGGGTGGAATACCCGGTTGTCTTATGCAATCGATACTATTTCATGTGCAATTGTTCCATCGGGTGGTTGTATGGTGGGTGATACAAACGGTTTACTTTCTGAGCATCATGGAAAACCAATTCATTAGGAGAACATTATGAAAAAATTTCATATTAAAAAACATATGATTCGATATATGTCTTTGTTAATTTTCTTTAATGTAATGATTGTATTTTTTCCTTGTGGTACTTCAATTCCTGAATGTCCATATGGAGTATTTGATGTATGGATGAGTTTAGATGGACAAACCTGGTTAAATTCAACAGTGAATGATATTTCATTATTCTGTGGACAGCCTTTTTACATAAAAGCAATGATGAAACCTACTATAGATGATATCTGGTTAGCCCTGTTTCTTTTTGAACCTGGAACTATGAAAAACGGAGGTGAATCATTTAAAGTCCTAGAGGGTCCTTGTGAATTGAATGATGGTTGCGATCTTGGTAAAGTTTCAGCTGATGAGATAAAGTATGTTACTTGGAAACTGCAAGTAAATAATGATCCTCTATGGATTGGAGGATTAACCCCTTTGTCGATTACTGGTTTTTTTCAAAAAAAGGTAAATGGGTCTTGGGTTACTAAGGACATATCATTTTCAATTGGATATATCTATATCAATGAGAGTTGTTGGTCAGATGATTTTGAATCAACGGTAATGAATGATTGTAGATCATTTGATAATACGATTTATGTTTTGATTATACCTGCTGGATTCCTTTTCTTTTTTATAACCGGAATTTTTACAAAAAAAAGAAAGAAAAAATAATACTTATTTTAATGGAATATCTTGATTTTTATCCCAAGGTGGTGATACAATACAATAAAACTCAAGATTATTTGATCCCGTGTTGTGTATGAATTGATATTTGCCTGGTGGGACAACGATAATACTTCCTGGTTGGATAGATTCTTTTTCTTTTTCAATAGTGATTTCTCCAGTTCCCTGAATAAAAATGAAGGTTTCAGTAGACTGTATTAAACTATGAGGTGATGATTGTTTACCAGGTGAAAGAAACGCATGAGCAAGACTATACGGAGTAGTGGGGTCATTTGAATTATGAATGGGATGAATGATTTCAGATAACTTTGTTTGGTCAGTTGCATTGATATGAAATTCTTGATCAATTTTCTTATGAAACATTCTAATCATTTGAGAAAAAGAAATATCTGATATTTATATTTTCATCATAAAAAAATTATTGTTTGGTTTGAAGGATTTCTCTAAGAGGAATATATACTAAACAAAAAGCAATGAAAATCCATATCAAAAATCCTGGCCACCAAGGAGCATAGGAAAATACCCTAAGATTTAGGCCTAGTACAATAAGTATTGCGATAACTACCCCCATAAGAGCTTCTCCAGCAACTAATCCAGCAGTGAATAAAAGTCCGGTTCGAATAGTTTTTTCTTGAGGGGTAATATTTTTTTGTTTTATTGCTAGCTCCCAATCACTGATTTCTTCTTCATTCTGATTATATTCTTTTTTAAGATACACATCAGTGTAATGACGAATAATTCCTCCAGCAAAAATAGGAACTGAAAGGGTAAAAGGTAAATAAATTCCAATGGCAACAGGAAGAACCGGAAGATCAATAAGAATTAGCACAATTGCTAGAACCATTCCTGCAATAACATAAGGCCAGAGCATTTCGCCACCGAGAACTCCTTGCACGATCCCCTTCATTAAAAATGCTTGAGGAGCTGGTAGTTGTCTACTTCCGATGGTGAAGGCTTCGTGGAGTACACCAATAACGATACCGATGGTTCCACTGATTGTGATTACTCCTAGGGTCATCATGATTTGTAGTTTTTTTGGAGTAGCTCCAAGCATTTGTCCACAAGCCATGGATTGTAAGAGATCTCCTGAAATTGATCCGCCAATACAGATAACTGCTGATATAAAAACTACGATCGCCATACCTGCAGGACCAGTTACTCCTAAAATTAGCATGAAAACACTTACTATAAGAAGAACGGCAACAGTAACTCCTGATATTGGACAGTTGGATGATCCTACGAGACCAGTTAAATATCCGGCTAATGCACTGGCAAGAAAGGCAAAACCGATGGTGATAACTGCCATTAGTAATGAAATTCCAATTAGATTTGATAACCAGACATATAAGAGAAAAATTGGTATGGTAAGAAAAATTATGAATGTGAAAACCAGTTTATATCGGAGGTCTTGTTCCGTTCTTTTTTTGATTTTTGTTTGCCCTTCTTTTAACCCAATAATTGCTTCTTTCACGCTATCGACTAAATTATTTCTAATTGTCCAAATAGCCCATAATCCTCCAACAAGCATTGCTCCTACTCCAATATAACGGATTTGTGATCCCCAAATCTCAAAAAATCCCCAAATATTAAGACCAACAGTAATATCTCCTTGTCCCATAGCTAAAGCATTGGATATGGTTTCAGCGGTCATCGGAGTGGGAAGTCCTGTTGCGAGAGCGATTAACGGAGCAATAATAACCCATCCGATTAATCCACCTACAAACACATAAGATGCGATTTTTGGACCTATTATCCATCCAACCCCTAAGAGTGCTGGGGATGTTGTTATCCCACCATAAAGCCAAGCATTATTTGATTCTGATCCGATTGAGAACTTTCCTAAGGAAAAAATTGATTCAATTGTCCCTCTAAAAATATTAAGTGATAATTCACCAAATTTATATAATGCTGCAAAAAAAGCACCAATTAAAAGCCAAACTCCACTTGTATTTTCTTTTTGTTTTTCAGCAGTCTCCCCACCTACTGTTGTTGTTAAAACAGCAGCAACAGCTACACCTTCAGGGAATGGAAGTTCAGTTTTGACTACGAGTGCTCTTCTCAATGGCACCATCCATAATACTCCTAGAAGACCACCAAGTAAGGATATAAGGGAAGTTTCAAGTAAATGAATTTCTGTCCATGCGCCGAGGAGAACCAGAGCAGGAATGGTAAAAATAACTCCAGCGGCAACACATTCACCCGCTGCAGCACCCATGGTGGCAAGATTAACTTCTAAAATAGTGCCGTTAAATGGTTTAAGAAGTGCTAATGCCATGACTGCTCCGGGAATAATTGCAGAAACAGTCATTCCTGCATAGAGTCCAAGATAGGCATTTGCTGCGCCTAAAATAATTGCAAGAAGCAATCCAACTAATACTGCTTTTAAAGTTAACTCAGGAATAGTGCGATTTGAAGGTATGAATGATGGAAAATTTTCTCTTTGATCCATGTATATATTATTAGTTATTATCAGCAAACTATTTTAATGTGATGATAAAATAAAAGTCCAATTATGAAATAATCAATGATTCAATGTTTTATTCAAAAAAATGAAAATCATTAAATAAAGTATCGAAGATGAGGGGTGTATAACATGTGGGGAGAGGCATATAAATTATGCTCACAGAAACTAGCGAAACTATAGGAAAATTCGGAAAATTGGAATTGGTTGACAAAGAAATTTCTTTTATTGCTTTTAATAGAAGAGATAATTAAAATTCTAAGTTTACAACTCATTCTTTTTTTCATTTTTTATTCTTTATATTGACTCATTATAAGATGCTCATTTTTTTAGAAAAATGATGACAGTATATTTTGAATCGGAAGAAAGAATCCAATTAGATCTAATCCAAAAAGAATTCCTAAAAACACGATGAGAATGAGTAATATTTTTACAGCAAATTTAATAATTTTCCATGCAAGGAAAACTAATATTATTCCTCCTCCAAAAACTACCCACAAGGGTAAATCAAATCCAAAAAGCATCATGGTTGATATAACACCAAATTTTCCAATCTTTTTTCATAGTTATAATAATTGTGTTTTATCTAAATTAATAAAAATTATCAATTTTGGACAAAACATACAAAAATCATGTACTCATTTTGGGTTAATGTGTTTATCTCTCATCCATTGATTAAAGAAAATTCGATAGAATTTCGTGAATATCAAGTAAATATTGCAGCTTCTGCATCAAGGAAAAATACATTAATTGTATTGCCTACGGGTTTAGGTAAAACAGTGGTTGCATTACTTGTAATCGCTGGAAAATTGAAGAAAAATCCTGATGAGAAAATCTTATTTCTGGCACCTACAAAACCCTTAGTCTCTCAACACGCATTCTTTTTATCTGATCTTCTTAAAATTGCTGCTGATAAAATTACTTTATTTACTGGAGAAGTTAAACCCGAGGAACGAGTAAAGTTATGGAAAGAATCCACTGTTATCGTTTCAACTCCGCAAGTAATTGAAAATGATGTGTTGTCTAAACGGATTTTGTTAAATGATGTTTCGTTAATCATTTATGATGAGGCTCACCATGCAATAGGAAAATATGCATATGTATTTATTCACGAACAATATCAATCTCAATGTGATAAACCTCATAGCTTGGGAATGACTGCATCGCCCGGTACTGATAAGCTTAAAATCCTGGAAGTATGTAAGAATTTATCTTTAAATCATGTAGAGATACGGACAAAATATGATGATGATGTTACATCTTATGTTCACGATTTAGAGATTTCATGGAAAAAAGTAGTCCCTCCGCAAGAATTTTCTTATGCTATTCAGTTATTTAGAAAAGTGTTGTCACATCGCCTTCAAATTTTACGTAATGTTGGAGCAATTGAGTCTGCCTCAGTTTCAATAGTTACGAAGACTAAGTTATTAACTGCACAAAAAATGATTCAAGCTGAAATCAAATCTAGGATTAATCCTCCAAAAACATTATTTACTGCAGCGGCAAGCCAAAGTGAGGCGATGAAAGTGTATTATGCAATGGAGTTACTTCAAACTCAAGGAGTTGAAGCAACACAACGATTTTTGAAGCGGTTACACACTGAATCAAAACAAAAGAATGCGTCACGATCATCTCGTAATCTTATGAAAGATGATTTGTTCTTAGATGCTACAGCTTATGTTAATTCATTACGAATAGAACATCCTAAACTTAAAGAAGTTGGAAAAATTGTTAATGATCAATTTCAAAAAAATCCTAGTTCTCGAATTATCGTGTTTACTCAATATCGTGATACGAGTAAAATGGTTTTTGAATATTTAAAAAAAATGACAAATATTTCCCCTGCAAGATTTATCGGACAAGCTGGAAAAACTGATGATAAAGGATTAACACAAAAACAGCAGGAACAAATAATATCTGATTTTCGTAAAGGAGTCTATAACATTTTAATTGCTACAAGTGTAGCAGAAGAAGGATTAGACATTCCATCAACTGATTTAGTCGTATTTTATGAACCAATTCCATCTGAGATCCGAAATATTCAACGTAGAGGGCGAACAGCTCGAAAAATGGCTGGAAAATTAATCATATTAATTACGAAAGGAACGGTTGATGAAGGGTATTATTGGGCAGCTAAAAGACGAGAGAAAAACATGCGTACAGATTTACAATTATTGCGATCTGAATTACAACAATCTTTAGCAGATTCGAGTGAAATATACGAGCTGATTGATTCAAATAGTAAAAATGAACCAGAATTAAATAATCAGAAAAGATTGGATGAGTATAATGGAAAAAATGAGAAAGAATCCATTTCAATAGTTATTGATAATCGTGAATATCGATCTCAGGTTGCCAGAAGATTGGCATCGTTATCAATAGATCTTGTGTCAAAACAATTAGATGTAGGAGATTATGTAGTATCATCTCGGATTGGTGTTGAACGAAAATTTGTGGATGATTTTTTAAATTCATTGTTAAATGGACAATTATTTTCCCAATTACATCGATTACGTGATGCCTACCCTCGTCCAATACTTATTTTAGAAGGGGAAGGTTTGTTTACAAAGAGAAATATTAATCATAAAGCGATTTATGGGAGTCTCATTTCTATTGTTGTTGATTTTGGTATCCCCATCTTATCAACCGTTGATGCCTCAGAAACTGCTGATTTACTTTTTGTGATGGCAAAAAGAGAACAAAGGCAAGAAAAAAAATCTGTTGCATTACGGGGAAATAAACCATCATTTTCTGCTTCAGAACGACAACAATTTATTGTAGAAGGATTACCTAATGTGTCTAGTATTATGGCAAAACGATTATTGTCCCATTTTGGAAGCATTCGTTCACTAGTCAATGCGACAGAAAAAGAATTACAAGAAGTGAAAGGAATTGGAACCCAAACAGCAAAGATGATTTATTCAATTATCAATGAAGAATATAAAACTGAATAATGATTATAAATATAATGGGGAAAATAAATTTATATAACTTAAAAATCATCGATAATTAACTTGAAAAATATTATCAATATTTTGGAAAAAGTTTTACGATTAAGATAGTAATTATTTTTTATTAAATACTCCCAAACGTTTTTATCCAGTGTCGTATTACAGTGGCAGCATTAAATCCCTGGGTGATTATCCATGACGAATGAAATTATCAATCAAGTATGTGATGGATTGGATATGCTCAATGAAGACACCTCAGTTCCTCGCAACATCAGAAGAGGTGCTGAAGAAGTGAAAACATTGCTTTTATCTGAATCTGATCCATTGGATGTACGTGTTTCAACCGCTACATCAAGATTAGATGAACTTGCCAATGATCCAAATATTCCTCTTCATGGAAGAACCCTTATTTGGAATATTATGAGTCGATTAGAGGAGTTGGCATAATTCTCTTTTCTGGTTTTTCAAATATATTGAGTTCACATGCGAACATTCTTTATACATTAAGATTGAATAATATATATGTGAGGAATGAATAAATGATTAGGATAGGTCAGGCAGGAATTCCACTATCATGCAAGGGACGAACAAACAAGGATGGGCTTGTTTATACAAAAGAGATTCTTGATTTGAATGCTATGGAAATCCAATTTGTTCGTGGTTTGTATGTAATGGGTGATGAAGAAGCATTTTTTATGAAGGAATATTCTCTAGAAAATGATGTGGAATTACATGTACATGCACCGTATTATATTAATTTAGCTGGAGATGATGAAGTCGATTTGAGTATCGAGAAAGCAATGAGTTCAGCTCTCTTAGCAGATAAGATGGGTGCAAGAACTGTTGTTATTCATCCTGGTTATTATGGTGAAAAATCAGAATCTGAGACAATGGACTCAATCGTAAAAAATACTCAAGTATTAAATGATTTGATGTTGGAAGAATCATTTAATGTTAAACTTGGTTTGGAAACCATGGGAAAACAGAAAGTATTTGGAACATTGGATGAAATAATTACTGTTTGTGAAAAAGTTCCTGGAGTTCTCCCAGTTATTGATATTGGACATATTCATGCTCGAGGCAATGGATGTTTAAAGGTTCAAGAAGATTTCGAAGAGATTTTTGATAAATTAAGCGTACTTGATTTAGATCACTACTTAATCCATGTAACTGGCGTCCTCTATGAAGATGGAAATGAACAGTATCATCTCCCGGTGAAGAAAGGTGATATGCCTATTGGACCATTTATAGACACTATTCTTGACCATAATTATAATGTCACTTTAATTTCTGAATCGCCATTATTAGAACATGATGCGGTTTATTTACGATTACAAGTAGAAAAAGCAATTATGAAACGTACTGGTGGTGAAGAAGCAGATTATCGCGATCTATCGGAGATCTTATGAAGAAATCTTCTATTTTTAATGATTCTATTGATTATATTCAGAAAAAAATACACACAATTTTAGAGCAAGTGTCAATTGATGATATTGAAAAAGCCAAAGACTTTTTTTTTAAGGCAAATCATATCTTTGTCTATGGTGCTGGACGATCTGGACTGGTTGCAAAAGCATTTGCTATCAGACTTATTCACTTAGGATTTCAAGCGTTTGTAGTTGGCGAAACAATAACTATGCCTGTACAAAAAGGTGACTTAGTAATCATTGTGTCAGGTTCTGGAGAGACCATTCCAGCGGTAATGACTGCGGAAATTGCAAAAGAACTTGGTGCAAAAGTAATATCAATCACGGGTAAAAAAAATTCAGATATTGATAAGTATGCTACTATTACGTTATTTATTTCTGCCAATTGTGATGAGGAAGCACGTAAAAAATGTGCACCACTTGGTACATTATTTGAAGCAGCTGTTTGGATCCTTTTAGATGGTTTGGTTGCTGATTTATTAGAAAGTAAACATGAAACTGAAGAAGCAATGAGAAAACGTCATGCTACGTTAGAACATTAAAAAAAAATAAAAATTTGTAATTTTATAATTAATTATTGGTTACATCTTGTTCATTAACCATTATTTTATTAAGTTCAGAAATTGGTTCAATGAGTTCGGAGATATCATCGATTATCAATTCATCTTCATCATCGTCGTCGATTAAGCTGAATTCATGATATTTTTTACGAAGCATTTCATGTAGACCTTTTGAAAAAACATCATCAGGTGACAATCCAAGTTTTTTCATTAAGTTTAAGGAATCTTTTGAAATTGTTATCACGATTTTTTTATTTTCTGACATATATTTATCCCCGAAGTAGCTGTCTTACCAGTTTTCCATAAATTAATACACGCATCTCTATTAAATAGTTTTTCTTTACTACTTAAAATTATTTTTTTTTTAATAATCTGATTTTTATCCAAAAAAGATAGAAACAATAATTAGAGACATGCTTATTTACCTCAGTTGTGTTTGAAATACCACGTGGAACAAGAGATTTTATTCCGGAAGAAATGCATAAAAGAGGATATGTTGAAAACTTATTTAGACAAGTGTTTGAATCCTATGGATATCAGGAAGTTCAAACACCTACTTTTGAACATTTAGAATTATTCCTTGAAAAATCAGGAGAATCTGTTCTTGATGAAATTTATGATTTTACAGATAAGGGAAATCGTCGACTTGCTTTACGTCCCGAATTAACTGCTCCTGTTATGAGGATGTATGTTGATCAATTACAGATGGAACCAAAACCCTTAAAACTTTTTTATTTTGGGAATTGTTTTCGTTATGATCGGCCTCAAAAAGGTCGTTATCGAGAGTTTTTACAAGCAGGATGTGAATTGATTGGGACAAATAAACCAGAAGCAATTGCAGAATTAATCGCGTTATCCGTGGATATGTTACATTCCATAGATTTAAAAAACATAGAAATACAGATTGGAAATTTAAAATTACTCTCTGCTGTATTTGATGCCATTGAACTAACCGATGATCAAAGAAAACTGTTGTTACCCTCTATTGATAAAGAAGAATTCGAGGATGTAGAAGACTTACTTACACAATGGAACATTAGTGATAATAAAATTAACGATGTAATGAAATTATTAAGAGATCGAGATGTGAATACATTATATCAGTTAATTGGAAAAGATGAACAATTAACTCTTGAAATTAATAGAATGAATGAAATCTTTGATTTGGTTAAACATCAATTTTCAATTGATAATGTACAAATCAATATGGGTATCGTACGTGGTCTTGATTATTATACTGGAATAGTATTTGAAGTTAAAGCGCCTTCACTTGGAGCAGAAAAACAGATTTGCGGTGGAGGTGAATATAATCTTATCTCGCTTTTTGGAGGACGAGATTCACCAACAGCAGGGTTTGCTCTTGGATTTGATAGAACAATTCTAGCCATGGATGAAGAACATGTTAGTTTTCCAGAAAAAAAATTGGATTGTTATATTATAGCGTATAATGAGGAATTAATTCCAATTGCTTTACAAATAGCTACTAGCCTTAGAAGAAACCATAACATTACCTGTGATATTGATTTATTGCGTCGTGGCATCGGAAAAGCATTGAAACATGCTAGTTCGAAGAATGCTTTATATGCAATCATACTTGGACCAAGAGAAATGGAAGAAGAAAAAGTTACTCTTAGAAATATGATTTCGGGTGAACAACAAGAAATAGATGTTAATTCTTTAACTAAAGATCCCTTTTCATTTCTAAAGTAAATATCTTTTTTTTATTGTATGGTGATATTTGTTGACAGAGAAAAAAAAGCAATATGATGAAGCAGTGATTTATATTATTGATTCATCTGCAATACTGAGCGGAAAACCGTTACCACTCGATCAACAACAATGTTGGACTGCTGAGGAGATATCTAATGAATTTTCTGTTGGAGGTTCCTCTTATAGAATGTTTCAATATTTACGTGAAAAAGGATTAAGTTTACATCATCCAACAGAAGAATCAAAAAAGATGATTCATGATACCATTAAACGTATGGGGGAAGGGTTTCGATTGTCATCTGCTGACCAGGCAATCCTAGCATTAGCTGTCGATGTTAGAAATGTGGAAAAGAAAAAAGCTATTATTTTAACTGATGATTATAGTATTCAAAACATAGCCTCAGTGCTAAACATAGCATTTCAACCAATTTTACAAACGGGTATTACAAAAACGTTTAAATGGATTCGACGATGTCGAGGATGTGGACGAATACTTTCAAATGATGAATCTGATTGTAAAATATGTGGTTCACCAGCACGCTTTGTGGTCGATAAACAAGTAACACAAAAACACAAAAAATGAATGGAGATGCATGATGAATTCAAAAAATTTTACTAAAAAGTTATCTCGATTTTGGAAAAGTGAAAATGAAACTGTTTCTTTTATTCGTGATATTTTTGTTGCCGTTGCAGTTGTGTTGGTGATTTTAACGCTTTTATGGGGTTATACCGGTCAATGGTTTGGTGCTCCCATGGTTGCCATTGAATCAGGGAGTATGATGCATCTTGATGAACCTTTTGGACGAGTTGGTACTATTGACGCAGGAGATATGGTTCTCTTAGTAAAGGTGAATAGTTATTCAGATATTGTTCCACAAAAAGATTCTG
>Ga0272442_10006242_pt1 | contig 15745 bp, 7 predicted proteins | sample SSMForm2O_FD_200262 | JGI IMG/M metagenome (GOLD analysis project Ga0272442, IMG submission 200262) | Marine sediment archaeal communities from Little Sippewissett salt marsh, Falmouth, MA, United States - SSM-Form-2O | ecosystem: Environmental > Aquatic > Marine > Wetlands > Sediment ...
TTCTAGTATGGGTTCTAGTTCTTCTACGATTATTATGTTTTTGCATTTTTTTACAAAATTAGTTATTTTTTTAAAAGGTAGTGGGTTGGTCATTCCTAGTTTTAGGATTCTAACATTTAGTTTTAGGTCTTCTGCTGCTTCTTTTACATAGTTGTATGATACTCCGGAGGTTATTATTCCCCAGTCTTTTGGTGTTCCTATGTTTTCTTCTCTGTTGAATTCTGTTTTTTCGCTTATTTCTTCTGCTTTCTGGTTCATCTTTAGTAGTTCTGGGTGTCTTGCACGGGCTATCGCTGGTGTTGTAACCCAGTAAGGGCTTCTTTCAAATTTTCCTTTTCTTCTGGGTTTTTTAAATGTTTTTGTCTGTATTGGTCCTCTTACATGGTTTAGTCTTGTTGTGGTTCTCAGAAGTATTGGTGATTGTAGTTTTTCTGATATTTCAAATCCTTGTCTTGTCATCTCTTTGGCTTCTTCAGGATTTGATGGCTCTAGCATTGGTGCACCGCTAAAGAGTGCGTAGAACCTGTTGTCTTGTTCGTTTTGGGAGCTGTGGCACGATGGGTCGTCTGCACTGATTATTACGTGTCCTCCTCTGCATCCTATGTATAGGTAGGTCATGAAGGTGTCACTTGCAACGTTTAAACCTACATGTTTCATACATGTAAGAGCCCGTAGGCCTGATATGGCGGCTGCCCCTGCGACTTCTAGTGCTACTTTTTCATTTGTTGAGTATTGAAAGTAAAAACCTGGGTCTTTTTTTTGCTTGGTGTAGTGTTTTGCTATAAGTGAAAATGTATCAGCGATTTCTGATGAGGGCGTCCCAGGATAGGTTGTTGCAACATCTACCCCTGCTTCTAATGCTCCTCTTGTTATTGCTTCGTTTCCAAGTAGTAGTATTTGTTTTCCTGGTTTTTTTTCTAATATATCCATAGTCAAATCAACTCATATAATAAAGATTTAGAGAAATATTATTTAAAATTCCTCGAGAAAGGGTAAAAGGAGAATAGAATATAAAATTAACTAATATAAAGTAATAATTAATTTTCAAAACGAAAATTAATCAAGCTCACATTTTTTATAAAAAATAGGATTCAATGATGTTTCTATAAACTGTTTTTTATAACATTCTAAACAAACTTTTTGGTTTAAAACATTTTTAATTGTATGTTTCTCTGGCAGATATTTACCGCATTTTTCACAAATTATAATATTCATCAAAAAATTTTTTAAAAACTAACATATAAAAAATTATCTTGTAAAAAAGTCAAAAAAGAAATATAACCTTATTAATAAAAATTATTCTTACTTATTTACTACCCTACGAATCACTCGAATAAAAGTATAGGTTATAATTGGAAAAACAACTATTACATAAAGAAAACCAACCCAGAATGGTATATCAAACCCATAATAATCTTCTAATAATAAAATAAATATTAGAAAACCAAGCATCATTGTTGAAAAAGCACTAAAAAAACACGCACCCAATAATTGCGTATTCTTATCTTTCCTAATAAGTGACCATAATAAATATGACATACTATCCTATTTTGTAATTATTTGTTTTGTTTTAACATTTTCGTAAAATAATGATTCAACAAATATAAAACCATATAACATATATAAAAAAAACAATATTATGAAAACAAACAAAAAAACAACGATGACAATAGCAGGATTAGACCCCTCAGGCGGAGCAGGGCTACTCGCAGACATTAAAACATTTAATGCACTAGGAATAAACAGCATATCAGTTGCAACATGTATCACCGCGCAAAACACATACCAGGTAAAACAAATCCATCCACTACCAATAAAAATAATAGAACAACAAATAGACACAATAATAGAGGACATAAAACCAGATTATGTAAAAACAGGGATGTTATACAACAAAGATATAATTCAAACAATCTCAAAAAAAATCAGACAATACCAGCTGAAAACAATAGCAGATCCGGTGATGACCGCGACATCTGAAGATAGGCTCTCAGAAAAAGATTATGAAGAAACGTTAACTAAAGAAATACTGCCATTAGCTTTTATTTTAACACCAAACATAACTGAGGCAGAAACATTATCAAAAACAAAGATAGAAAACATAAATGATGCGAAAAAAGCAGTAAAAATAATACAAGAAAAAGGACCAAAATATGTTTTATTAAAAGGAGGGCATCTAAAAGGAGAAAATGTAACAGACGTGTTATATGATGGAAACAAGACAACAACTTTTACTCTTCCAAGAATAAAAAACAAAAAAGCACATGGTTCAGGATGCAGCCTCTCAGCCCTTATCACAGGATATCTAACACTTGGAGAAACACCACAAGACAGCGTTAGAAAAGCAAAACACAGCCTATGGAACATGATAAACCAAGGATACATACCAGGAACAGGATCAGATATACTATCCTTCCAGGAAAAAACAATAACAGAAATACCTTATTATTTCCCAACAAGACAACATTTCAATATATGGTATGAGCTAAAAACAACTGTTGACAAAATAATAAAAATTCTACCAAAAAATCTTGTTGCAGAAGTAGGAATAAACATAGGATATGCACTGGAGAATGCTAAAAACTATGAGGATATATGTGCGATAAACGGTAGAATTATCAAAACAAAAAATAGTCCACAAATATGTGGGAAAATTGAATTTGGCGGATCAAAACATGTAGCATCAATAATACTTGCAACAACAAGTATAAACCCAGTATACAGAGCTGCAATGAATATCAAATATTCAGATGAATTAATAAAAAAAATAAAAAAGGAAACAAATCTAAAAATCTCATCATATGATAGAAAACTAGAACCAAAAAAAACAAAGTCAACAATGGAATGGGGAACCAAACATGCAATAGAAAAAACAGGGTTCATACCAGATATAATATATGACAAAGGTGCAACAGGGAAAGAACCCATGATAAGAATACTAGGTAAAAAACCAGATGATGTGTTAAATACGTTGCATAAAATCATGAAAAACTGTAAATAGTTTTTTATCGAAAGGTTTATAAACAATTATTATGTTGATAGGAGAGTAAAATACCTAGTAAAATTCAGGGAGGAAAAAAATTTTATGCCAGAAAAAGAAGTAGATCCTAATGAGAACACAATATATGTTGGAAACAAACCACCAATGAGTTATGTACTTGCAGTTGTAACACAATTCAACGGCGGATCAGACGAAGTAGTAATAAAAGCACGTGGCAGAGCAATAAGTAGAGCAGTAGACACTGCAGAAATCACAAGAAACAGATTTGTCACAGACGCAAAAATAAAAAATATTACTATTGGAACTGAAAGCATAACAAACGAAGAGGGAAGAAGCTCCAACGTATCATCAATAGAGATATCTCTCACTACAAAATAAAGTAGAAGAAACAAAAATACAAACTAATTCATTTATACTATGCAGCTAGTTGTAATAATAAATACAAGTTACAACATAAGTTTGCATATTTATTTCTTAAATAAAATATTTTTATTTCGAAATATAAATATAGATAATATTATCTAATGAATTTAATATTAAAAATAAGGCAAAACAATTTAAAACTCAAAAACTATTATCAATGTCTGTTGATTAGGGATGGCTAAATATATAATTGTAACAGGCGGAGTTATTTCAGGACTAGGAAAAGGAATAACAACCGCATCAATCGGCAAAATACTGCAACTACATGGATACAGTGTAACAGCAATAAAAATTGATCCATACATGAACTGCGACGCAGGAACACTAAGACCCACAGAACATGGAGAAGTATGGGTCACCGAAGACGGTGGAGAAATAGACCAAGACCTAGGACACTACGAAAGATTCTTAGACATAAACATACCAAAAAACCAAAACATAACCACAGGACAAGTATACGGGGCAGTAATTGAAAAAGAAAGAAAAGGAAAATACCTTGGAAAAACAGTACAACCTATACCACATGTAACAAATGAAATCAAAAAAAGAATAAAAAGACCAGCACAAGAGAAAAATCTAGATTTTGTTATAGTAGAAATAGGGGGAACAGTAGGCGACTACGAAAACGTATTATTTTTAGAAGCAGTAAGACAAATGAAACTAGAAGGAGAAAAAGTACTATTCGTACACGTAACCTATGTTCCAAGACTAGACGCGCTAGGAGAAGCAAAAACAAAACCAACACAACATTCAGTAAAACTATTACGAGAGATAGGAATAATGCCAGATTTCATAATAGCAAGATCAGAAAAAACATTAGATAACGTAAGACGAGAAAAAATAGCATTATTCTGTAACGTATCAGAAGAAGACGTAATAAGCAACGAAGACGTAGACAATATATATGCAGTATCTTTACTTTTTGAAAAACAAGACCTATGTAAAAAAGTACTAAAAAAATTAAATCTTAGAAAAGACGAACATGATTTAGAAAGATGGGAAAAGTTTATTAAAAAAATTCGAAGAATCAAAAATACAGTTAAAATTGGAATAGTAGGAAAATACTTTGATATAGGAACTTCTCAACTATCTGACTCATATATATCTGTAATAGAAGCAGTAAAACATGCTGCATGGAATAATAATCTAAACCCTGAAATATCATGGATTGACTCCAAAGAGTTTGAAAAAGACCCAGCTAAATTAAGAACACTAGATGATCTTGATGGGATAATAGTCCCAGGTGGTTTTGGAAAAACAGGTATTGATGGGAAAATTTCAGCTATTAGATATTGTCGTGAAAATAAAATACCATTTTTAGGATTATGCTTAGGAATGCAACTTGCAGTAATAGAATATGCACGAAATTGCTGTGGATTAATGAAAGCACATTCAACAGAGTTTAATAAAAAATCACCGCATCCAGTAATTGATTTCATACCAGAACAAGTAAAAATCTTGCAGGACTCACGTTATGGTGCAACAATGCGACTTGGCGCCTATCCTGCAGATATAAAAAAAGGAAGTTTAATTCATAAATTATATGGTGAAATACAAGTCTCTGAACGTCATCGTCATAGATATGAGGTTAATCCAGAATATGTATCAAAATTAGAAAAATGCGGTATAGATTTCTCAGGTAAATCACCAGATAAAGTTTTAATGGAGTTTATGGAACTCCCTAATCATCCATATTTTGTAGCAACACAAGCACATCCTGAATTTAAATCGAGACCAATGAAACCAGCGCCTATGTTTAATGGTCTAATCAAAGCAGCAAAAAAAAGAAAGTAAAACTCAGCAACTAAATATTTTTTATTGTAATTATTATATAAAAAATTCAAAATATTTATATATTAGTTGTCAATAATACTAAAAAAATTCTAAACAAACATCGGTGAAATATAATGAAAAAAATGGCAATATTTGCAGTTTTAATAATGATAACAAGCACAATAATGATACTACCAAATGCAAAAGCAATTGATTCCTTTTATGAAGACCCAGAGGCTACTCAATCATCTCAAACACATTGGATACAATGGGATAACTCAGATGATGATGTAACGCAATCATTCAAACCATCTTTTGACAATTTAGCGCTTTTCTGCGTATATCTTAAAAAAACTAGTGGATGGATAGACTGCGATGCTAAACTAAAAATTGGTACTTCAAAAGGTGGAGCACAAAAAACAAGCATTCCATTTTCAACTTCAAGACTGGGGACAAGTGGACATGGGGGCTGGTATGATTTTGAAAGTGATACAGATATCACATTTACCCCAGATCAAACATATTACATGACATTAGAACTACTATCAGATGTAAACGAAAACTCAGGAGAACTATTCTCATGGGGAACTGATAACAGCAACCCGTACAACCGTGGTTGTTTATGGAACAACCAAAACGGAAACTGGGTACAATCAAATAATCGAGATGCAACATTTGAATGCTATATGCGAGATGGAAATACTAAACCAACATTTCCAACAATAATCTCACCAGATCATGGGACAACATTTACAATACAATCAGGTGAAACATTAGATGTAGAGTTAACAGTTAAATCCATGGACCCCGATGGAGACAATTTAACATATAGATTCTGGGAAAAACTAAACGGAGAAGATGAAACAATCGATACAACAGGCTGGATCCCTGAGAGCCAACCAGCATCTGTAACATGGGAAAACCTAGGAGAGGGAACCTATGAATGGTATGCAAAAGCAGGTGATGGTGAAGGATTTGGAGATCCGAGTATGACAGCTGAATTCACAATAGAAATAGAACAACCAGAAGACACAGAACCCCCAATACCTAATAAATCAACATGGCAAACAGAACCCTTTGCTACAAGTACAACATCGATTATGATGACTGCAACACAAGCAACAGATCCAAACGGAGTTCAATACTTATTTGAAGAAACCACACAAAACCAAGGCGGGAGTAACAGCGACTGGCAAGACAGCAACACATATATAGACAATGGATTGCAAGCAGACACAACATATAAATACAGAGTAAAAACAAGAGATAAATCAATAAACCAAAACACTGGAACATGGTCAGATCTTAAAAGTGCTAAAACACAAAAAGATACATCCAATAACCCTCCATTTACACCAAGCAATCCAACTCCAAGTAATAATGCAGAAAGCATAGATACCAATAGAGAAAATATTTTTTCATGGGATGGAGGAGACCCAGATGGAGACAATGTAAAATATGATTTTTATTTAAATGTCTGTCCTACACCAAAATCTATACCGCTTATACTAAAATGGTGGGATATTGAAAATCAAAAAGGAGATATGGGATATCAAAAAGATCTGCAGAATACAGAGAGTCAACCTGTATTATTAATGGCAGGCCAAAAATATTACTGGAAAGTAGTAGCAACTGATGAAAATGGAGCTGTAAAAGAAAGCCCAATATGGACATTTCAATCTGAAACCAGATATGAAAGTGAAAACCCTGAAAACTACCCACCTAATAAACCATCAAGGCCGACAGTAATTGACCCAATAGACCCATTAAAACTTAGAGTTGGTGATTTTTTAATTTTTTCAACCTCAGTTGTCGAACCAGATGGCGATAATGTAGATATCTATTGGGATTTTGACGGTGATGACAATATTGACACGCAAAATCTAAATCTCAGCTGCAATAAAACACATAGTTTTGTTTATATCTGGGATAAACCTGTTGGAACATACAACGTCCGAGCTATAGCAAGCGATATTGATTATAGTGAAGTAAGTGATTGGTCAGAACCATTATTTGTACAAGTAATACCAAGAGCAAATAACAACCCACCTAACACACCCAACAAACCATATGGAGAAGACACTTTATTTATTAATACTCCCTACAAATTTAAAACCATATGCTTAGACCCTGATGAAGACAGAGTCAGATACCAATGGGATTTCGGAGACGGGACAATAACAGAATGGGATGAAACCTTTTGGTTAGAAGATGGATATCAAGAAGTATGTTCCCATATATGGGAAAACGAAGGACAATATAATATAAAAGTTCGAGCTATGGATTACAATGGAGTTGTAACTCCATGGTCTAATACAAAACAAGTACATGTTGTAGCACAAAATTCTGCAACAGTCTATACTTTAGAAGATTTTACAGGTGCCTACTTTGGCGATGCATTCGATCTTCTACCAGGCCAAGGACGTTTAATAGATGCAAAAAATGGTACAATTGTAACAGGAGCTTATGGTGGATTCCCTGCAGGATATGCTTGGAGTACGGCATGTCAGGGTGTTGATTTTTATGTTGGAAGAGAAAAAGAACTAACAATTGATGCTGAATTAAGTTATATTAGTGGAACAGAATTCCTTCTACCATCTTATGCATGGTTACATAAGGTAATAAGAATCGATAATTTTTTCGAACCCAAAAAAATATACAAACAAGGAATAAGCAATTTAATTAGCTTAGAGGATATAAAAACACCTACAGCAATCTTGGAACGAGCACCCAAAGGAGGCCCAACAAAACCTAACTATATGCATATTGTAAAACCTTGGTTAGATAAAACAAATGTCGATGTATGGGAAGACTTCTCACATTTAACAAGTAAAACAGGACCAGCAAGAAAAATTATAGATAATTACGCTAGTTATTCAAGAATGGGAAAAACAGCAGTAACCCGTTATAATGCTTTACAGAACATGGTTGTAAACCAAGAAACCTATTCATTAGCAACTGATAGATGTATGTCAATTTCCAGAATGGTTTCACCCACCCAAAACAGCGGCGCAGTTAGCGGAACTACTACCCTAAGTAGAGTAAGTGGTATTATTACAAAAATTTCATTGATTATTACTGTAGCATTTCAACTATGGACTCTATTTCAATTAATGACACATTGGAATGTTGAAAAACTTCTAGATCAATATGAAGAAGAAGGAAAAGCTTTCTCAGAACATTACGTAAAAAAACATACTTTTGAAAAAGGACATCATGACGTATGGGCAGGCATACAATCAGAAGCAGAAGGTTTCCTGATATTCTTTGGATTTGCATACGCAGCAGGAATGGTAAAAAGCATAAAAATAGATGGAATAGCACCACCAGAAAAACCATTACTATCCTATCCAGATAACCTATATGCAGGTCAAAACATAAATTTTAGACCGTATTGTTTTGATCAAAATGATGATCCTGTAAAATTCATAATAGACTGGGGAGATGGAACAATTACTACAACAGGATATTATGATAGTGAAGAAGAAGGATTAGAAAAACACAGATACACATCACCTGGAACATATACTATTACAATAAAATCTGAAGATTGCGACAAACTACAATCAGAAACAAAGATATACACAATAACAGTACAAGAAGATACAAACCCGCCAACAGTGTCAATAGATAGACCAGAAAGCGGAGTGTTCTTTAATGACATGCAACTTGCAAAAAACGTACCAACAAAACCACTTATAATAGGAGACATAACACTTCAAGCATCAGCAGAAGATCTAGAAGAAGTTAAAAAAGTAACTTTTAAAATAAATAATATACCATTTCACACAGATACATCAAAGCAATATACTGCATATTGTAACCTACCCGGAACATTTGGTAATACACATTTTCAAGTAACTGCAGAAGACTATGCTGGAAACACAGATACAGATACTCAAACAGCAAGATACTGGAACAGAGGGCAACAAAACATGATGGTTACCCAAACAGAAGATAACAGCCCAGGAAACAAACAAAATTATAACATAAAAATACCACAACCAGAAGGAACTAGTCAAACAGAATTTAAACAAGGAGTTGACGAACTTAGAAATGTACTTAATAATGATTACAATGGAGCTGAAATAACATTTTCATATGATGTTGATTATGGAGATGGTACACCTATAGAAACCATTCAAAAACAATACCCTATATTACAAATAAATCATCAATATCAAGATAAAAATAAACATATAATCAATGTAACAATGACTACAACATTAAAAATTAATGATAAAAAACATTTACATAAAGAAAGCTTTCAACTAGAAGTAGGAAAATCTAAATCAAAAAATAAAGAAAATAACCTAAATATTTTTAATAAAATATTTCAAAGATCTATTTTCTTATCAAAAATAATTGATATACTAATAAGACTGAAAGAAAAATATAATTTTATTATCTTATAATTTAGATAGTAATGTTTATATATAATATCTCTTATTTTAAAAAAGATTTATATAAAGCCTCTCGGTGATAAAATGAAAAAAATAGCAATATTTTTAGTAGTAATAATATTATGTAGTACATTAACTTTTTATCCAAATGTAAAAGCTTTATCAACTAATTTATCAGAAGCCCTTGATAACAATCAATTTACATGGAACTCTCAAAATGATCGATTCTATGGACAGACAGATACATATTATTATGATAATGATGCTGCTGAATCAGAGCTTGGTGGTGATTTAGTTACAACCACTAACTTAGAAACTGGGACATTTAGCTATTACTGGAAAATAAATTCAGACTATGGCATATTATATTTTGAAATTAAAAACCTTGATCAAAACCAGATTGTATTTTCGGAAAGCATTGAAGATCAACAAGACTGGGATCAAGTAGAATATAACATAGATACACCAGGCGAGTATAGAATAAGATGGTGGTTTAATCCTCATCCTGATATTCCTGGAAAAGCATGGGTAGACAAAGTAGAATACAACACTGACGGTGGAGATAATAACCCGCCAGATATGCCAACGATAATAGACCCATTGACAGAGGCTTATACAAAAGTTGGTATGGAATTTACTACATTAACAACAGATTCAGAAAATGATCAGATATACTATAAATTCAAGTGGGGTGACGGAACAACAAGTGATTGGATAGGACCCTGCAACTCAGGGGAAGAATGTTATGATATTCATTACTGGAACACTGAAGATACTTATAATATTCAGGTGAAAGCAAAAGACAGCCATGGAGAAACATCAGATTGGAGTCAAAATTATCCAATATCAATAACAGAATTTGATGAAACACCCAATTACCCGCCATTGAAACCAGCGACACCAGATGGACCGACAACTGGAGAACTTGGCAAGAAATATAGTTTTTCAACAATAACAATAGACCCAGAAAATGACGACATGGTATATCAATGGGATATGGATGGAGATCAGGAATCAATTGAGTTAACAGATTTTATCAGGCCACTAGGTTCTGCTGTTGAATATACTTGGTATCAAACAGGGACATACGCTATAAGCGTAATTGCATGTGATCAATATAGTGGAGAAGGCCCATGGTCTGAACCACATTATATTACAATTAATCCTTCAGATGAAGAGTTTATTCCTATAACACCTTCTATAAGTGGTCCAGATGAGGGATATATTGCTGAAGACATATTTCTCACAACAATGTCATATGATCTAAATGATGAAGATATCAGATATAAATGGGATTTTGGTGATGGAACAGATTACCAATATACAGATTATATAACAAGTGGCGAGAGCATAACAGTGAAGCACAAATGGGGAGACGAAGGAGCCTATAATATTAGAGTAAAAGCTGAAAACATAAATAATGAAGTTAGCAGCTGGTCTGATTTAAAAACTATTAATATTAAACATGATAAAACAAGTACAACATATTACCCTGTTGATGACCCAAACCATGTAAATGGTAGAAAGTTTTCAACTCCAAAAGCAAATAAGGATTTTTTTGCATTTGGACTGTCATTAGGACCACTTGAAGATATTTTTTATAAAAGGAATAATTTTGTTAATGAAAGTTCAGGTCAAATTGGTACCTTTAGTTTAACAGCTGCATCACCACCTGCTTGGTTTTGGGCTGATGGCTATTCAGAGGCATGTCAGCGAGTTGATTTTGAAGTAGGGCGAGAAAAAGAGATACTTATCGAGGCGGAAATAACACAACTCAATGGTGTTCATACCCTTATGGGAGGAATTGCAAACAATCAAAAAATTATACATATAGATGATTTCAATGATGAAAGCAAAACAGTATGGATGCCATTTGGAGATGATGACCTCATGGAAAAAACCGTTGAGGCATCATTATATTCAGTTCTACTTTATTTAATGACTCATGTAAAAAAAGACCAGTTAGTTAGAACTACTCTCGAAACAATTTATCATAATTATTTTTTTAACGGTGAAAATTTAATTCATATACAAAAATATATAAAAACCATAAAGGTCGTTAATAAAATTTTTTTAGTAGCTACTTTAATACTATTCTTTTTGGATCTCGGGTTTTTTATTTGGGATAAAATGAGCTATGAGGATCTAGATCATTGGTTTTCAGAACTAGAAAAATCAGGAGATGCGGTAACATCATACATACGAGTACCTTATAATTTTAAAGAAGGCTCCCATAAGATATGGGCAGGATTAAAAACTTATACAACGGCCCCAGTATTTGGTATTTGTGGCGCAACAGGATTTACTGTGGGAAAAGTAAATCAAATAAAACTACATGGAATCAGCCCACCAACAAAACCTATACTAGATGGCCCAACAAAAGGTAATATACACCAAGAAATTAGTCTAAAAATGAAAAGTGAAGATCATGATGATGGCGGAGACCCATTAGATTACATTATAGATTGGGATGACGGCAAAACAACTACAACAAATAAAGACTACAATAGTGGACAGCAAATAACAAAAACACATACATACACTTCACCTGGAACATACACAATAACAGTAACAGCAATTGATTGTGATAATATGGAATCTAAACATACTACACATACAATTAACATAGAAAACAATGATAATAATCCGCCAACAGTAGAAATATATGAACCAGTCCAAGGTATTTATTTCTATGATAATCAGATTTTTTCATCTGCACCAATTCCACCTTTTATAATTGGTGACATAACAATAAGAGCAGATGCATATGATGATTGCGATGTCGAAAAAGTAACATTCAAAAAGGATAACATTAACTTAGGAATAGATACCAGATCAGGTTATTCTATTAAATGTTACCTTCCAACAAATGGCATAGAAATTGTGAATTTTAAAGCAATAGCAGAAGACTATGCTGGAAACACAGATACAGATACTCAAACAGCAAGATACTGGAACAGAGGGCAACAAAACATGATGGTTACCCAAACAGAAGATAACAGCCCAGGAAACAAACAAAATTATAACATAAAAATACCACAACCAGAAGGAACTAGTCAAACAGAATTTAAACAAGGAGTTGACGAACTTAGAAATGTACTTAATAATGATTACAATGGAGCTGAAATAACATTTTCATATGATGTTGATTATGGAGATGGTACACCTATAGAAACCATTCAAAAACAATACCCTATATTACAAATAAATCATCAATATCAAGATAAAAATAAACATATAATCAATGTAACAATGACTACAACATTAAAAATTAATGATAAAAAACATTTACATAAAGAAAGCTTTCAACTAGAAGTAGGAAAATCTAAATCAAAAAATAAAGAAAATAACCTAAATATTTTTAATAAAATATTTCAAAGATCTATTTTCTTATCAAAAATAATTGATATACTAATAAGACTGAAAGAAAAATATAATTTTATTATCTTATAATTTAGATAGTAATGTTTATATATAATATCTCTTATTTTAAAAAAGATTTATATAAAGCCTCTCGGTGATAAAATGAAAAAAATAGCAATATTTTTAGTAGTAATAATATTATGTAGTACATTAACTTTTTATCCAAATGTAAAAGCTTTATCAACTAATTTATCAGAAGCCCTTGATAACAATCAATTTACATGGAACTCTCAAAATGATCGATTCTATGGACAGACAGATACATATTATTATGATAATGATGCTGCTGAATCAGAGCTTGGTGGTGATTTAGTTACAACCACTAACTTAGAAACTGGGACATTTAGCTATTACTGGAAAATAAATTCAGACTATGGCATATTATATTTTGAAATTAAAAACCTTGATCAAAACCAGATTGTATTTTCGGAAAGCATTGAAGATCAACAAGACTGGGATCAAGTAGAATATAACATAGATACACCAGGCGAGTATAGAATAAGATGGTGGTTTAATCCTCATCCTGATATTCCTGGAAAAGCATGGGTAGACAAAGTAGAATACAACACTGACGGTGGAGATAATAACCCGCCAGATATGCCAACGATAATAGACCCATTGACAGAGGCTTATACAAAAGTTGGTATGGAATTTACTACATTAACAACAGATTCAGAAAATGATCAGATATACTATAAATTCAAGTGGGGTGACGGAACAACAAGTGATTGGATAGGACCCTGCAACTCAGGGGAAGAATGTTATGATATTCATTACTGGAACACTGAAGATACTTATAATATTCAGGTGAAAGCAAAAGACAGCCATGGAGAAACATCAGATTGGAGTCAAAATTATCCAATATCAATAACAGAATTTGATGAAACACCCAATTACCCGCCATTGAAACCAGCGACACCAGATGGACCGACAACTGGAGAACTTGGCAAGAAATATAGTTTTTCAACAATAACAATAGACCCAGAAAATGACGACATGGTATATCAATGGGATATGGATGGAGATCAGGAATCAATTGAGTTAACAGATTTTATCAGGCCACTAGGTTCTGCTGTTGAATATACTTGGTATCAAACAGGGACATACGCTATAAGCGTAATTGCATGTGATCAATATAGTGGAGAAGGCCCATGGTCTGAACCACATTATATTACAATTAATCCTTCAGATGAAGAGTTTATTCCTATAACACCTTCTATAAGTGGTCCAGATGAGGGATATATTGCTGAAGACATATTTCTCACAACAATGTCATATGATCTAAATGATGAAGATATCAGATATAAATGGGATTTTGGTGATGGAACAGATTACCAATATACAGATTATATAACAAGTGGCGAGAGCATAACAGTGAAGCACAAATGGGGAGACGAAGGAGCCTATAATATTAGAGTAAAAGCTGAAAACATAAATAATGAAGTTAGCAGCTGGTCTGATTTAAAAACTATTAATATTAAACATGATAAAACAAGTACAACATATTACCCTGTTGATGACCCAAACCATGTAAATGGTAGAAAGTTTTCAACTCCAAAAGCAAATAAGGATTTTTTTGCATTTGGACTGTCATTAGGACCACTTGAAGATATTTTTTATAAAAGGAATAATTTTGTTAATGAAAGTTCAGGTCAAATTGGTACCTTTAGTTTAACAGCTGCATCACCACCTGCTTGGTTTTGGGCTGATGGCTATTCAGAGGCATGTCAGCGAGTTGATTTTGAAGTAGGGCGAGAAAAAGAGATACTTATCGAGGCGGAAATAACACAACTCAATGGTGTTCATACCCTTATGGGAGGAATTGCAAACAATCAAAAAATTATACATATAGATGATTTCAATGATGAAAGCAAAACAGTATGGATGCCATTTGGAGATGATGACCTCATGGAAAAAACCGTTGAGGCATCATTATATTCAGTTCTACTTTATTTAATGACTCATGTAAAAAAAGACCAGTTAGTTAGAACTACTCTCGAAACAATTTATCATAATTATTTTTTTAACGGTGAAAATTTAATTCATATACAAAAATATATAAAAACCATAAAGGTCGTTAATAAAATTTTTTTAGTAGCTACTTTAATACTATTCTTTTTGGATCTCGGGTTTTTTATTTGGGATAAAATGAGCTATGAGGATCTAGATCATTGGTTTTCAGAACTAGAAAAATCAGGAGATGCGGTAACATCATACATACGAGTACCTTATAATTTTAAAGAAGGCTCCCATAAGATATGGGCAGGATTAAAAACTTATACAACGGCCCCAGTATTTGGTATTTGTGGCGCAACAGGATTTACTGTGGGAAAAGTAAATCAAATAAAACTACATGGAATCAGCCCACCAACAAAACCTATACTAGATGGCCCAACAAAAGGTAATATACACCAAGAAATTAGTCTAAAAATGAAAAGTGAAGATCATGATGATGGCGGAGACCCATTAGATTACATTATAGATTGGGATGACGGCAAAACAACTACAACAAATAAAGACTACAATAGTGGACAGCAAATAACAAAAACACATACATACACTTCACCTGGAACATACACAATAACAGTAACAGCAATTGATTGTGATAATATGGAATCTAAACATACTACACATACAATTAACATAGAAAACAATGATAATAATCCGCCAACAGTAGAAATATATGAACCAGTCCAAGGTATTTATTTCTATGATAATCAGA
>Ga0272442_10006244_pt1 | contig 15743 bp, 15 predicted proteins | sample SSMForm2O_FD_200262 | JGI IMG/M metagenome (GOLD analysis project Ga0272442, IMG submission 200262) | Marine sediment archaeal communities from Little Sippewissett salt marsh, Falmouth, MA, United States - SSM-Form-2O | ecosystem: Environmental > Aquatic > Marine > Wetlands > Sediment ...
GTAAACTTTTATTTTGATGGTGATGTGTGTCCCATGGATCCGAACAACCAGAACGGTTGGAACTGGGTTGACGACGAAAGAACAACCGTGGAGTTTTTCGGCGATTACTGCGAGATGCTCCAGACCGGCGAAGTAGAAAAGGTATCTGCTTCTTTCGGATGTCCTACCGTGGTCATTGACTGACACTGATTTTTAATCACAATCGGGTTTCATGACTGAAGTACGACCTTTCCGCGCGATAAGGCCCGTGCCCGAAATGGCCGGCAGGGTTGCATCTCCTCCGTATGACGTGATGTCTGCCGTCGAAGCCCGACGGATGGCTGAAAATGAATCCTTGAGTTTTTTACATGTAATAAGACCGGAAATTGACCTTCACGTGGATGTGGATGTGCATTCGGACCCTGTCTATGCAAGAGGAAAACAGAACCTCGATCGACTTCTAACGGAAGGAGTTCTCGTGCGGGAAAAAACGCCCTGCTTCTACGTTTATGAACAGAAGAGGCAGGGCCATGTACAGGCGGGACTGGTGGCCGGTGCCAGCATTTCTGAGTACGAAAAGGGCCTGATAAAAAAACATGAGCACACCAGGCCCGACAAGGTAAAGGACCGCGCCAGACATATCGAAGTGCTCGGGGCGCAGGCCGGCCCGGTATTTCTTGCCATCAGGCATAACGCCGCTGTCATCGAAGTCCTTGAAAAATTCAGGACAGGCCGCAGCCTTTTCCGCTTCAGTGCCGGTGACGGGGTTGATCATGCTGTCTGGAAAGTCGGTGCTTCGGATGATGTAAGATTGATACAGGATGTCTTCAGAAAAATCCCTGCCATGTACATAGCTGACGGACATCACAGAAGCGAAGCCGCCTGCGAGGTATCAAATAGATTAAAGAAGCGGACAGTTCGACGTGACAGGGAAGCGGATTTTTTTCTCAGCGTCATTTTTCCTGCATCCAGCCTCTGCATCATGGCCTATAATAGAATCATCAGCGATTTAAACGGGCTCGATAGTGCCGGGTTTTTGAGAAAGCTCGAAAAATCTTTCCTGATAGATCAGACATTTGAGCCCGAGCCTGATGCTGCGCACAGCTTTGGCCTTTTTCTTGAAGGCCGGTGGCACAGGCTGACTGCAAAAGAGGGAATTTACCCCGTGGATGATCCTGTAAAAAGCCTTGATGTATCCATTCTTCAGGAAACCGTGCTCGGTCCGGTTCTCGGAATTGAGGATCCGCGGACGGATCCGCGAATCGACTTTGTAGGCGGAATACGCGGTACGGAAGAACTCGAGAACCGCTGCCGTCAGGATAACTGCATCGCATTTGCCCTTTATCCGACAGACATTGATCAACTTCTTGATGTTGCCGACGCAGGACTCGTCATGTCTCCGAAATCCACATGGTTTGAGCCGAAGCTGAGATCGGGTCTGTTTGTAAGATCCCTTGAAGACTAGGTAATCCGGCCTGATACTTCATATTACCTTGCCATGAATTTTGATTCCATGGTATTTTACCCCACCATGATTGATATACGAGACAATGAATCCACCTTCACGCTTTTTGTTGATTTCGAAGCCCTTTACCTGGCAATGCGCGAGGAAAGCTCAAGGCCGGTAGAAGCCGCCATCACGCTTCTCGGAAGCGTAAAGCGCTGGCTGATCGAGGAAAAAGGGCTGAATTTCGTTCTGGGACGCGCGTACGCAGCATGGGATTACCCGGCCTCCCGGGAGGCCCTGGGATCCCTTTCAATGTTAAGTATGTCACCGCAGTACCTGATGGCCAGACGACCGAGGTCTTCCGCGTGTATCAAGATGTCGCTGGATCTGATGGAAGTGCTGCTCACAAGGCCGGAAATAGGCAACTTTGTAATGGTGGTAACGGATCGCGAATACCTTCCCATAATAGAAAGAATTCGTGAACATGCCGCGGAGGCATGGCTTTTCGTACCCGGGGTTACAAACCTCAGTGAACTTCGCGAACTTGTGGTCAGAGAGCACTGCATGGATGCGCTTCATTTTCTTCCGGAAGAACTCAGGGATCAGATGGGGCGCACGAGCGACTATGACATCGGTGATTATGAAGTCGACGAGGACGATCTGAAACGCTGCGCAGAGCTTCTGCTTCTGGCCAGGGAGAGACTTCAGTCAGATGACATATGGCTGGTTCCATTTCTGAAGGAATACATGAACAGGGAATTTGAAGAACTCAACAACGCAAAACGCAAGGCCATTATCGCCGAGATGGAAGAAAGAAAAGCCATTACCATCGAAAACCGTGAGAACAAATACGGCCCTGGCACGTTTTCCGTCATAGTCGCGGGATGGGACAACGAACTTTTCCGTCAAGCTGAGGAAGAGGGCTGATTTTCATCCCGGTTATGTTCTTTTGGCTTCATTAATACGGAGAAGGACTTCATGCCTACGGGCTTTGCAGTAAATATTGACGGTGAAATGTTCAACGACCCTTCCGGGGCCCGTATTCCCGTTCTGGACAGGGGTTTTCTATACGGAGATTCCATCTATGAAGTTCTCAGAACGTACAACGGGGTTCTTTTCGCCGTAAAAGAGCATTTTGAAAGACTGGACAGGTCCGCATCCGCCCTGGCCCTGACAATACCCCTGAGCCGTGAAGACATGCTCTCCCGTATAAAGGATACAATGAGGGCTGCGGATAACACTGAATCATACGTCCGCATAATAGTCACGAGGGGAGCCGGCGAGATAGGCCTGGATCCCGGCCTGGCGGACAAGCCCAGGGTCATACTTTTTGCAAAAAAGCTCACCCTGCCTCCCTCATGGAAATCCGGACAGGGCATAAGCGTTAAGATAACGGGCATAAGAAGGAATTACGTCGGCGCGCTCAATCCTGCAATAAAGAGTGGAAATTATCTGAACAATATCCTGGCCATGGCTGAGGCCAGGGCGGCGGGCGAAGACGACGCAATAATGCTGGATTTCAAGGGCAGGGTTACAGAGGGAACTACGAGCAACGTCTTTGCCGCCATCGACTCGAAACTGTGCACGCCGCCCCTTGACGTGGGCATTCTCGAGGGTGTTACGCGCAAGCTGCTTGTAAAACTCAGCAGAGATCATGGGATTGAAGTGGATGAAAGGCACATATCCGCCGAAGATCTCAAGAGGGCGGACGAAATCTTTTTTGCAAGCACCCTCAAGGAAGTACTCCCCATAGTAAGTCTGGACGGAAAAACTGTCGGATCAGGAAAACCCGGGCCCGTAACCCTGCAGCTTACCGAATGGTTTGAGGAATTAAAGGGAAAGGTCTGAAATCAACGCAGACGGCGTTCAGATATCCCGGTTGCACACCATCAGCTTCATACCATCCTTGAAAACGACCTGCATCTTGGTGTTGCCGATGTTCTGCATTATTACCCCCCTGCCGAATTTTTCATGCTCGATCAGCTCACCCTCTTCGTAATTCTCCGAGAAATCATAGTCCCTGGCCTCTTCTTCCTCCCTGCCTTGCATGGCCTTGGCCCATGGATCCTTTACCTTCTCCGACTTTTTCCGCCTGCGGCGGGTTTTTGCCTTGCCGCTCTTTCTCGGCTGACGGTAAACGTGAGCATGTTCGCACTCGCTGCATACTACTTTGCGTACCGAGTCCTTTACCAGCTCCTTGACCGTGTGTTTTGTATCGTCCTTGCATTTCGTGCAATATCCCTTAATCTCACTTCCGACTACATATGGCATAATACCTCCTGTGCATCCGAACAGCAGAATAGTATAGCCGAGTACACGCTGTCACTCAAATTCCATCAAGGTTATTTTTTCCGACGTGATGAAGAAATATGTATTATGGGCTGACCCGTCAGGGGATTGGGGTTCGGGTCTTCGGGCACTTCTTTCTGCTCATCCTGCTCATCCAGCTGTGGTATGGATTCATTAACCACGCTGTATCCTTCAGGCTTGAAGGAAACCCGTTCCCTTCTGGCCTGTTCTTCTATGTTGAAAGGCGATTCAGGCACGGGCACTCTCTCCTTCCAGTGTGGCTGAATTTCTGCTCTGCCGCCTGAATCCACTTCCGGCCCCGGCGGCCTTTCAGTCTCAACGTTCACTACCCTGCTTTTGCTGATAACGGAAGGTTTTGCCGGCACCGTTTTCCGGGATACCGGGGCTCCGGCCCTTCTGCTTTCCGGTTCGGGAGATTTGAAAAGATCCGTGCCGTCCTGCTTCAGGGAGTCCTGATCAAAAGCATACGCCACGGTCTGATTCTTCGACATGCTGTCACTGCTGTACCTGCCCACCTGTCCGCGGCTTACGGGAGCCGCCCTGCCCTCCCTTTTCTCAATCTCGATCTGCCTGGACAGCATCTTCCTGTCACCTTTTTCCGCACTGAGCCCGTGTGATCTGATACTCGATAGAAGAACTCTCAAGTCGTCGAAAAGAAGATCGGCGTTGTCGTCCCTTTCTCCTCTATTTATGAGTTTTTCCAGCAGCCCCGTCGCTTCTTCCACGTTGCCCATGAAAAGATGAAGCGTGACCAGGCTCATGTTGTCCATTCTGCCCGTAACAGCCATGGAAACCCCGGTGTCGGTGGACCTTGATGCAACCGCCCGGATGCGATCGACCGCCTCGAAAAGCCTTGTGAGCCACGGAGCCGCATCCGGTCCGATCGCTGTGGATGACAGAACCGATAAAGCATCCGCATACCTGCCTTCGAGACACATTCGAAGGACATCTTCGACACTGCCTTTGTCCCTTGACACGGTCCCCGGTACGTCTTCATCCAGGATCAGCTCCTTGAGGTCGTTCGCCCGCTGAACGACGAACCAGTTTGACGGCATCCGCCTCGCCAGGCTTCTGTAAGAAAGAAGCGAACTGGCGATCCTGCCTTCGAGAAGAAGCTCTTCCGCCTTTTTAACATCCGTAATGCCGGGCACGGAATCCTTCAGCGAAAGAATCCGCCGTACAACCTCGGCCCTTGATGTTCTCTTCAGCCGTTTAAGACTGCTCAGCCTGTTGAAAAGGAAAAGCGCCTCGTCCAGGTAACCCCTGCGCGCCAGATCGTCGGCATCACCCTCCTGTACACCCGGAAGAGAAAGGTCAGCGTGCTTCGACGCTGCCGCATCTTCAAGGATGGGGTCAATTCGGGACGAATCCTTTTTTCTCTTTCTGATCAGGTTTATTATTTCCACAGCACTCTGCCCGTCTCCCATGCGTACCAGGTGTTCGGCCAGGGATTCCGGGTCCGTTCCCGACCAGCGTTTTTCCTTTTCAGACATTTCGCTGAACAGTTTAAATCCAAAGCCGCAACCTGTCGAACTAAAACTTGAAATCCCTTCAACAGGCGTGACGGGTGCCTAAGCGTTGGCCCTGAGATGGTTTTCGATGAAATTCATTACTGATTCACCGGGACGGAAAACTCCGTAATGACCCTCGCAGAGCACATCGGCCTCAAGCTCCATAAGCTTCTGCATACTGTCTTTCCATTTGCGGATATCCGATCCGAACTCATCACTGAACGGACCGTGAATATCCTGACCGAAGAGCACGGTCTCGTCGTCATCTTCGAGAAGGGCCACGATGGAGCCCGGAGTATGACCGGGTGTGTGAACAAGTTCGAGGTTGCATTTGCTGAATTCAAGGGTATCGGTTTCGCCCTCCATCAGACGGTCTATCCCCACGCCGGGAAGACTTATTCCATACCAGCCGGATGCTGTTAAAACGCTGTCTCCTGTCCTGATTGCGTCTGCGTCCAGAATGTGCGCAACAATCCTGCATCCCGACTGCTCCTTTACCACGTGAGCGGCTCCGATATGGTCCACGTGAGCATGCGTTAGCACCAGTGTGTGAATTGTATCCGGATCAAACCCGGCCTCGTGGATGTTATCCCTGATCCTGGCCCAGCCCTTTCCCGCGCCGCAGTCAATGAGCACCAGTTCGCCCAGATCCAGAGCATAAACCATACAGTCTGCGTCCGCCGAAATACCTGAGCCTCCGACAAGGTAAACTGATTGAGTAATCTTCCTGAACATTATGCGCCCCCGGCAAAATCCACTACATAGGCATCATCCCTGATGATTTCCGTTATCCCGCCTTCTGAGTCTTTCAGAACAGCCCTCTTCAGGCTGATCCCGGGCTGCGTCTGAGGTATGTAGACCCTGTCGATATGTACAACGGCTTCGGGCCTGGAGAAATCATCCGCACCCACTGTGCCCCCGAAATGATCACTGCGGCCGAATGCAATGTGCAGGCCGAGTTTTTCGTCAAGCAGTATTACGCCCGTCGGCTCTATTCCGAAATCACCCAGGACGCCCAGCCCGAGCTCGGCCAGGTTGCCATAGGCCGGTTCCTGTATCAGTTTTTCCCTTTCGGCAACTGCCGCTGCTCCTTCTCCCTGAACCATTACGGCCCTGTTTTCATCTATTGAATACAGTACTACTTCCTCCCCGAACTGAACCGGCAGCACGCCGGATGAGCGAGAATAATCCTCTTCTCCCTCGTAAGGCACGATGTATGCCTCTCCGGAAGGAAGATTTCCCGCAGTGCCCGCTTCGGGAAACAGACCGCCGGATGCATGGGCTCCTCTGTTCCTGAGATCGAGTATCAGCCTGTGAGAATTTTCACCGTCCACCACGAAATCGATTAGGGCTTCTTCAGCGCTGTCCAGAAGCCGTGCAAGCAGATTTACGCGCCTGTTAATTTCGACGTAATCCAGCCTCAGGGAGTCAATCATGTTCATTTGAAAACCGGGCATGGTGGCAGCCCTGAAACCGTACCCGGAAGCCTTCAGTTTCAGCGGCGCCGTGCAGGACAGCTCCGTGGGCGCGATGAAAATAGTGTGCGAGCGGAATATGCTGTCAAAGGGCTCCATTATTTCAGGGTCGAGATCATCCGCATTCACCGGCAGATGACCGAAGCGGTGGGCCCAAGCGCCCTCTGGAAGGTCGGCGTTGTTCGTTCTCGTATTCCGGTAGAGGTACAGATGGACATTCATGCCCAGTGTGTCAGTGAGCGGCGCGAGCGCGGATGCCCATTCAAGGACCATTTCGCGACGCAGTCGCCACTGCTCGTTGTCCTCAAGCTCCGGGTCCGGCAGATCCACGAGAAAGGCCATTGCATTGTCCTTATGCCCGGGGCTGAATACGCGCTGTACAAGTTCCACCAGTTCCGGGCCTTCGAGATTGTCAGTCATTTTCGACCTCCGCTTTTTTCAAGAATCCTTTCCAGGTCAACGACAGCATTCGCCGTATAGGCAATGTCGAGGACCAGGTCGATCAATTTGTGATTTTCATAAAGGAATGGAAGGCACAGTATTGAAGCATCCGAAAGCGCGATCTCATAATCCGCGCCAGTAATGTCCCTTCGGGCATCGATGGTGGACAGGATCTGGTTTTCGGCAATGATCCGGGCGCTTTTCTGCTTAACCGCAGCGCCGGCAAGGCCCGGGCCGGTTCTGGACGCAATGTCAGGCTGATTCCTGGTCAGATTCAGTCCCGGATCACCGAAATACTGCCTCATCCGGAAATTGAATGCAGTAACGTAGACCCTGTCGATTCGGGGCAGAACAGCAAGGCTGTCCCTTTTCCCCGGCACCGGGGGCCATTCAATCGAGAAAGAAGCAGTGAAACTCCAGAACGGAAACCATACTATGGTCTGACTGGTCCCGGCATCCAGCACGGCCGCGCTCATGGGACACGCTCTTAGCCTGCCGGTTTCAGTCACCTCATATGCCATGCCGCACTTCCGACATCCAAACAGCAAGTCTCCATTGAGGCCTGACAGTTCCTCGCCGCATTGCGGGCATCTCAGAGCAACCGCCCTCGTCCTCACGGCATGTGCATTATCGTCACCCGCCATTGCCATCCGCCTTCCCGCCGTCGGAATCTTTGAGCCGTGCCGCCTCATCATCAGAAAAGACCCCTGCAAGCGATTTGAAAATCCGGTCCTCCAGATATTTCTGATCACTTCCTCCTTCTTCATATATGGAAATTCCATCCTCATAAACCAGTTCACTGTTAAACCTGATCAGGCTCAAACCCGTGAGTGCGACAAGGACCCCGATAATGACGGCCATGAGCAGGAGCACCACGCCTATTGCGGGGGCCAGGAACAGCAGCCTCAGGCCCTGTCCCAGCATCAAGCCCACCAGCCCGATGAGGGCGGCCGCTCTGAGATATTTATTCTCGGAATCCTGTGGAGCCCGTCCGTAAAGCAGTTTATGCGTAACACCGTCCAGGGTGCCCCTGTAAATCGAATTGTCAATCCTGTACCTGAACAGCCAGATCGGGTAGAAAATCAGTTTCTTTGTTGCGGATGCGATAACGACGTGTCCGCTTCCACGGGGCACTTCCAGTTCCTTCTGCATAGAGAGAACATGACCCAGCCGGCTCATTTCGAGCCTGTCATACGGCATCAGGCCGTCCTTTTCCATGGAATTAAGTGCTTCATCCAGCCGGACATTCTTCAGGCCCCAGTATGGTATATCGCACGCAGGCCTGAATGCTTCATAGTCTTCGGAAAAAACCTTCGTAACCGTTGTCTCTGTGTCATCCCGGATCTTCCTCAACCTGCCCGTTTTCATGGCCGTAATCCAAGAATACGGGACAAAGAAAAGGTCTGCCTGATCCACGACGGCCCGGTCGGCCGTCCGGGGGGTCAGAAGCCCTGCATTTAGCATTTTTTTTATGCATACGGATTTTACGGTTTTTTCATCCATGACGGACGGAATATAATACCTCTGCGAAGACGAGTATCCCACGATTGCGGATTTGAGACTGCAGTACCTGCAGCGAACCACGAGGCTCCCGTGCTCAAGGGGAACGGATGCGCCGCATTCAGGGCAGCTGACTCTTCTGGCCGAACTGTTTTTCATGTTTCCTGTTTCCGTTCACCCTGCACGCGGCTTCCTGTATTTTTCAGAAACCAGCGGGAAACGGGCAGCATCAGGATTACTATGACAACGGCTGCATAGTCCGGAAAAACCGCCGCCAGCAGCAGGTTTATCAGGAGCAAAACGCCTGCTGTTTTTTCAGAACTCGAATCATTTATCATAATTAAGGCGGCCGGATCAGGGTCAACGAACCATACCTGCCCGGAAACCGAGTCGACGAGCCCGCTGTACTGCCTGTTTTTCAGCGTAAACCTTACGGCTTCAAAGGGAATGTAAACCAGGTTTGCGTCAGGCTCCGGACCGGCATCCGCATTTATCCTTTCAACCGCCCGCTCGAGCGCTTCGTCCGCCTGCACATCGGGCTCCAGGCAGGTAAAGTCCTCATCATCCGCGGTTGACTCCGGATTGAAAAATGCGCGCTCCCCCTGTGGAACGCGATGGGCCGAAAGATCCACATCAGGACTTTCGACCGCAGGAATCCAGTACACGGCATCATCGATGCTGAACCTCCAGAAGGGATACAGCACCGTCTTCTGCTCCCTCACCACGGGTGTCAGGTTTATGCTCCTTTTCTTCAGCCACCTTGATATGCAGCTGCCCGTGTTCTTCCTTTTTACCTGCGGTCTGATGCGGTAAACGAGTCTCTGCTCATTCAGCTCAAGGAAAAGCGGGGCCTCGCAGTGCTCACACGTGCAGAACATCTGCTCCGGCAGAACGGGTATGTCCGCGCCGCAGTTTCTGCAGGAAACATGATGATGTATATCGAGATCTTCTGCGGACATGTCTGATATTATACATGAATTCGCACTCCGCGGTATGCCCTAATAATTGTTCCAATAATCTTTACATTTAGCGGTTATCCATGGATGATCCATGTAATTGAATATTACGGAGCATATGGATCAGCATTTTGGCACGGGCGTTTAAAACAAGGCGGGAAATATCATCTGGAACCGGACTGGTCCTGTGTCTGGTATTCGGACTGGCCATAACCGTTATACAGACGCTGGAGTCCTTTGTTCCCCAGTGGAAAATCAGGATCGGCGAGCCCCTTCCCGTTACACTGCGCCTGCCTTCGACGTACTTCCGTCTCACCTTCCTCAGAAGCGAGGCATCCTACATGGCCACAGGCGCATCCACATGCCCCGGAATAATCGCACGCGGAAGCACCTTGAGGACATGGGAGTGCAAACAGCTGGCAAAGGCCTATGACAGGACGCGCCACCCGCTGAAACTCAGCCGGACAGCGGGCTACCTCGCCATCAATCTGCTCGTAATACTCATGCTCATACTCGTGATGAGGCGCTTCGGCCCCTTCAGGGCAAGGATGGTACGCACACACTTGGTCTGTCTGCTGCTGATGACGCTGCTTCTTGTAGGAGCCAAGGCCTTCCTGCTGTTTACCTCATGGCCGGTCTATTACCTGCCTGCAGCCATAATACCCATGCTCGCGGTCTATTTCCTCGAACGCCGGGCCGCACTTGTGTTCAATATCGTTACATCTTTCTGGCTTGCCTCACTCATCAATTTCGATGTCCAGGCCTTCGGCATCTTCCTTGCCCAGGCAATGGGGGCGTATTTCATACCGCAGCAGAGGCGCAGGCCTTCCAACATTCTCAAGGCCGGATTCTTTGCCGGCTGGGTCGCCCTTGCGCTTACGCTCGCCAGCACACTGCTGTTCGCCGGAAACCTGGACATCTATGATGACTTCAGCGAACACTGGGACCCGCGTTATTCGATATGGATAGCATCGCTCGCGGGCGGAATCTTCTCGGGCATCATATCATGGGCGCTCGTTCTCCCGGTGGGAATGCTGCTCGGGGAACTGTCCAGGTCAAAGCTCATGGATCTCCAGGACCTGGATCACCCGCTGCTCGTAAAGCTCAGGGAGGCTGCGCCCGGGACATGGGAGCACTCCAGGAGCGAGGCAAACCTGGCCGAGGCCGCGGCCGCCGCGATTGGGGCCAACGCCCAGCTCGTTCGCGTGGGCGCCTACTTTCACGATGTGGGAAAGATGCTGAACCCCGAATACTTCATAGAAAACCAGGGCGGAGGTCCCAACCCGCATGACGAGATGGATCCGGACATATCGGCCGACGCCATAATGGCCCATGTAACGGACGGGGTGAGAATACTGAGAAAGGCCAGGATGCCGGAGGCTGTCGTGGATTTTGTCTACACGCATCACGGAACCAGCCTCATCGAGTTTTTCTGGCACAAGAACATGGCCATGGGAAACCCCGGTGATTATGCGGAAAAGGATTTTTCCCACCGCGGGGTGCCGCCGTTTTCAAAGGAAACGGGCATTCTCATGCTCATCGACGCGATAGAGGCAGCCGCGAGAACCGTGGAGAAGCCTGAAAAGGGCAAGTTCGAGCACCTGGTGCATACGATAATTTTCAGCAAGATAGACATGGGCCAGCTGGACAACAGCGGCCTCAGCATACAGAATCTCAAGGACATCGGCAGCACCCTGGTGGACACGCTCGTCAATATCTATCATGCAAGGATCAAGTACCCGTGGCAGACCGAGGAGGATCTTGAAGGCATCAGTACGTCCAGCCTGATGATGGCGCAGTCGTCAACGGGCAGCGTCCCTGTGCCCGAGCAGAAGGTGCTGCATCTCGATAACGGGTCAGGACCCGTAGAGTCCACGCCTGCTCAGGATTCCACTCCTGCTCCTGCTCCTGCTCCAGCCACTGCACCTGAACCGGCAGAACCTGCCGCACCTGCCGCGCCTGCGCCTGCTCCTGCTCAGGATCCTGCTGCTCCTGCTCCTGCTAAATCAACAAAAACCCCCGTGGGCCTCCCGTCGCCCAACCTCCCGCCTAACAAAGATAAAAACGAATAAAAACCGACTCTTTCCGACTTCAAAACGGCTCTTTCCGACTTCAAAACGGCTCTTTCCCGTTTCAGTGCGGATGTAAAGGGCCTGCTGGAGGCGTCCTCCTGAGTACTCAGGGCGTCTTCCTGAGTTCTCAGGGCGTCTTCCTGAGTTCTCAGGACGGATTCCCTGATGATAACGGCTGATACCCGGAATTTTTTGCAAGTTGCTTCGTCATCGTCCCTGACTGAGGGGGTGATGACATAATTAACTTTACACGGGATTCATGTGGTATTCTTGTCTGCGGACACAGGGGACAACATGAACAGAATCACATTTCCGGCGGCGTTCGTAATCCTTATGCTGATTTCGTGCAATGGCGAAAAGGAAGAACCATCCGACGCGGGCATGGACGTTCAAATCACCCCCGATGCCTCCGGCGACTCGGACACAGACAGTGACACGGACTCAGATATGGATTCCGATTCTGACACAGATTCTGACACGGACACTGATTCGGATTCTGACACGGACGCCGACGCTGGAACATGGCAGCCAATCCCGGACGGTGGCAAGTACTGCGGCGAGCACTGCAGGCAAGTGACGTTTACTCCGGAAGTACAAACAACCTATGATTTGAATAATGGGTATTTAGCATACAAAGATAACAGTAGTGAATATTTGTGGTTAATAGATTTAGAAAATGAAAAACAAATAAAAGTAGCAGATACTCAACGGCCAAATTATATAGTGTATTATCCTACCATAAATTCCTCATGGGTGTACTACATTTTAAACTGTAGAAGAGGAGAAATAGAAAGCACAGATATTTTATATCGTCGTAATATAATTACATGGGAACTTCAGGAGCTGAAGCGTTATAAATATGAAGAGGAACATAGCCCCTTTAGTCTCCTTGCCCGGGGTGATTATGTCTGCATGAACATGTCACCACCTTTAGGCGACAACTCGAACCAATACATCGAATGCATCAACCCGGAGACTAAAACCATAAAGACTATTTCGGACCAGGACAGTATTGGAACACCGATACACAACGGAGAACATGTTGCATATGTTTATATGATACCAAATCCGCCTTTCGGCAGCGGCACGCATATCAAGGTTCGCAATATCGAGGATGGAGGAGTAGCCAAGTTATGGGATTATCTCGGAGATAAAGGGCGTCAACACATGTCCTCCAATGGTCTTGTCTGGATAGACTTGAGGAATGACACACTGGGAAACAAGAACGGCAACGCGAGCATACATAATTCTGACATCTACTATCTTGATCTTCAAACCATGATAGAAACACCGTTATGTACAAATTCGGCAATACAGGACTGGCCTGCCATAGATGGTAATCTGGTTGCATGGGAGGACCAGAGAAACAGTCCTGATCCAACCCGTTCGGTTCCTCAGGATCTGGATATTTATTTATATAATTTGGAGACAAAGGATGAAGTAAACTTAACCGAAGGCATTTCCGACTGGAAATTCTATACCAGGATTTCCGGCAAGTGGCTGACGTTCCAGATGCCGAGTGATCCCGGGATAAACATCTTCGCCGTCGACCTTGAGGCAATGGGGCTGTATTCGGAATAAACAAACCGCATCGCGCATGGTGGCGGTCGGTGGTGCAATGGAGATAGTTCAGGCCGGAGGAAATTCAGAGGATATCGCAATTTGCGATATCCTCGAATACGAGAACCTATGAAAATATCGTTTTTCATAAGAATGTACGAGCATTTACCGAGCAGGGAATCGCCATGCTGTCGGGCGTGCTCAGGTCAAAGCATGCGGTGGCGGTGAACATAGCCATAATGCGGGCGTTCGTAAAACTGAGGGACATTCTGATCTCGCACAGGGAACTTGAACACAAGCTGTATGAGCTTGAGGGCCGCATAGAAAACCACGATGAACAAATCCACCGCATCTTTGATGCAATCCGAAAAATGATGGCGCCTGAGTCGAAGCCTGTTAAAAAAATCGGGTTCTGTACTGATGAATGAGATGGGTCAGAATGCGCCCGATCATTCCCGGAACTGTCCGGGATGCTTCTTGACGATTTACACACATATGTGTAATAATCTATCATGAAGCGGCGGGAGCTCGAAAGACGCCTGAGGAAACTCGGGTGGCGGCGCTCGCGGCATGGTAAAAAGCACGATGTCTGGACGGACGGAGAAAAGGAAGAAGCAGTCCCGCGTCATGCTGAAATCAACGAGAATCTTGCGAGGAAGATACTGAAGAATGCAGGAGGGAAATGATGCGTTTTGAGGGAAAAGTCCGGAAGGACGGCAGATTCTGGCTCATTGAAGTACCCCTTCTTAATTTGATGACGCAGGGACGAAGCAGGAAGGAAGCCTTTGAGATGATAAGGGACGCCATCGAGTCTCTCGTGAACCGTGAGGGCTTCGAGGTGACGGTGTATCCGGGCAGGAAGGACGTTTTTGAAGTGGGGTCCTCAGATTCAGTGCAGATGGTGGCACTGCTCTTAAGGAGACAGAGGGAAGCGCACGGGTTGCCTTTGTCTGAAGTAAGCAGGAGACTCAATCAAAGCTCACCGAATGCCTATGCGAGATACGAACAGGGAAAATCAGTACCGTCAGTTGAAAAGCTCAGGGAGCTTATGAGTGCCGTGAATCCGGGTAAATCGCTCGTAGTGCGTGAGAGCAGGCTGTAGTGCCCTTGAATCCGCCTGTTCCCGAGCCTTGCTCCTCAAAAAGACATAAGCAGTAGAAGGAACAACTTGAAAGATATTGAGGAAAAACTCGAATCCATTGAACGCGTACCGCTGGGTCAGTGGCCCACGCCCGTAACCCGGGCGCGTTATCTCGGCCGCGCTTACGGCCTCGATTCGCTGTGGATAAAGCGCGACGACGCATCCGCGCCCGTAGTCGGCGGAAGCAAGGTGAGAAAACTCGAATACCTTCTCGCACCTGCTCCTGAAATCATCGTGACAACGGGAGGCACAGGCTCTAACCACGTGCTTGCAACAGCCTACTACGGCCTTGAAAAAGGCACGCGCACGTGCGCCGTTCTGGCAAGGCAGCCCGTGGATGATCATTCAGAACTCATGCACGGTCTCATTCAGAAATGGTGCGAAGAAACCGTTGTCGTAAATACCTGGACAGCGGTCGCGCCAGCGGCAGCTAAAATGCTTGTAAGGCATCCCGGCTGCATGTTCGTCCCCCCCGGAGGCACAACGCCCCGGGGCATGACGGGTGCCGTGCGCGGCGCCCTTGAGCTTGCAGAGCAGGTCGAATCAGGCCTTTTGCCCGAGCCGTCCTGGATCGTTGTTGCCGCTGGATCCGGCGGGGCCGCGGCCGGACTTCTGCTCGGGCTCGCAGTTTCGGGCATGAAGACGCGCATTATGGCCGTGCGTGCATCCGCCTTTGTATCGGGTAACTCAGTCACAATAGCCGCACTTGCACGAAGGACGGCGGGGTTTTACGGATTCGATATGGAAGCCCATGTCAGAGCGGACCTGATAAAGGTCGCTCATGATCAGATCGGCCGGGGCTATGGATACCCGACCACGCAGGCGCAGAAGGCCCTGGAGATAACGCGGGATCTCGAAGGAATCCCTCTGGACCCGGTTTACACCGCAAAGGCCATGGCGGGACTTGAGGCTGCTGCAGGATCACTTGATGGTACGGTAGTCTTCTGGAACACATATGCCGCACCCTCTCTGACGTAGAACCCTGTATCACCATCGCATTCAGTTGATTGTTGTAGAATTTTCCGCGTGGTTGTATGGTAATTCAACATGTACAGTATATTTCCTAAAAAGGAGGTCAGGTAATGAGACTGTTGACCCGAGCTGATTTTGACGGCCTTGCATGCGCGATTCTTCTCAAGGAACTTGGCATAGTGGATGATCTCAAGCTGATACATCCCAAGGATGTGCAGGACGGCAAAGTCGAAGTCACAAAGGACGATGTTCTGGCCAATGTTCCCTACGTTCCGGGATGCGGCCTGTGGTTCGACCATCATTCCAGCGAGGAAGAGCGACTGTCCATGCAGGGCAAATTCGAAGGCGACAGCCGTCCGGCGCCGAGCGCTGCCAGGGT
>Ga0272442_10006245_pt1 | contig 15739 bp, 7 predicted proteins | sample SSMForm2O_FD_200262 | JGI IMG/M metagenome (GOLD analysis project Ga0272442, IMG submission 200262) | Marine sediment archaeal communities from Little Sippewissett salt marsh, Falmouth, MA, United States - SSM-Form-2O | ecosystem: Environmental > Aquatic > Marine > Wetlands > Sediment ...
ATCCTTGGCCGCCGCAGTCAATATTGCGCGTTCTGGTGGGGCCCCCGGTCACGGCGGGTGGCTTTTCTGCGGTTTGATCAGTCCAAGGTCCCGGTATTCAACATGACCCGCTCGGAAGGGGTATACCCGGAACTTGAACGTCAATACTATCCCAAGGCCGGAGCACCGAATCCCGAGGCGCGTCTGGCCGTGGCGGATCTGGATTCCGGAAACATTCACTGGCTGAAAGTTCCCGGGGATGGTGATCACTACGTGGCGCATCCCCGCTGGTCCTCCGACGGTTCCCATCTCTATTTCCAATGGCTGAACCGGGGGCAGGACCACTTGAAAGTGTACCACTGGGGCGGCCCGAATTCCGAGGTGGCGGAGGTGTACTCACAGAAGCGTTCCACCTGGGTGGATTTCCTGGAGGATGATGACCTGGCGCTTCTCGAAAGGGGCGGTCTCATCATTCGCGCCGCCCGGGGGGACTGGCACCATCTTTTTCGTGTTTCCACCAACGGCCGGGTCCAACCATTGACCCGCGGAGAGTGGGGGGTTGGCTCCATCCTCCAGGTGAATGAAAAGCGGGGTGAAGTCCTCTTTACCGCGTCCCGGGAAGACAGCACGCAATCCAGGGCATACCGGGTGTCATTGAAAGGTTCCGGTCTGCGCTGCCTGACGCCGCAACCGGGATGGCATACCGTTACGCCCTCACCGGATGGGCGATGGCTGTTGGATCGTCACTCCGCCCTGGATCGCCCCGCCAGGCTCGACCTCAGGGATCATCGCGGTCGCCTGGTTCGGAACCTCGGAGATTCAGCCACTCCGGCGGTAACGGAATACAAGCTTGACCGGGTGAAACTCATGCGCGCTCCCGCCGGCGACGGCGTGATGCTGCCGCTGCTTATGGTGACACCGCCGGAATTTGATCCAGAGAAAAAATATCCCGTGATCCTGCAGGTTTACGGCGGTCCCGGAGCCATGTCCGTGCGCAATGGTTTCCCCGGATATCGCTGGATACCGGCATTCTACCTGTCCCAGATGGGGGTGGTGGTCGTGGCGGCGGATCATCGCGGCGCCGGACATCACGGCCAGGCGGGAATGGATCAAATGCACCGCAAACTCGGGCATTGGGAGATCCATGATTATTCCAAAGTAGTGGAATTCCTGAAGACCAAGTCCTGGATCGACGGCAAACGTATCGGGATCAGTGGCGGCAGCTACGGCGGTTACGTTTCCGCCCTGGCTCTGGCCCGGGCCCCGGAAGTTTTTCAATTTGGAATCGCCAGTTTCTCGGTTACGGACTGGAAACTCTACGATTCGGTTTACACGGAACGCTACATGGATACTCCGGACGAGAATCCCGAGGGATACAAGACCGGCTCGGTATTGGAGCATGTCAAGACCTATCGCGGCGGGCTGCGCCTGGTCCACGGTACCATGGACGATAACGTGCACATTCAGAATTCCCTCCAACTGCTCGACCTCCTCCAGGATGCGGGTAAACCCGTGGAGTTCATGGCTTTTCCCGGAGAGCGTCATGGTTTCCGTGGTCTTAAACGGGGATTCGATTCCCGTTGCAGCCTGGATTTCTGGAGCCGTATGTTCTTCGGCCGCGCCTGGTCTGAAACCCCATGAAAGCTCTCGGTTCCAAACCGGATCCCCGGGAAGAGCAGGAGGCCTTGCGCCGTATCGTGCGTCTGGCCCTGGAAGAAGACCGGGTGGACAAAGATGTTACTACCCTTGCCCTGGAGGCGTTCGACGGCGAGGTCAGAGCCGAGGTGATCGCCAAAGCCCGGGGAGTGCTTTCCGGGACCCCGGCATTCCGGGAAGTATTCCGGCAGGTCGATCCGAATATCAGCGTCGAATCACGGCATCGGGATGGGGATTTTTTGGTCCCGGGAGACCTGGTACTTGAGTTGACCGGCAAAGAAGGTTCCATTCTGCGCGGAGAACGAACGGCATTGAATTTCATGCAGCGGCTCAGCGGTATCGCAACCCTGACCCGCAGTTTCGCGAAACGCCTGGAGGGCTCCGGCGTAACACTTCTGGATACCCGCAAGACCACCCCGGGTATGCGCCTGCTGGAAAAACGGGCGGTCCGGGACGGCGGTGGAGCCAACCATCGTATCCACCTGGCGGACATGGCCATGATCAAAGACAATCATATCCGCATGGCCGGGAGTATTTCCCTGGCGGTGGAGGCGGTGCGCCGTCACAGCCCCGAAGTCGCCGTCGAGGTGGAAGCCCAGGACCTGGAGCAATTCATGGAAGCCCTGGAGTTGCCGGTGGACGTGATCATGCTGGATAACTTTACCGAGGAAATGGTTCGGCGGGCGGTGGCGCTGAACCGGGGCCGTCGCAGGCTCGAATTGTCCGGGAATATTACTCAGGAAACCATAACGGGCCGGGCATTGCCGGGGATCGATTTTATCTCTTCCGGATCCCTTACCCATTCTTACCAATCCCTGGACCTCAGCCTGGAGATCCGGCCCGAGTGAGGAAAAGACAGCATGGATGAAATACGAAACACCGAAGTCCTGATCATCGGCAGTGGTGTCGCCGGCAGCACCGCCGCGCTTGAGCTGGCGCGCCTGGGCGTGCGTTCACTGGTTATCAACAAGGGACCCGACGCGTCGGCGACCAACACCTGGCTCGCACAGGGAGGTATCGCTGCTTTGAACGGCGAGGAGGAACCCGCGGTGTTCATGGACGACATCGTTCGCAGCGGAGATGGTATCAACCATCTTCCCGCGGTGGAGCAGGTGGTATCCATGTCCAGGGAACTGGTGGAACGCATCCTGATCGAAAAACTCGAAGTACCGTTTTCCACCCGGGAGGGCAAGTTCGACCTGGCCCGGGAGGGCGCTCATTCCACCCGCCGGGTTCTGAATGTAAAGGACATGACCGGTCGGGTTATTCAGCAACACCTGGACACGGCCATACGCAGGGAACCGCAGATCACCATGCTTTACAACCATCAGGCCGTTGACCTGCTGGCCTGCCCGCATCATTCCGTTAATCCCCAGCGTCAATACGGGGAACCCCGGGTGGTTGGGGCATATGTGTTGAATCTTGAAACCGGCCGGGTGTGGCGTATTTTCGCCAGGCAGGTGATTCTCGCAACCGGGGGGCTGTCGAGTATTTTTCTCAACTCCACCAATCCTCCCGACGCGGTGGGCAACGGGATCGCCATGGCCCGCAGGGCCGGGGCCCGGCTGGCCAACCTGGAATACGTTCAATTTCACCCAACTTCCTTCTACCGGAAGGGTGGTGGAGAACCTTTCCTGATTTCCGAGGCCGTACGGGGCGAGGGAGCGAAACTCAAGACCCTGAAGGGTGATTACTTCATGCCCCGTTATTCAAAACAGGCGGATCTGGCTCCCCGGGACGAGGTGTCCCGGGCCATTTATGAAGAAATGATCCGCCACGGAGATGATTATGTTCTCCTGGACCTGGCCTCTTTCGCTGAAATCGACATCGAGGAGCGTTTCCCCACCATAACCGCCCACTGCCGTTCGCAGGGACTGGATATAACCGAAAGGCCGATCCCCGTGGTACCCGCGGCGCATTACAGTTGCGGTGGCGTGCTGGTAGACCTGAGGGGGCGGACAAGCTTGGCGGGATTGTACGCGGTAGGGGAAGTTGCCTGTACCGGAGTGCACGGCGCCAATCGACTGGCTTCGGTATCTCTTCTGGAGGGAATGGTCTGGGGTTCCCGGACTGCGGAAGATATTGCCCGGCTCCTGGAGGAGCCAACGGCATGGATTGCCATGGATGAGATCCCGGCCTGGCAATATCCTCCCAATGAAGAAGAGCCGGATCCGGCGTTGATTTGGCAGGATATGTCCACGGTTCGGTACACCATGTGGAATTACAGCGGCATCATACGTACCGATCGCCGATTGGATCGGGCCCGGGCCGACCTGGAATACCTCAGCCACAGAATTCTCAAGTTCTACCGACGGGTAAAAGTGACTCCCGCTATCATCGACTTGAGGGACAGTGTCCAGGCTTCGTTATTGGTGGTTGCCGCGGCCCGGCACAACAAGGTGAGCCGGGGCGCCCATTTCAAGGCTCCGGGTAAATAAATCCGCCAACTAAGCTTTGCGCTGGGAGAACCTGAACCGGCGGTTCGCAGTCAACGCTATTTCAAAACCGGTCCCGGGTAATCGGTACGTTGCGCAAGGGCTTTTCCCGGGAAGATTCTTTCGCCTATGTCTTCGTGCCCTAGTGCCGGTCGGATTGAAGAGAAGTCGGTCAGGAGAATTTCGATCTAGAGGTATCCCAGGCTTTTGAGGGATTCGATTTCCGCCGGGGAGAGGCCTTTTTCCCGGGAATGCCCCCGCTTTGCCGGGATTGTATCCAGGAAAGCCCGGAAAAAATGCAGCAGTGAATCTTTCGTCAGGGGCTGTTCGGCGGCAAGGTTCGTTGTTTCCCCGGGATCCCGCTCCAGGTTGAACAATCGCAGGCAGTCCGCTCCGGTGACCGGAAGATTAATCATTAATTTGTATGGCCATTGGATCACCGCGTAGTCGGGATATCCGTGGGTGAGAATCGACCTGTGAATGGTACGCCGGGCCCGGGATTCCAGCAGGGACAAGCCCTGGGTCAGGGAGTAATAGGGATAGGGAAGGCTGAAAATCTGCGCCAGGGTGACCACCAGGTCGGAGGTGACCACCACGTGTTCCAATACCCGCGGCTCCATACCCGGCACATGGAATATCAGGGGAATTCCCAGGCCTTCTTTGTAAAGTACGTGGCCGTGACCGATCAGGCCGTGTTCGCCGATGGCCTCGCCATGGTCCGACAGAATCACCACAAGTGTATCTTCGCCGAGACCCTTATCCTCAAGAATTGCCAGGATACTTCCCAGTGCCCAGTCTCCATACAGCAGGTTCTCGTCGTACAGACGTTCCAGCAGGTTGAGGTCGTGCCGGGCTTTGACATGACTGTCATGGAACCAGTTGCTGGCCAGGAGAAGCTCCGGGCTTTTCACCTTGAATCGATCCTGGAAACGGCCCAGGAACGGCGTGGGCATAATGGTGGGATCATGGGGTTCCCGGATGTGCAGATAAAAATAGAAAGGGCGTTCTCCACGTTTGTTCAACAACTGTCTGAACAGGGGAACAAACTCTTCCGCCATGGTCACGGGTTTGTCGTCAAAGAGCTGGATGAATTCCTGGAAGCCCCGCTGGTATCCGAAGGTCCGGCTGAAATTGGGATTGCCGGATATCGCCGCGGTAAAATATCCCTTGTCCCGGAGCAATTCCGCCAGGGTGTTGTTGTCCGGGGACAGGCTCGAGTACTCCTTGGCGATCACCCCGTGTACGTCCGGGGGCAATCCGGTCAATAGCGTACCGGTGGAAGCAAGGGTATAGGAAGCTTCGGAACGGGCGGCGGTGAATCGAAGGGATCGTTCAGCCATCCGGTCGGAGTTTGGAGTGGCCCCGCGTGGATGGCCGTAACAGCCGAAATGATCTCTCCGGGCCGCGTCCAGCAGGAGAACCAGGAGGTTCTTTCCCCGGGCCATATCCCGGTAGCGCTTAAGCTCATTCGGAACCGGTGGTTGCGTCCATACCAGGTCACTCTGGATTACGCGCAGGGAACTAGCCCTGGGAAGTCGTGGAATGATGTCCACCCGCTGGGGTTTGCCCGCTTCCAGCGGAATCCTCACCGTTGAGTCGCGCCGGAATTCTCTTACAAAGACCCGGGGCTTTCCCCTTGCCGTGGAAATCTCGATTGAACATGGAACGGCGGTATCTTCGGGAGGGGCCAATGTGAGCTCAAGGTGTTCTCCCGGCAAGGGCAGGATATGGTAGCGTAATCTTCCGGGCGTAAGGATCAGGTTCCGGGATTCCATTTCTCCGGGAGCCCGGGTGCGCCTCCCCGCTTCCCGGGGGAACAATACCAGTTTATAAAATGAAGCCCTCCGGTCCGCTGAAAATTCCAAAATATTCTCGCCCCGGACAATCCATTTTTCCGGGAGGATGATCCGCGATGACAGGTTCTTGAGGGAGTGGCCGTTCAGGCGGATTTCGCGTATGTTGTTTGCCGGCTGAATGTCCGTCTTGAGCACGTAGGCGGTTTTCTCCAAGGCCTGGAAGATGATGCCGCCGTCGGCGCCGGCGTTGAGACGACGGTGAAAGCGTCGGTTTGCGCCCAACAAGGGCGGGCTCCAATTTCCCCGGAAATGGAATGCGTCGGCATGGTTGTTGAAACGGAGAACCAGCCGGCCGTCGAGTATCCCGGGCGGAAATTCCCGGCGGGTAAGCGGAGCTCGGCCGCAGGCAGTCATCAGGATCAGCGTTGCCGCGGCCAGGCGCAAGGTTCGGGAGTTCATGGGGTTACAATGTAGCCCGGATCCGACGGGAAATCAAGTTTATCCAATCAGGAGGGCGGATTCTTCATGGGGCAACTTCATGTCCCGGCTGAATTCACTCACTGCTGCGGGAAGCCAGGCTATAGGTGATTTTCCGCACCTGTTGCGCCCATTGGGAATGGGTCCGTGAGCGGTCAAATAGAGAATGGGGAATAGGAGTGCCGAAGCAGAACCGGATTTCGGAATTGCGGTGACGCAGCATTTCTCCGGGCAACAGGATGGTTTCCGCATATAGGCGTAGCCCCAGTAGCCGGCGCAGGCGGGCGATGCGGTAGAAGCGGTCGCTGTTGCGTCCCGAGATAAAGCAGGGTACCACGTCACGGTGGAACTGGATGGCCTTGGTGATGAAGGTCTTGTGCCACTCCGGATCCTGGATCCGTCCCCCGATCCGCCGGGACACCTCGCCGGCGGGAAAGATCATGATCTGACGGTCCGAGGCGAAGGCTTCATTCACCGCGCGGATCTGTTCCCGGGTGTTCTGGCTGAACACGTTGATGCCCACGATCAGCGGCAAGAGGTTGGGGATATATTCGAACAGCATGTTGGAGGGCGAAACCACGTTGCCCTGGAGGCGGTGGATCACCTGCAGGAAGGCGATGGCTTCCATGCCGCCCTGGGGGTGGTTGGCCACGTACACGTGGCGGCGGTCGCGGGGGATGGCCTCGGTCCCGACGGTATGGATGGCCAAACCGAAATCCTCGATGAGGCCGTCCACGTAGTCCATCCCCACTTTGCGCCAATGTCGCCCGTGTATGGCGTTCAATTCGTCCTGGCGCATGATGCGCTTCAACAGGTTGACCGCCGGACGCGGCAGGGCCCGCAGAAAAGGAGAACCCGATTCCCGGATCACCCGCTCCAGGTCCACTACCGTCGGGGTCAGTCGTTCGGAAAGGTCCAGGGTGTCCTCCTTTGGGGCCGCGGCGATCAATATGCGCGGGCGCTTTACTATACGGGAAAACCGCTGTTTTGTAAACAGGATCCGGGAGCGGTTCTATCAGTGTTGTCCCGGGGAAGAAAGCTTTTCCATGCGGCATGTCACCTTACTTCCTTCATGTTTTTCGTAATGTGCCGGGGGCGGGCATTGAACAGTCGAACCCGAATAGGGATAGGGCGCGCCGAGCCCCTACGTTCAACTTTGTCGTGAACGGGTGAAGGCGGTCCGGGAATGGAACTTATTGTTAAATAATAATTCAATTGATTAAATCAGATTAAATGATTACATTTATAGATATTGTCTGAAAAATCTTATTAGAGAGAGGGAAAATGAAACGCAAAGTGGGGATTTCTCTATTACTGATTCTTGTGATCGCATTCTTCAGCGGATTAATGGCCAAAAAGCTTGTAGTGGGCGTCGATCCGTCGTCTTCATCACCAATTGATGTCAAGAGCCGGATAGAAGCGGAATTCCATGCCGGCCGGATTCCCCTGTATTTCATCCACAACCGGGGTCAGGTCAACCCGGTGGCCCGGTTTTATGCCAAGGCGTCCCGCTATACCCTGTGGCTGACCCGGAGCGGTCTGGTGTTCGACAGCACCCGGCCGATGAACGAAGAACCACGGCGGGGTTCAATGCAAAAAGGCCCGCATCAAACAAAGTTGCCGGGTGACCTGAAAGAGGATACCGACCGCTACCGGCGCGAAGTGACCCGCCTGGTGTTCTTGGAGGCAAACCCCGAACCCCGGATGGTTGCCTGTGATGAGGCCGCGCTCAAGGTCAATTACTTCAAGGGCAGCGATCCCAAAAAGTGGCATTGCGATGTGCCTACCGCGAAAGGCGTGGTCTACCAAAGCGTATACGCCGGGATCGACCTCAAGGTCTACGGCATGGAGAAGGAAGTGGAATACGACTGGGTGGTCAAAGCCCATGCGGACCCCGGGGCCATTCGCTTTGCTTACCGCAATGTGAAAGGCACCCGCATCGACGACGCCGGCAACCTGGTGATCGAGACCGAATTCGGCGAGATGATCCACAAAAAACCGGTGTCCTATCAAGAGGAGGTCCAGTCCGCAACCTCCGGGGCGCGTGCAGTGCGCCGGTCATCCGTGGAGGTGGGATTCAAGCGTTATGGGGAACACACCTACGGCTTTGAAGTGGGGGACTATGATGAAAACCGGGAACTGGTGATCGATCCCCTGGTCCTCCTGTACTCCACCTACCTGGGGGGGGCGGGAGATGAACGGGGCATGGCGATCGCCGTGGACGACAACGGCTGTGCCTATGTCACCGGATATACCTATAGCACCGATTTCCCTACCCTGAACCAGTATCAGACCAAACAAGGGACCGTATCTTATAGCGACTGTTTTGTGACAAAGTTGAATACCAATACGAGCGGCGCGGCCAGCCTGGTTTATTCCACCTGCATTGGGGGAGATTATAACGATTTGGCCTATGGAATTGACGTGGATGACAACGGCAATGCCTATATAGCCGGGTACACCAAGAGCACGAATTTTCCCACCCTGAACCAGTACCAGGCTGAACCCGGAGACATGCAGAAAGATGCGTTCGTCGCCCGCTTGAATACAAATGTGAGCGGCGCGGCCAGCCTGGTCTACTCCACCTACCTGGCGGGATATAATGAGGATTCCGCTTACGGGATTGCCGTGGACGATAACGGCAATGCGTATGTAGTCGGCGACACAACGAGTTCCAATTTCCCCACACTCAACCAATATCAAACGGACCAGGGTATGAGTGATTGTTTCGTGACCCGGCTGAATACCAACGCCGTGGGCGCGGCCAGCCTGGTCTACTCCACCTACCTGGGTGGAAGCGGTGGGGACTATGCCAGTAATCACAACGGCATCGCCGTGGACGGCAGCGGCAATGCCTATGTAACGGGATTCACCAAAAGTACCGATTTTCCCACCCTCAATCAATATATGGCTGATCCGGGAGATACCAGTGGGAATGTCTTCGTTACCCGGATCGATACAAACGAAAGTGGCGTTTCCAGCTTGATCTATTCCACCTACCTGGGTGGATCGAGTGCTGATAACAGTTCTGGAATTGCCGTAGACGGCAGCGGCCACGCGTATGTGGCCGGATTTACAAACAGCAGCGATTTCCCCACCCTGAACGCGTATCAGACGGACCAGGATGGTAGTGATGGTTTCGTGACCCGGCTGAATACCAACGCCGTGGGCGCGGCCAGCTTGGTCTATTCAACCTATTTGGGCGGATCCGGAACGGATGCGGCAAACGGTATCGCCTTGGACGGTGACGCAAATGCGTATATAGTTGGCGAAACATCCGGCACGGATTTCCCCACCCTGAACGCGTATATGACAGACCCGGGAGATGGCAAACCCGACGCCTTCGTCACCAAGTTGAACACTGACACCAGCGGCGCCGCCGGCCTGATTTACTCTACTTATCTGGGGGGTGCCGAGTACGATAAGGGATACGGGATCGCCGTGGACGAAATCGGTCACGTCTATGTGAGCGGATATACCACCAGTACGGATTTCCCCACCGTGAACCAATATATGGGAGATCCCGGTGACGTAAATTCAGATGGATTTATCGCCAAGCTCGTCGTTCCCAATATTGACGTGACCGCCCCCAACGGGGGAGAGAGCTGGTTTTCCGGATCGTTATGCGCTATTAACTGGCTCGGCACGGCCGGGATCCAGAATGTTCATATCGAGTTTTCTACGGATAACGGATCCAGTTGGAGCGATATCGCGGCGTCCACCGCCAACGACGGCAGCTACGACTGGACCGTGCCGGATGTACTGTCCAGCCAATGCCTGGTGCGGATCAGCGACGCGGCGGACGGCAATCCGGTGGATACGAGTGATGCGGTGTTTGCCATTGCCCCGACAGTCATTACCGTTACCCAGCCCAATGGAGGTGAGGACTGGCAGGCGGATTCGCCGCAGGCCGTCACCTGGACCAGTTCGGGGCCTGTCGGCAATGTGAAGATCGAATACTCCACGGACAACGGCTCCAACTGGGCGGAAATAACGGCCAGTACGATCAACGATGGCGACTATGACTGGACCGTTCCGGATCTGCCGTCCACCCAATGTCTGGTGCGGATCAGCGAAGCCGGGGACGGCGATCCCGTCGATACCAGCGATGCTGTATTTGCCATTTCCGTTAAGTCCGGCTACTCTTTCGTCAGTGACGGGGTCTGGCAGGACGGTGCCGCCGCGGGTCTGGAGGGCTGGTATACAGGCTACTTCACCAATGACGTCATGGCGGATCTCATGAATGTGACCAACCTGCACCAGAAGGTGTTCGCGTCCGACGGCACACGGTTTGTCAAGCTTGGGTCGTGGATCAAGGCCCTGATCGGAGCATACGGCTGGTTCCCCGGGGACTTTAACGGCGACGGCATGACGGATCTGCTGCGCTTCCGCCCGGTGGACCGCACCCAGGTGTTCTTGTCCGCAGGCAGCGCTTTTGTCAAGGACTATATCTGGTACCTGGTGGACCCGGGTTCCGAAGGCTATACCATCGGCGATTTCAACGGAGACGGCCTGGACGACATGTTGATCTTCGACGGCGCCGCAAACCATACCAATGTGTACCTGAGCAACGGCGACGCCTTCAATGACTCCACCACCTGGTTCTGCGGGCATAGCGGTGAAGATGGCTGGTACCCCGGAGATTTCAACGGCGACGGTAGAACCGATATCGCCCGGGTCAACCTTTCCCTGGGCACCCAGGTGCTTTTGTCCACGGGCTCGTCCTTCGTAAAGAACGGCGTGTGGACAACGGCGCTGCCGCCGGCCAACGGCTGGTTCGTGGGAGATTATAACGGCGACGGCCGGGATGACCTGATGCGGTGCCAGAATGACATCTCCGGCGCCGAGGTGTTTCTGTCCATCGGTACGGCTTTCCAGGATGTCGGTCTTTGGAGCGACGCTTCCATGGGCGACCTGGACTGGCGGGTGGGGGATTACAACGGCGACGGCCGGGACGACCTGGTACGCTACGACAACACGCTGCGGCGGACGGAGGTTCTGTTGTCCTCGCCCGTGACGCCTCCCGCGGCGGCGGCGCGCACCCGTCCGCCTGGAGACGATGTCAACGCAGGCATCGATCTGAGCCGGCCCACGCTTACCCCCGTGGAAGAGGCCGAGGTATTGCTGCCTTGGCTGGAAGAGATCCGCTCCGGAGAAGAAGGGAATTATTTTTTCAAGATCAAGCGGGCCTATGAAAAGAAATTGGGCCGCAAAGTGCGGGATACCGTGATCTATCGGATGCTGAAACGGCAACTGAAGCCGGAGCGGAAGAAGGAATAAAGAATACGGAATAAAATACCCGAAATTTTGGCAAGTGGCCAGGGGCAAGAGGCAAATGGAAACGATCGGCCAGTGAGATATCTTGCAGAGCTCGTGTCCACTGGCCCATGGTCAATTGCCCATGGCCGGGATCCCGTCTCCTGCTACCTGTCCCCTTTTATTACTTCTTCCCACTTCAACTCTACAACTTTTCAACTATGGAATGAACGGGTGAAGGCGGCCTGTAAGCCGGATCCTGTCGAGGAGAACCATTTATCTGGCCACGCCGTTGCCGGCGCGCTCAAGCGGCCAACCCGAGGATTCGGCCGGGACAGCCTCGAACACCCTCCATTTGGCCTTGCTCCGGATGGGGTTTGCCTCAGTCCCGGGCGTCACCGACCGGGACGGTGAGCTCTTACCTCACCTTTTCACCGTTACCCGCTGGGCGGGCAGTCTATTCTCTGTGGCACTTTCCGTATCCGCCGCTGCGGCGACGGAGCGTTCCCGTTAGGAACCATCCTTCCCTGCGGAGTCCGGACTTTCCTCCTCCCGGGTCTCCCCGGGCGGCGGTTCTCCAGCCGCCTTCACTCCGTTCTCCGTCATTATACCAAATTGTTCCATCTTCTTGTACAGGTTGGATCTGGGGATGCCGATCTCCCGGGCGGTGCGGGATATATTGAAATCGAACTGCTCTAGTTTTTCCTGGAGAAAACGCATTTCCGTGAAATGCTTGAAGTCTTTCCACTCCCGGAAGCGGGCGAAGCTGAACTCCTCTTTCTCAGGCGCGGCGCGCATCTCTTCCGGCAGGTCGCGCATGCCGATGGTGCGGGAATCGGTCATGATCAGTAAGCGCTCCACCATATTGCGGAGTTCCCGCACATTGCCCTTCCAGGGATAGTGGGTGAACGCTTCGATTACGCCGGGTTCGAACAACCTCTTGCGATAGTTGTTTTCTTCCGTGAAGAAACGCACGAAGTGGTCGACCAGCAGGGGAATGTCATCCACCCGCTCCCGCAGGGCCGGAGAGTACACCGGAACCACGTTCAGGCGAAAGAACAGATCTTCCCGGAACTCGCCGTCGGCGATCTTTTTCTTTAGATCCTGGTTGGTGGCGGCCACTACCCGCACGTCCACCTTTTTGATTTCAGCACTGCCCACCCGCTGAATCTCTCCCTCCTCCAAAACACGCAGGACCTTGGCCTGGGCCTTGAGGCTGAGATCGCCGATTTCATCGAGGAAAATGGTGCCCCGATGGGAGATCTCGAATTTTCCGGGCTTTTTCTCAAAAGCGCCGGTAAATGAGCCCTTCTCATGACCGAACAATTCACTTTCAATGAGTTCGTCGGGAATGGCGGCGCAGTTAACCTGCACGAAAGGACGTTTGTTGCGTTGGGAAAGCTGGTGCAGGCGCCGGGCGATCAGTTCCTTGCCGGTGCCGCTCTCGCCGGTGATCAATACCGTTGACTGGGTGCGGGCAACTTTGTCGATCATCTGTTTGAGCTTTTCAATGGCGGGCGAGCGACCTATCAGCTCATGCTTGCGTTCGGTTATGGTACGCAGGCTGACATTCTCCCGCATGAGTGCGGCCTTTTCAGCCGCGTTACGCACCGTAAGGATCAGCTTTTCCCGAGAGATGGGCTTCTCGAGGAAATCAAAGGCTCCCATCCGCGACGCTTCCATTGCCTCTTCGATGCCGGAATGGCCGGAAATCATGATGACTTCCGTCAAGGGTTCCAGTTGTTTGATGGTCTGCAACACCTGGAGGCCGTCGAAGCCGGGCATTTTTACGTCAAGAAGGACGATGTCGGGGCGAATGTGCTTGAACGACTCGATTCCGTCAATTCCGGAAGAAGCGGTCTCCACGGGGTAGTTTTCATAAGAGAGAACCATGTTGATTGATTCCAGAATGTTTTTCTCGTCGTCGATTACCAGAATCTTGGCGTTTTCCATGCCTCAGATATAGCAGAAGGCGGGGGGGAATACAATGTCAGTGGTATCATGATCAAGGTTGACAAGCCGGCATGATTGGCTACAATGAGGCCAGGAGGCGGATTGATGCGGCGCTGCGTGATGGTATGGATGTTGTTGGGAATATTTATGGTGGGGGGAGTGGGTGCCGCTGATTTCAAGATGCGTGGCCTGGCCCAGGCCTGGATCTCCTACGCAGACGTAACCAACGAATATGGATACGAGCTGGGCTTTAACATAAAGCGCCTGCGCATAAACCCCTATGGCGATTTCGGCAAACATTGGGAGTGGGGGGTTGAGGTCGGCTGGGATGAGGGACAGGCCCGCCTGATCGATGCCTGGTTATGCTTTCGCATCAACGACTCCATTGCCCTGCGAATCGGTCAGTTCGCGGTCCCCGGTGCCCGGTCCGGAGGACTGACCTGGTCCGGAGACCTGGATTTCGTGGAACGCGCGGCGGTAACTTCCAAGTGGAACGACTACAGCCGTATGCTGAACTTCCGCTCCATGGGCGTGCAGGTGGAGGGCCGGATGATGAAGGGCCGGGTGCGTTATGCGCTGATGGTGGCCAATCCCCGCACCCTGCAGGTTTTTTCGCCATCCATCAAGGATCCCTTTATCTACAATACTTCCAATTACGGCTTCGCCGCCTGGGGGCGCATTGAAGTGGCTCCGGTGAAAGGCCTGGATTTCGGAGCCTTTTACGGTTATGCCAGCGAGGATGATACCCGTATCAGCCGCAATTCCTACGGAGCTCATCTGTATTACCTGGCGCCTCCCTGGAAGTTCAAGGTGGAATTTATCGGCGGCGAGAATCAGATCCCCGCCGGCACGACGCCCTATGACGGTGTATATGCCGTGCTGGGATACCGGCTGGGTCGCCGGGTGGAAGCCCTGGTGCGGTACGGATTCTATTCTCCCATCGCGGATACGGTTAACATGGACGGGGTCAAGAAATTCAATAATATCACCCTAGGGGTGAATATCCAGGCCCACGAGCATGTAAAAGTCCAGGCCAATTACATGATCCGGGACGAGATCATGGCCGAGGGATTCGATGATTACCAGAACAATGCGTTCTACCTCAGTTGCCAATATCATTTTTAAGTTGGGAAGGTTGAGAGAGTTGAGGGCGGGAAACCGGTTCAAATGAAAGGGTAGGGGAACGGCGTGCCGTGCCCATTATCCAGAAAAAATTCAGTTCAAACGGTAGGAGCGTATGGCATACGCCCGGATATGAGAGAGGATAAAACGAGAAGAATGTAGGGGCGAAAAATCTTTCGCCCTGGTGCAGGGACAATTCATGAATTGCCCAAGGTCACGACCCACCTTCCCGCCCGCCTGATTATCGATAAAGCAACCTCCCGCAACGGCAGGGCGAACCTATGTGTATTGCACCGGTGAGGGCCGGGACGAATATTTGAGTGGGCCCATGACCATACGCTGTTCGCCCTTTCCTGATCGCCTGATAAAATCCGGCAGAAATTCCGGAATTAAGTTGACAAACTATAAAAAAGGTATTAATATATAAATGTAACCGTTACAATTAAGTTGCGGTTAACAAGGAGGAGATTATGGAAGAAAGAATTCCTTTGATTGGCGAAAAATTTCCCGAAATGAAAGTCACCACCACTCAGGGTGTAAAAAACCTGCCGGTTGATTACAAAGGACAATGGCTTATCCTGTTCAGCCATCCCGCTGACTTCACTCCGGTTTGTACGACTGAGTTCATGGCGTTCCAGCAGCGCTACGCCGAATTCCGGAAACTCAACACCGAGTTGATGGGTCTCAGTGTGGACCAGGTGTTTTCCCACATCAAGTGGCTGGATTGGATCCGGGACAATATGGGCGTTGAGATCGAATTCCCCGTGATTGCCGATGACGGTTCGATTTCCCGGCGCCTGGGCTTTATTCACGGAAGCGCCCACAATACCGTGCGCGCGGTATTCTTTATCGATCCCAAGGGAACCGTGCGGGCGATCCTGTACTACCCCGCGGAGCTTGGACGGAATTTCGACGAGATCCTGCGCATGATCCGTGCTTTCCAGGTTGCCGACGAGAACAAAGTGGCCATGCCCGCGGATTGGCCGAACAACGCCCTTTTCGGCGATGAAGTCATCGTGCCGCCGGCGGCCACGGTGGAAGACGCCAAGAAGCGTCTGGCCGATA
>Ga0272442_10006249_pt1 | contig 15734 bp, 8 predicted proteins | sample SSMForm2O_FD_200262 | JGI IMG/M metagenome (GOLD analysis project Ga0272442, IMG submission 200262) | Marine sediment archaeal communities from Little Sippewissett salt marsh, Falmouth, MA, United States - SSM-Form-2O | ecosystem: Environmental > Aquatic > Marine > Wetlands > Sediment ...
ATGTTAATTTAAAGATTAGAGATGTGTTTAATATTGGAGCTAATTCGAGTGATGGATGTGAACTATGGAAATATAATTACACTACAAAAACATGGACAGATCTCGTTGGTAGAAATGTATCTGGTGAATCTGATTTTCAACCGGGTTTTAATGATAACCGTAACTATGTCATTGGAGCTATGAAAGAGTTCAATAGTAGATTATATATTGGAACCTGGCAGTCACCTGATATTGGAGGTGAAATCTGGCGATATGATGGTTCAATATGGGAGCAGATAGTTGGTCCAAATGTAACTATTAAAGGTGGTTTCAACAACTCTGATAACATGATGCATTCAATGAAGGTATTTACAAATAGTACTGGTGCTACTCATCTTTATGTTGGTACAATGAATTGGGCTCAAGGTAACAATGGTGGATGTCAGATTTGGCGGACAGAAGATGGTGAAACATGGGAACAGGTTGTAGATAGAGGCTTTAGAGATTTTAATGGCACTACTTTTATTACAAGGAATATTTATGCTTGGTCTATGGAAGAATTTAACGATAAACTTTTTGTTGGAACCTGGAACAGTGGGATTGTTGATTGGGGATGTCAGCTTTGGAGAACATCTTCAGGTGTTGATGATTGGGAGAAAGTACAGCTTCCTAAGAATAATGATACAGGTGAATTTCAGGATGGTTTCGGTGAAAGACATAATTATGGTATTCGTAGATTGGTGAATTATAGTGGTGATTTATTCATTGGAACTGCTACTTCACCGTTCCAGATTAAGTGGAATGGTAATACAGAGATAGAGGCTTTGGAGGTTTGGAAGTATAATGGAACTGAAGGTTGGGATGCCTGGAAATGTATCATAGGAGATAATTCAGGTAAAAAATCTATATGGGATGATGGTTTCGGTGATGAATATAATAAGTATTGTTGGTCGATGATTGCTTGTAATAATGAGCTATGGATAGGTACTTCAAATAATCAATACGATCCAGATCCCATTATTCCTAAGTATAAAACTAAGGGTTGTGAGGTATGGTACTATAATGGTGAAATCCTTACAGCAAGTGTTAAAGATGAAATTGGTGAGATAGGTAATGGTTTCGGTGAAGAATGGATGATTGGAGCCCGTTCTATGATTGAATTTCCAGAAAATAGTGGTAATATTATTGTGGGAACGTATTCTATTAAAGAACCTTTTAAACCCAAGATAGAAGAACTTGGATGTGAGGTTTGGATTCGTTATTCATAGAAAAACTGAATAATAAGCTATTGTCTATTCAATAATTATTAGTTACAAATAAATATAAATAAGATATGATTAATATGGTAAATGAGGGATATAATGATTAAAATTATAACTTTAGGGATTTTGATTATTCTTGGCTTGTCTTGTATTCTTCCAACGATTATTGGTTTTCCATTTAAATCTGAAGGTCAAGCGGTTGGAGAAATAATAATTGTTGATGATGAGAATGATGGAGACTTTGTTAGAATAAAAGATGCTTTAAACTATGCCAATCCGGGGGATACAATCGAAGTTTATAGTGGAACCTATGATGAGCATACTATCATAATTGATAAGAAAGAGATAACTTTGTTAGGAATATCTCATGAGCTTGGACATGGTTATGACACTGGAAAACCTTTTGTTAATGGTCCTGGAACTGATCAGGATTCATTAATTGATATTAAATCTGATTCTGTTACTATTGATGGTTTTCGTATTGAAAATAGCGGAGGAATCCATGGAAATGTTATTTTAGGTATTTCTGAAGGAGCTGATGGTTGCACTATTTCAAATAATGATATTGCTCATTCCACAAGTTCCTGTATATGGATTGGAGGTTCTGATAATAAGATTTTAAACAATAACATTAGTCATACTGTTATTAGGAATGGTATTACTCTTCGTGATCCTTGTAATAATTGCCTAATATCTGGTAATAATATCTCAGATGTAGAAAAAGGGATTCTATGCTGGGATTCAAATCAAAATACTATCATTGGTAACAAGATAAGCAGATGCAGTGATTTTGGTATTGATCTTGCAAGTAGTGATTACACTACCATAACTGGTAACTCTATTGAGGACTCCTATATAGGGATACAAAATTATTATAGCGTTGGATGCAGGATAAATAATAATAATTTTATTAATAATTATAATCATGCTCAGTTTCTGTGGGGATGGCCTATTTTCCGAGGTTTTACAAACAGATGGAATGGTAACTATTGGAATAATTCACGTATACTACCATATCCTATCATAGGAGCTTTTATTTTCATTCCACTAGTTCAATTTGACTGGCATCCAGCAGATGAACCATACGACATATAGGTTTTTGGATATTTTTCCAATCTTGGAAAGATTGCTATCTCTTGTCAGATAAGATTTATCAACTATCAATTATTACTATAAGGTTAAGGAGTCTAGTTTGGAAGTAAAATGTGAATCCTTCTTTTTTTCATACTTTTCTTCCTCCCTCAACTAGACTCTTTCTTATTTATATTAAGATTCATAAAAATAAATTTGAAATTTAATGGTATACTTCAATGGTATACCTCTTATCTTTGTAAGCTAATATAAATTGTCCAGTTTATCCTCAAATTGGGTATACCGATAGGATACAGAAGTATGAGGTGAATTTGGCAAGTCTATATTGTGATGACTTATGTTTAACCATCTAGAAATTGTTTATATTAAACACTAGAATTAAAAAAAGATGATATATTATTTGAGTTTGAATACGTATTATTAAATAATTCTGGTGGTTTATCTTTTTCTCAGGAGTACCATTATCTTTTGGGCATTCTGGGTGTTTGACTATTTACTTAATATTTGTCACTTGAAGTGTTAACCTTATGAGTTCTTCCCAAAAAGATACACAAAGGGTGTGTTAAAAATAAAGAAAAAAGTATGGTGATATTAATATCAGTTTATTTAATCAAATCCATCAGTCTTTCAAGCATTGGAAATTGTTTAATCAACCATTCAAACCAATGATAAGATGTTGTTGTTCTGGTTCTTGGTATATTTACCTCTAGATAACTCCAAGGACCTTCCACATCTAAAGAATCTTTTACCTTTGCTTTTATGATATAAACACCTTCTTCAGACCAAGAATGTTTAAATTGTACTTGTTCTCCAGATGCATACTCCCGTGTCCAATCAATTATAGTTCCATCTCCCCAATCAATATACAAACGTACAGGATTATTATCTGGGTCAATTGGTATAAATGTATAAGAGTATTCTACTCCTGGTTTACCATTAGTTTTACCGGTTATATCTGGCGCATTAGGTAGCTCATTAGATTCAATATTACCAAAAGCGTGTAGATAACCCCAACTTTCACCAGATACTAGAGAGGCTGAACCTATATAAACAGTTCCATCACTTCCGACTGATGGAGATGAATCAACCCATTCTTTGGCAATCTTCTTTCTCCATCTTTCAGTACCATCAGGATTTATAGCAATAATATATCCTCCGGCTCCTTCACTATGGTGTAAACCAATATAAATAATTCCATCAGAGCATATTACTGGGGAGGACTTACCAACACTATTTTCTGCCCCTAGATTCAAGCTCCATTTTAATGTACCATTTGGATAATATGCACGAAGTTTATTGGTTCCAACATATATTGTACCATCCTCATTTATAGCTTGACAGTTACTAGTTCCCCACCCTGTATATACTTTCCATTTTCTTGTTCCATTTTGGTAAATTGCATGGAGGTAATCATCCCATGAACCAATGTATATGGTACCATCCTCTGCAATAGATGGATCTCCATGTATTTCATCTCCAGTCTTATAACGCCATCTTAAAGTTCCATTTGGATATAAAGCATATAAGTAACTATCTCCAGAACCAATGTAGACAGTACCATCTTCTGCTATAGCGGGGTCAGATGTTACTTTAAATCCAGTAGTATAATACCACTTTTCAGTACCATTTGGATTAATTGCATATATTCTATAGCCTGTCCCCATAGTTCCAAAATAGATTGTACCATCATCTGCAATAGCTGGGGATGATGCTATAGAGTCATGAGCTAAAAACTTCCATTTCAATGTTCCATCAGGGTTTATAGCATAAAAGTAATCGTCCCAGGCACCTACATATATTGTACCATCTTCACTAATTGCTGGAGATGAACCTGCTATCAAACCACCCGTCTTATATTTCCATTTCTCAGTACCATCAGGATTAATAGCGTAAAGATAGCGTCCTAAATTATTATGGGAGCCTCCAAAATATATAACTCCATCATTGTCTATAACAGGTGTATCATCTATCCAACCATCTGTCCAGAATCTCCATTTCTCATCATATGAGTTATCAATAGTGCTATATGGACTTTGACTTGTGTGATTTACATTATAACATTGCATAGGCCATGGACTATTCATTGGACCATAGATGAAATCTGTAGGGTATAAACTAATTATCTTTCCAATCACTTCAGATTTATGATCATCAATAGATAGATGTACTTTATTAAAATGTTCTTTGATATAAACAAATTTTGATGGTAAATTTCGATTATACGAAAAAAAAGTAAGATCTTCTAGAAACTCATTTTCCTTAGAAACTTTAAATTCGAATCCAAATATCATGGGAGAAAATATTATTAATATTAATGTAAATACTATAAATAATATCGATTTTTTTCTTATGTTACAATAATATATCAAAGATTTCCCCTATATATTATATATTTAGATATTATTTATAAAATTTTTGCAAAATACTTTTAATCTTAATAAATATGTATTTTAATAGATAGGGGGAAAGATATGAAAAACATAATAAATATTTTTATAGGAACGATACTAATTTTCTCAACAATATCTTTTGTTATCATTCCTGAAGACATGATAGTAAAAGCCATTTCTGGAAATGGAGGGGAAGACACAAAACTAGATAACAATTTTATTTATAATATAACTAAAAAACTTAGCGATGTAATATTTGATGCACCACTAGATCACGGTATACAAAAAGGACGCGCATTTGGAACAAATGGTGAACGGTGGGCTGCTGATAATATCTTAGAAGATGAAATGATTGAATTAGGTTTATATAATGTAACTTTGGAGCCTATTGAAAATATTTCAGGAATTAGAATTGCCGAATCCTTGCTTATTAATTTAGCAACTCCTGCTCAAGGTAAATTGACAACTAAACCAGATATATTAGATTACCAATTGACAATAAAAAATTTAACCAGTAACAATACAATCACTCCTGATTGTTATATTAGCGTAAGATGGAATGATAGTAATCATTTTTCTCCTAGTGATACTTATAATTTAACTCATAATTTCTCATATACTGGTCTTGTTATAAGGGAAGAAGAATTAAATATAAGTATTATTAATTTGTCTAATTATATTTTTAATGAGATATTGACAAATTTTACTGGGTCTGGTTATTTTGATTTATTAAATTATATTATATTGTTATTTGAAAATTATTATAATTTTACATTTGCGAACATTGATTCTGAGAATACTTCAACATGGCCTTCTTATATGAGACCAATTAATATATCACAGGATTTTGTTTTTATCAGGGAAGCGCAATATTTTAATCCAAAATACTTAACTGAAACTGAAAAATTTCTAAAATTCCATATTGGAATACGCACAGTTGCTAAAATTATAATGAACAATTATGGTTTAGTAAACCATAAATGTTATGAACCATATCTAAAAGGAACTATTTTATTTGATTATAGCAATGAATCCCATAATTGGAGAGCACATGATTCATATCTTAATGATATATATATCAATGGGACAGATGGAAAACCAATCTTTGAAGATATGTATAACCACACTGTTGATTTTTACATAAATCAAAGATGGAATACATCAGTTGAAAGCTACAATGTAATAGGACAAATAAATGGAACCAATCAAAATAAAACAATAATACTCAGCTCATTATATGACTCATCATGGTCACAAGGGACAGCGGACTCAGCCATAGGAATAGGTATAATACTTGCAATCGCAAAACATATGAAAAAACTAGAAACAGAATATAACATCAAACCAAAATATAATGTGAAATTTATAGCATTCGGTGGTGAAGAATATGACATGCGAGGGGCATGGTCATATGAGAAAAAACATCAAGATGAAAAAATTCAAACAGTCATTGATCTAAATCAACTTGGATTTACCCAAGAAAAACCAAAATGTACCCTACATATATTGACAAATAAAATCTATCATAAGATGTATACACTACAAGAAATTTCATCAATAACTGATTATAAGACAAGAACCGGAGATACAACAGATTTTCACATCGGATACTACCCATTTGGATCTGTTAGCAATGATCTAGTATTTGCCTTAAAAAGAGGAATCATTCCTCCATTTAATAAAAATACTAACACTGTGATGTTTCTAAAAGATTTCGGATGGATTCTACATCATAGAGATGGAGTGAACCATACAGAAGGGGACTCAATGAAATATTACAACTGGACTGATACAAATGTTACAGCTGAACTTGTATGGAATGTAACCAAGTTTTATGCAATAGATCCGGATTGTTGGTTTGAAAATGAACCTACATTCACATATTATGATTCAAATGATGATGACAGTTTTTATGATTCAGTTAATACCACATTCACATTAAATACTACCATGCCAAAAGAACATGTAACTGTTAGATTGCATCTTTATCCAAAATTCAAATTAAAACATCCATTATATCCTTTACTTTATAGATGTAGAGATAAGAAAGATTACGATGTCACACCAGATGGTAAAAATGGTTATTTTAATATTTCTATTCCCGATAATTTTCCGAGAGGAGATTATGTTGTTAAATTATATATTTGTGATTCAAATGATGATACTGTTATCAATACATTTGATTCAATTCAGGTTATTATGTCTGGCTTGAAATTTGTTGATTATATACGAGATATCACTGATATTGATTTGTTAGAATCGTTACATCCATATGCTGATGAGTTTTTGGATTTCACAGGTTTAAAAATAATCGACTGGCTTAGCAGGTTACATGATATTAGAAAAGTGCGTAAATTCCTTGTTGATTTTACTGGTTATAATGTTTTTGCTGATGATAAATCATATGATATTGAGTATATGAGTCCTTCTAATAATCCACCCAATCCACCAAATCAACCAACAGATCTTGGTAAAAAATGGGGATCTCATAGATATAAAACTAAAACCATTGATCCTGATTCTGGTGATAAAATTAGATATCAATGGAATTGGAATGGGATAAATGGTCATTGGAGTATTGCTAAATATGATTCAAATGAGGATCATATTAAAAGACATATATGGTGGATTGAAGGAGAGAAAAAGGTAAAAGTAAGGGCGAAGAATCCATGGAGTCCCAATGTGTTCAGTAACTGGTCAGAGGAATTAACAGTTGATATAGGAGCTTCATGTTCATTTAATATTGCAACAAGTCAGTCCTCTCAAAATAATATGAATAATCCATATGTTGTAAACTCTTTCAACCAAAATGTTGTTGTAGCAGGTGAAACTGTTACATACCAAGGAGGAAGCTGTGGTGTTGGAGAATCACCATCTTATGACTACACTTTTGAGGGATTCTCTGGAGATTATGCACAAAAGAATCAACCTCATACTTTTAATGAGATTGGTAGTAAATATGTTAATCTTAGTGTTAGCCAAGGAGGTGTAAATGTTTTTTATAATACAACAATTAATGTAGTTAATATTAGCTCATGCTTTGATATGAATAAATTAGGAGCTCAACCAAATCAAACTATCATCTTTGAAGATACAACTATATCCAAATATTCAATAAATAATTGGACATGGAGCTTTGATGATGGACATATTAATTATTCTCAGGATGTTAACCATAGTTTTTCTCAAACAGGAATTTATAATGTTACTTTAAACATTACAGATTCTAATGGTGAATCATCAGAATTCTGGCAGATTGTTCATGTTGAAACCAATTTAACAGATTTTATTACCGCATCATATAACCCCCTTCCAGGTACTCTTGGATGTAATGTTACTATTTCCGCTGAGTTCTGGGATAACAACGAAAGCGGAATAGACAATGCTTATGTTAATATATCCTATCCTAATGGCTCAACCAATAATTTCTCAATGATTCTTAATGAGAACAGTACAGAGGGTTACGAATATGTCTTCAATGATACCCAGCAAGTAGGATGGTATTATTTCACATTATGGGTAACTGATAACTGTGGTAACATTAATGATTTCGCTGGATGTGGTTTTGAAATATTACCAGCATTTGGATATTCAAAGATTGGTAACCTTAGTAAAAACATAAAAGATAACATTTCAGGTTCAAACTTTACATGTCTTGTTAATGGAACAGCTGAAAGCATATCAGCATATATACAAACTAATCAGACACCTAATGCAAAAACAAAATGCATTATCTATAGGGAAAATGATTCACAAATAGTTGGTACAACAGAAGAAAAAATCATAAGTACAGGTGATGAACCCAATTGGGTGACCTATAACTTTACAGGAACAAAACCCAGTCTCACAACAGATACCAATTATATCTTGTCTTGTTGGAGCAATGATACTTGTCTTCTTTATTACGATAATGTGACAGATAACTCAATAGGTAGGTACAAAAATATTACATATGGTAATTCTCCGTCTCCAAACATTACTTGGGATGGTGAAGATTCAAATCTATATTCAATTTATTGCACATATTCTACTATACCTGAGATAATTAGTGTTTCTGCTTCACCAGATCCTATTGGTTTTGGATTTAATACGACAATTACAGCCGAAATTGAACATTACTATACACTTGTAGAAAATATTACTGTGAATATTACTTATCCTGATGATACATTTGTTAATAATTCTATGTCAAAGGTAGATGATGATACCTTCCAGTATATTTTTGATGATGCATGGTTGGTAGGACAGTATAATTATAGTATCTGGGTAAAGGATGAACTTGGTGCAAATTGTTCAGGTTCTGGTTATAGTTTTAATGTTTCAGCTAATGCAACGATATCTGTTTGTACAATTAAAGATAGTTATGATAACAATGAATCTGTTAATTTGACTGATCCGCCTGGTGGTTCTTCTCAAATTGGATATGAGTACCTGGATGATGGTAAAGTACTGCATATCTGGAATCAATATGATAATTACTACTTTAATACATCAAGTGGAATACAAATGACTAATCATTATAACAATTATTGGACTCATAATGTGCTTATGTTAGGATATTATAATAACAACCAGTGGAACCTTATCTATCGTACTGATGAGTTAAGTGGATTTAATAAAAATATTGATACAGATAATAACTCTTATGTAAATGTTACAATATGGAAGGATCTATCATATCAAGGTTACGATTTCAGATTAGCTATCCGTTACTATATTGGTGTAAATGATAATGAGTTGACTGTTATTCCTTACATAAAGAACATTGACAATCAAGATATTCCTTATGTTCTTGGTTTCGGTTGGGAAATGAAAGATATACAAATAGATATGACAAATTCTGGTGATTATATTAATGTCAATAGGACCATGTATTATCTTGATCAAACACTTGATAAAGTTTATACTAATCTTTCAGAACCCGTGTTTTATCTAATGGAAAACATCACAGATACAAGTACCAAGTCTCTGTATCTAAGATGGAATCAATCCCTTAATTACAAGTTGCAGGTCAAATCAAGAGATGGTCAATATAATGCACCTGTAACATTATTTGTTAGGATTGGTACATTAGATATTGGTCAAGAGAAGTACACTGAGATGTATTGGTATGATGCAGAACAAGTAACTTATTATTTCAACAGCAAGAGTAGTGGTGAGGAATGGGCAAGTAATCCAAGTAAAATGGTCGATGGTAATACCGCATTTTATGCTTCAACGACTAGTAATGGCGATGTTGAGCTTTGTAACGGTAATGACTGCTCTGGAACAGATATTGGTACAATCTCAAAAGTTGAGTTAAGAGTTTATTCTTATAATTCAGGTGATCATCGGGATACTATTTTACGTCCGGTATTTGGTGGTTCTACAGATGGTATGGAGTATCGTTATATGACAGGTCCTTCTGGTATGTGGTCTCAGTGGTTTGATATTACAAATGATCCTAATGCTCCTCAAAGTTGGACTTGGTCAGAGGTTGATAACTTGGATTGTGATGTGATTGCAGAAAATGAACCTTTAAGACCACCATTTACCCTTTATTGTTCAAAAGTGGAATTACGTGTAACTTATACTCCTTATAACATTGCTCCAGGTATTAGTAATCCTGTTCCAGAATCTGATGCAACTGGAGTTAGTATACAGCCCCTTTTGAATATCACAGTTAGTGATGCTGATGGGGATACAATGAATATCTCTTGGCTTAGTAATAGTAGTGATAGCTGGACAATATTTGGTACTAATAGTAGTGTCAGTGATGGTACATATCATCAGATTATGAGTAATGCTACTGAGAATGGTAAATGGTGGTATTGGGTTGTTAATGTAAGTGATGGTGAGGATTACAATGAAAGTAGTGTTTACAAATTCTATACGGGTAATCAATCAAAGATAAAGAACACAGGATCTACAAATATTAAGGGATACCTTCTGATACAAGTACAATATTACAATACCACGAATAGTACTTGGGTTGTTGCTGATGATACTATTAATGAGACAACACCACGAACTATTAATTCTGATGGACAATTTGGTTTGGATACTGTTTTCAATGGTAATGTTAACACAACATATCTGATCAATAACTTTGGAACAGGTACATATCGTATTTATGCTGCATTTAGAGATCCTGATGGAGATGTTCTGGTATGTGATGATGAAACATTATTGGAGGTTAGTTATCAGTTTACAGTTACCGCAAGCTAAATAAAACAAACATTCTCACTTTTCTTTTTTTTTTAAAATTAAAATGTTTCAATGCTATTAGAGAGAGTTAATAGAGGATAATACAAAATTTTCAAACAAGGAATCATATCTGATATGAATAGGTTAAATCTTCAAGATTCCTATGTTACATAATATATTTATTCTATTGTTTAACGTAAAACATTTTCTAGCTGATTAAACATAAGTCATCACAATATAGACTTGTTTAATTCACCTCATACTTCTGTATCCTATCGGTATACCCAATTTAAGGATAAACTGGACAATTTATATTAGCTCACAAAGAAAAGAGGTATACCATTGAAGTATACTCTTAAATTTCAAATTTATTTTTATGAATCTTAATATAAATGAGAGAGAGTCTAGTTGAGGGAGGAAGGAAAAGTATGAAAAAAAGAAGGATTCACATTTTACTTCCAAACTAGACTCCTTAAACTTATAGTAATACCTACCAGTTAATTAATCTTATCTGACAAGAGATAGCAGTCTTTCCAGCATTGGAAATCGTTCTAAACATAATTTGAAAATAGATCTATAACATATTTTGTTTCTTGGAATTTCTATTTCAAACTCAGACCGTTCACTCTCAGAACCATAAATATCCTTTGTTTTACATTTGATAATAAAGGTTTCTTGCTCTGTCCATGTATGAGAGTCTGAGATTTCATCACCAGAAATATATGGGCCCATCCATCCTGTATCTTTTCCATCACCCCACTCAACAAAAAACCAGACATCACTACCCTCACTATCTGAAGATTGGAAAGTAAAATGATATGGTTTACCCCATCTACCGCTACTAGGACCATCAATAGAAGGTATATCTGGTGGATAATTCTTAACTGCATCAATGGTCTTTGAAAGGTTGCCATTGTAACCTTCATTATCTGTAATTGTTAGTGTAATGTCATATGTTCCAGATTCGTTATAAGCATGACTAACCGTCATCCCTTGCCCTGTTGTTCCATCGCCAAAAATCCACTCATAATATAATACTTCTCCATCCCTATCATAAGATGAAGATGCATTGAAAACATAACCACCATACTCTTCAAAATATGTGTAGTTTGCAACTGGTCTTTGTTCACCCCAAGGATACATCAAAGGATAATAATCCTTGTTAATTCCTCCGGATATATTTAGTGCAATATCACCTATTCCATCAACATCAGAGTCTTCACCTGTATAATCATTCCAATAATTACCACCAGAGGGATAACTAAGGTTCCATAAATTTGAACAACCGTCAAATGCATCTGCATTATTGTTGAAATAGTTATGATATATAGTATTATTATCACAAGATGAATCGTATTTGATATTAATCCCACGGAAGTTTGAACTTATATTATTGTAACAAATTACATTACCCTTGGAGGTATCATACAAATAAATTCCATTATCGTTATTTGATATGATATTATTGGAGATTATGTTATAGTTGTTGTTTTGGCGTGAGTATATTCCATCATAGTAATTATTTGATATAATATTATCATAGATATTGTTGTAATTGCAATACTCTAACCATATTCCACGTGACCAACTAAGGATATTGTTATTTGATATAGTACAGTAAGTAGTATCCTTAAATAAAAAAGCATCATTAAAGGTATCACTGACTAAAGTATTGTTAGTGATTGTAAGATTATTACAAATACTTAGATATATCCCAGTACCAGTCAAAGAAAAATAATTATTTGATATAATACTGAAATTACATTCTTTAAAATAAATAACTGTATAATCCGTGTTTGTTGCAAATCTATTATTTACTACGATATTATTATGTGAGTTAATTGCCCTTATACATCTACTTCTATGATAGTAAAATATGTTATCTTTTATGATATGATTAGATGTATCTTCTAAAGATATACCATACCGATTTTCATTAAATTTGTTATCTGAAATAAAACTATGTTCTGAGTAAATAACAATTCCTTTATTTGAATTACCACCTTTCTGAATAGTAAACCCAGTAATATTTACATTATCTGCATTAATAGTGATTACATCTCCAATTTCAGAACCATTAATAATAGTTGTATCTTTATCTTCCCCAATGAGACTTATTGTTGTATTTATTACAATTAGTTCTTCATATGTTCCTTCATAAACAAAAACAATGTCCCCATCAGTTGCATCATCTATCGCATACTGAATTCTTGTATAATTATTGGATCCTGAGCCTCCAACATATAAAATATTTCTATTAGAATTTGAAATCTCATATATGTGATTATTAATATTTAATCCAATTACTGAAGAAACTCCTACGAATATTAACATTATGCAAATGTAAGTAATAATTAAATTCTTAATCATCTTTTAATCCTCCCATATTTTTAATGAATATTATATCTTTAAAATATTATTAAATCTTTGTATAGTGAATAAATTTTACATATATTATTAGATAAAGAAAGAAGAAGAGAGAATATATCTATTTGATATTATCCACTCTCAATTAACATTTATTTGTCCTTGTATTACCCGTTCTTTATGTATATTCTACCTTTATTTCTACTTTAGATGCATAAAGTGTGTATCCTGTCATACCAAGTCCCACCTTTACTTTACAATTTAATTCTGAGACATCTCTCCAAGTCCAATATGTGTTTGAATTAGTATCATCAGTTATGTTGTACCAATCTGACCAATCAGCATTTGGTTCTCCTAATGGGGGACTGAAGTAATGGTTATCTCCATCTCCTCCAGAAAATACAGGTTGTAAAACAATCTCACGGAAAGCCCCAGTATAATATCCACGTACTCTAATAAATACGCCTGTTATTGTTCCACTTTCAGTACCAGTACAAGTATTACCTGTTAATAGTTGAGTATCACCATCTTCTGTTGTTGATGCATAAGTACTTGTATTACCATCAATCATATTTTCTGGATCTGTTGCCCATTCTATTTCATCTTCATCATAATCATTAAAGTAATATGTGTATTCTGATGCACAGACTGTGGGATTAACAGACATTGAAAACAAAAAAATAGCTAATGTCATAAATGCTAGTATTTTATTTTTCATGTCCTTTCCTCCTTAGTTTCTTTTGACCTTCCGAGATTGTAGGTTCCTTTTATCATAATTTGTTCCGTCTCGGTCGTTTAAATCATTCGAAATATTCGCATTATAAAATAGACCTATTATCAGCGTCTCATTTAAAACAAAAAATCGTTCTTTTCCTTTTTTTAAAACCCCCATTTTCATATAAAAAAAATACATCTCGGTAGTCTATTAATAGTCTTGTCAATTTCTGCAGGAAAGATGTTTTTATATGGAATACGTTGTTTTCTATGGAAACTGTTTTCCTCTGAGGAAAACAAAATTTTAAATATAAGGTTAAAAATTTGTGTTTTTATTTGACTGAGAAATATCCTAATATTACTAAGTTCTTAAGGGGATTAAAAGGGCTTTCAGAAGGTGAATCATTAGCTTTTTTCAAAATATGTAATAGAGAATCAGTTAGTGTAAAAGAGGTTATGCAGATTTTTTTGGAACTTAAAATTAAAATTAGTAGAAGCAGGGCTTATACTATTGTTGAAAAATTTAAACGAGAAGGTTTAATCTTTCCTACTAATAGCTCGGTTAAGATCCAGAGATATAAGGCTGTTCATCCTAAGGCTCTTTTTAATGATTTAAAAGATGGCCTTAAAGGTTTAGATGTTGAAATTGGGCTGCTTTCTGAATCTTATGAGATAAAGAATTTTGAAATTAAGGATCCTCGGAAGTTATCAAAGACATTGAACTCTGAACGGGAGATCCTTTCTGTTTGTAATTCTCTATGCAGTGAATCTGATCTTTTTGTTGTATCTGATAACTCTCCTGAGTTTAAACATCTTAACAACTCGTTATCTGATATTTGTGAAAAGGTTGATGGAAATATTAATGTTATATTGTTTAGTAATTCAAAGAATGATGATAAAGGTGTTATTACTTTATCAAAAAGAACTAGTAAAGGTGGTTCTGTTAGGATTTTTGGTCAAATTATTTATGATGCTGATAAGTTTAATTATTTTTTTGATAATGAGGTGAGGAGAAATGGATAAAGCGGAAGAGATTATTTTATCTGCTTTATATGTGTTGGATGAGATTTGGGGTAGGACTTTTTTACAGAAGTTTATATTTCTTATAAATTGTGAACTTTATAATGGCGACGTTTTTAGGTTCAGAAGTTATAAATATGGTCCTTTTTGTGATGCTATTAACAATATTGTATCTAGATTAAATGATATAAGTATAATTCGTGAGAAACCTGTTTTAACTAAAGGCTTTAAAACTGGTTATAAATATAGTCTTACTAGTAAGGGTAAGAGGATTGCTCGTGATATTTTTAATGATAAAATTACTCTTAAAGAGAAAAGAATCTTGAATGAATTTAAAGAGAGATTTGGAGATTATTCTCCGACTGATTTGTTGAAATATGTTTATCATAATTATCCGATGTATATTGAGAATAGTGAGTTTGAAAAATAATCAAAGTTAAAAATATAAAATGATTGTAAACAGTTTGAAAAAAGGAATTCGGAAAGATAAAGAAAAAATAAAAATGAAACTGAAAAAAAAGTCATCTGAAAGACTATATTTATCTCTATAGAAAATGGATTTAATTTGACTTGATAAATATGTTTGGATATATTTAAAAAAATCAAAACATATATATATTCAAGTATACATTACAAATTGTGGTGGATGGGATATGCCTCTAACTCGTAAAGCTCGAGTGGTTGGAAGTAGTCTGGTTCTGACAATACCTAGTCAAATTGCTAA
>Ga0272442_10006252_pt1 | contig 15730 bp, 10 predicted proteins | sample SSMForm2O_FD_200262 | JGI IMG/M metagenome (GOLD analysis project Ga0272442, IMG submission 200262) | Marine sediment archaeal communities from Little Sippewissett salt marsh, Falmouth, MA, United States - SSM-Form-2O | ecosystem: Environmental > Aquatic > Marine > Wetlands > Sediment ...
AGGCGACGACGAAGAAGGGGAAGTAGCCGACGAGGAAGATGAGCCACGGCGCCCTTGCGTTCCACCACGAGTAGTCCCACGTCAGCGCGCCGACGGCGTGGAGCAGTACCTCGACGAAGACGCAGAACGCCGACATGCCGGCGGCCAGCACCCACCGGTTGGGCAGCCCGAGGAGCTTGGCGCGCTGGTCTCGGGGGAGCATCTTGGCGAACACGACGCCGGCGACGGCAAACATGGAGCAGATCTCGATGTTGAGTCCAATGAGAATGAGGTAGGCCGTCTTGCCGGGTGCGGCCCAGACGGGGGCGTGTTGGGTGCCATGGAACACGAGGGCGTTCCAGGTTTCGTTGAACCAGTCCATGCCCCACAGGGCCAGGCCCGCGAACAGGACGTCCCAGTTCCGTCGCTCGATCTCGACCGCGTAGACATACAGGACGATGGCGAGCAGGGGGATCACGTACCACTGGAATTGGCTTCCGTCGCGGAGGATCTTCAAGGCTTGCACGGAATCGGGCGTAGGCATGGGCGTCTCTCCGTTCATGGGGCCGGGTTTTCGGCCTCGCCAGGTGGGCTCAGTATGGCGGCGGAGCAGGCTGGGCGCAAGGCCGGGAGCGGTGGCGCGAGCGCTTGTTGCGCAATGGCGGGGCCGGCGACGGCCTCGGGAGCCGGCACGATGCCGGCGGTGCGGTGCGGACGCATTCGCCGTGAGTCGTGTTGATTCGCAGGGCCGTGCATGGTGTAATAGCGCCTCGTTTTCGAAGGTGACAGGATGAAGGGAAAGGGATTATGGGCAAAACGATGAGGAAACTGGCGGCTCTGTGGTGTGTTGTTGGGCTGTTGGCGGCGGTCTCGGCCGGGGCGGCGGTTACCGTCCCGAGTGTCATTGGAGACCATATGCTTGTCCAGCAAGGTATCCGGATACCTATCTGGGGCAAGGCGGAACCAGGCGAGCGCGTTACCGTGGAGCTTGGCGAGGACGCGGCCAAGGCGGTGGCCGACGATGACGGGCGGTGGCTGGTGTCGCTGCCGAAGCAGAAGGCGGGCGGCCCGCTGGGTATGACCATCAGCGGAAAAGACAGCGGCCTGACGGTGAGCGACATTCTGGTGGGCGAAGTGTGGGTGTGCTCGGGTCAATCGAACATGCAGTTTGGGCTGGCGAGTTCGAACAACGCGGAAGCCGAGATTGCCGGTGCGACGTATCCGGAGATGCGGCTGTTCACGGTGGAGCGGAAGGTTGCGACGGAACCGCAGGAAGACTGCGCCGGGTCGTGGTCGGTGTGCTCGCCGGAGACGGCCGCGGGCTTCTCGGCGGTGGGCTACCTCTTCGGCCGGGAGCTGCACACGACGCTGGGTGTGCCGGTGGGTCTGATCCACACGTCGTGGGGCGGCACGCCGGCCGAGTCGTGGACTACGCAGTCGACGCTCGAGTCGGATCCGGACTTGACGCCCATGCTGGAGCGCTGGGCGAAGCTTGAGCAGAACTATCCCGCGGCCAAGGCGGCCCATGACGCGTCCATGGCCAAATGGAAGGCGGCGGCCGAGAAGGCCAAGGCGGAAGGCAAGCCCGGGCCGTCGAAGCCTCGCGGGCCAATGCATCCGATGCACGCGCACCGTCCTGCGGGCCTGTACAACGCCATGATTGCCCCGCTGGTTCCCTACGCCCTCCAGGGCGCAATCTGGTACCAGGGCGAATCGAATGCGAGCCGGGCTTACCAGTACCGGGAGCTCTTCCCGGCGATGATCGAGGACTGGCGGCGTGCGTGGGACCAGGGGGCCTTCCCGTTTCTTTTCGTGCAACTCGCCAACTTCCGCGAGACCAAGGCCGAGCCCGAGCCATCGGATTGGGCGGAACTGCGCGAGGCGCAGTCGATGACGCTCGGCCTGAAGAACACGGGCATGGCGGTGATCATTGACATTGGAGACGCGAAGGACATTCATCCGCGCAATAAGCAAGACGTGGGCAAGCGGCTTGCGTTGAATGCGTTGGCCAACACCTACGGGAAAGACGTCGCTTACTCGGGGCCTATGTACAAGTCGATGAAGGTGAAGGGGGACACGGTGGAGATCGAGTTCGCGCACATGGATGGCGGCCTGGTGGTTAAAGGGGGCGGGGCGTTGCAGGGATTCGCCATCGCGGGAGAGGACCAGAAGTTCGTGTGGGCCGACGCCGTTATCGAGGGCAAGAAGGTCATGGTCTCGGCCGACGGGATCGAGGCGCCGAAGGCGGTTCGGTACGCGTGGGCGGACAATCCGATCTGCAACCTCTACAACGGGGCCGGCCTCCCCGCGTCGCCGTTTCGGACGGACGATTGGCCTGGGTTGACGCTGGCCAAGCGGTAACCAGGACGGGAAACATAACCAACGGCTCATACGGGAGTTTTTTTCATGTCGGAGTGCCCGAATCTCGATGCGAACCTGGCCCGCTGCAACTGCACGTATTCCCCGTGCAGTCATAAGGGCAAGTGCTGCGAGTGCCTGCAGAGCCACCTGGCCAACCGGGAGTTGCCGGCCTGTTGTTTTCCTGACAGCGTGGAGAAGACCTACGATCGGTCGTTTGCGGCGTTCATGCGGGCGTGGAGCTAGCCCGGCGGCATCGCAGCAGGTGGCGCGGGCGTAGCGCTGGGCGGCGGTACGGGCGCGTGGTTCCTCAGGCGAAGGTGGCCATGATGGGCAGGTGGTCGCTGAGGGCGAAGGCGGCGCGGTCGTCGCGGTTGTGGCGGAATGCGCCTTCGTAGAGCACGCGGCACTCGATGAGTCGGGCCACGAGGGCTCCGTGTATCCAGATGTAGTCGATGCGGCGGCCGGGGTGACCGGAACTGACGGTGCCCATGCCGTCGGTGTTTTTGGCGGCGTAGGCATCGACCCATGCGGCGCCGCGCCACTTGTCGTACTCGGGCGCGCTGGGCAGATGGTTGAGATCCCCCTGAAGGAGGACCGGCCTCCCTGCGCCGACGTCTTTCCCCATGACCTCGATGATTAGGTCCGCCTCGCGCTGGCGCAGTTCCGTCTTGTGGGGATTGAGATGGGCGCTGAACACGGCCACCTTGCCCGAGGGGGTTTCCAACAGGGCGCGTCCGAAATGGCGGGTGAGCAGGTCCTCGGGGCGCTTTTGGCCTTGTTTCAGGGGGCAGTTGGCGGCCTCGACAATGGGGTAGTGGGTCAGGAGGGCGCCTGGATATCCGGAGCCGGAAAGGCTCTCGAAGTAGACGTAGTCCATATCGAGTTGACGGGCGGCTGCGGCGACGGCGGGCTCGGCGGGGGCCTCGGAGCAGGTGATGATGTCGGGCTCGTATAGGGCGAGTTCCATGGCCAGGCGGGTGGGCATCTGCGGTGCCGCGAGGTTCAAGCGCTGGGCGTTTTCCTTCTTGCGGGGGAAGCCCTGGCAGCCGTACACGTTATAGGCGATGGTGCGCAGGCGGGGCGCTTCGGACGCGCGCGTTCTCGCGCCGGCAACAGCCGCTGCCGCGCTCATGCCGCTCATGATCAGGAAGTCCCTGCGCTTCATGTAGTCCATGAGTACTCCTCGTCGAACGCGACCCGCCCATGCACGCCGGCGGCCTTGGAAGCCAGCGATACTGGAGCATCGGTCATCTTTCCACAGTGTCTGAGTGTAGGATCGCGCCACGCACTTTCGCAACACGAGATGCGCGTGGGCTTGCTTGAGGCTGTCCCGAGGGTGTAGTAAGGTGGGCGCCTGACATGGACCTGGCGCGTTTCTTGATGCCCGGGACCACGTCGGCCGGTGCCGGCAAGGCCGAGAGGGCCGGGCAAGACGACAGAGAGAGGCATGACGGAATGAGAGAGGAAAGGAAGGGCAATCGTGGCTATTGAGGGTCTCGCAATCATTGGCGAATCGATCAACGACTCCGTGCCGTCGACCAAGAAGCTGTTCGACGCGGGAGATATCGAGGGGCTCAAGGCTTTGGCCAAGGCCCAGGACGAAGGAGGGGCCGCGTACATTGACGTGAACGTGGGGCTGCGTCCGCCGGAGTTCATGGCCGATTTGGTGCGGGAAGTGCAGAGGGTTACGGCGAAACCGCTGTCTATCGATACTCCGGACGTCGAGATTGCGCGGGCGGGTCTCGACAGCTATGACGCAGGTCGGGCCGGAGGGCAGCTCCCGATATTGAATTCGATCTCGGCGGTGCGTACGGAGATGTTCGAGTTGTATGGGACACAGCCGTTCAGGCCGGTCTTCATGGTGTCGGAACGGCTCGAGGCGGGGGAGTCCCGGCCGAACCGGTCGGGTGCGGAGACGTATGAGGCGGCGCGATCCATGCTGGCGGCGGCGCGTTCGAGCGGACATGAGATTCCGAACGAGGATCTGATTTTCGATCCGGGGATTGCGCCCATCGGCAGCGACACCGAAGGGCTGACGAAGATGGTGCTGGACGCCATGGCGCTGATCCATGAGGACGCGTCGTTCTCGGGAGTTCACATGTCGGTGGGTCTGAGCAATTTCACGGTGATGCTGCCGCCGAGGTGCGCGGACGGGTCGCCGGTGAAGAGCGCCCTCGAGAGCGCGTTTCTGACCGTGGCCATGCCGCTGGGGCTGGACATGGTGGTGGGCTCGGTCAAGCGGAAATACGCCGTGTTGGCGGCGGACCATCCGGCGCTGATGTGCTTGCGCGACGTGCTGTCACTCGATGGCTACGACGCCATCATGCGGGTGATGGCGTTCTACTCGTAGTGCGGCGGGCCCGGGTCGCCGGCGGCGCCCGGCCTCACGTGAGCTTGGGCACTTCAAAGCCTTCTCGGTACCGGCGGGTGAGCAATGCGTTGGCCTCGTCGTCGCCGGCGATCTGCTCGGTTTTGGGATCGAAGCGGATGCTGCGTCCGACGCGGTAGGCGACGTTTCCCAGGTGGCACAAGGCGGCGGCGACGTGGCCTTGTGCGGCCGTGGCCGGCACGGCGCTCGGGTCGCCTTTCTTGACCGCCTGGATGAAGTGGGCCATGTGGGCCCTTGAGGAATCGACCCCGGCCGGAGCCTGGTCGTCGGGTATCTCCTTGCCGTCCTTGCCGTAGAGGCGGTTGTCGAGCATGTAGCCTTCCGTCCCGTAGAACGACACAGCGGCCTCGCCGTTGGTGTAGCGGTTACGTACGTCGATGACGAAGACGGTGCCGTCGGCGAAGGTGTGGGTGGTCATCTGGGTGTTGGGGGTTTCGCGTGCGTCGTCGGCGTAGCCGAAGATGCCGCCGGTGCTGTAGGTCTGGACGGGGAGCCCCTTGTCGAGCACCCAGTTGACGAGGTCCGTGCGATGGGGTCCGTTGTTGCCGATCTCGCCATTGCCGTAGTGCCAGAACCAGTGCCAGTCGTAGTGGACGTAGTTTCGGCTGAAGGGCTTGTCGGTGGCGGGGCCTTGCCAGAGAGTCCAGTCGAGGTGGCGGGGCGGCGGCTCTGGGGGGGCGACCTCGAAGGGGTCGCGCATGCGGTACACGGTGCAGCGGGCCATGTAGATATCGCCGATAATGCCGGATCGGACGCGCTCGACGGCGCGCTGGCAGGCGGGGTCCGAGCGGCGCTGGGTGCCGTGTTGGCAGACGCGTGCGTACTTGTCGACCGCGGCGACGAGTTGCCGGCCTTCCCACACGGTGTGTGAGATAGGCTTCTCGACGTACACGTCCTTGCCGGCCTGCATGGCCCAAACGGCGCCCAAAACGTGCCAGTGGTTGGGCACGCCGAAGGTCACGGCGTCCACGGCGTCATCCGCCAGCAGATCGCGGACGTCGCGATACGTTCGGGGCGCGACGCCGGTCTTCTCCTTCAGATCAGCGGCGCGGCGTTCGAGGACCTCGGCGTCGACGTCGCACAACGCCACGGTTTCGGCATCGTCGCATTCGGCGGCCTGAAGCGCGTGGTCGAATCCTCGCCCGCGAACGCCCACGGACGCCACACGGACGCGTTCATTGGCCCCAAACACGCGCCCCTTCGCCATGGTCCCCGCCGCCAATACTGCGGCCCCCGAGGTGCCCAAGAACTGTCTTCGGTTCATACGCATCGATTCCACTCCCTTTCTTCGCGATCCGCTGTCCATCGTGCAACCGGTTATGGGCCCTCCGCGTTCGGCAGGTCCTACGGGCGGCCCGAGGGCCTGCTGATCGACGCAGGGCAGCAGGGATTGCCGTTGTTTCCGATCTGGCCGACTGGCGGATAGCGATTGTATCACGCTAGTCCGGGAGAAGCTATTGGCAGTATCCTGGAGGGGCTCGATGAAACGTTGGCAAGGCCCGTCTGTATGAGTAATGTGGAGGTGTACGCCTCCTGCTGGTCCGCCGGCCTCACGGGCGTTGGAGCGCGGCGCTGCCTGGCAGTTTCGTTGAGCGCCGTGTATGATAGGCCGTCTTCAGGAGGATGAGGGCCTCTCACCCAGCGCAGGCCGGCCGGGTTTGTTTCCGGACCTCCGGATTGCGGACCTTGCTGGGATATCGGCCCGGGGCATCATGCTATACCACGCGATACAGACGGCTTGCCCAGAAGTGTGCGAGCAGGCCTTGCACTGCACCGGCGGCGGCTATCTCTGGGCGAGGCTTCGGAATTGCGCTTGGCCGTGCAAGTCGCCATGAACCGCACACTCCCCACATACGCGATCAAGCATCCGATCATGACGCTGATGCTGGTGGTGACGTGTGTTGGGCTGGGGGTGATTTCGTGGCGTCTGCTGCCGCTCGAGTTCACGATCAAGCTGGACTTCCCGCACTTGGGCTGCTGGATTCCATACCCAGGTGCGGCGCCCGAGCAAGTCGAGAAGGAGGTCACGATCCAGGCGGAGGGGGAGTTCATGACGATTCCCCACCTGCGGACGATCAATTCGCATTCTCACGGGGGCGGATGCTACATCTCGCTGCTGTTCGACTGGGACGCGGATATGAGCATGGCCACGGCGGATCTTCGCGATCGGGTGGAGCGTCTCAAGCTGAAGCTTCCGCAAGAAATTGAGCACGTATTCCTGCGCAAGTTTGGCTCAATGGACTGGCCGATTCTTAGGTTCGCATTGTTCCGAGAGGAAGAGGAATCGGAACTGGCGCGTCTGGCGCGCACGCAGATCCGGTCGCGCCTGATGCGGGTGGAGGGCGTGGCCGAGGTGGAGGTGACGGGGCGGGCGACCGAGCAGGTGTACGTCGAGTTCGACCAGGAAGCCCTGCGCAGCCTGAACCTGTCGTTGTACTCGGTGATCGGCACGTTGCAGCGCAGCAGCCTGAACGTGACGATGGGCAAGATGCGGGACGGGGCGTCGCGGTACTTTGTACGGGCGCTGAACGAGTTGTCGGACGCGGAGGAGTTGAGGGACGTGTTGGTCGGGCCGAACTCGGTGCGGCTCAAGGACATTGCGCGTGTGACGGTGCACGGCCCGTCCGGCGCGGACCGCTACAGCATGGACGGCAAGAAGGGGACGTACGTTCGGGTGGTGAAGGAGGCGGAGGCGAACGTGGTGGACACGTGCGAGGCGGTCAAGGCGGAGTTGGCCAGGCTGATGGCCGAGCCGGATTTCGACGACGTGGAGATGTATATTTTCGAGGATAAGGCGGCGATCATCCAGTTCGCGCTCAGCTCGCTGATGAAGGCCGGGGCCTACGGCTGCCTGTTGGCCCTGTGTGTGCTGCTTGTGTTCTTGCGGCGGCTCCGGGCGACGGTGCTGGTGGCCCTGGCCACGCCGCTGTCGCTGACGGCGGCGTTTGTGTACCTGTACTTTTCTGGGCATAGTCTGAATCTCGTCTCGATTGCGGCCATGATCGTGTCTCTGGGGATGCTGGTGGACAACGCGATCGTGGTGATGGAGAACATCTACCGCCACAATGAACTCGGGCCGGACAAGGTACAGAACGCCGTGAACGGGGCGTCCGAGGTAGCCATGGCTATCACGGCGTCAACCCTGACGACGATCGTGGTGTTCATTCCGGTGATGTATCTGGATGCGGGCGAGCTGTCGATCGGCATGCGGCAGTTCGCGGGGCCCGTGACGGTGGCGCTGCTGTCGAGCCTGGTGGTGGCGCTGACGGTGATTCCGTTGACTGTCTGCCACATGAGGCCGCGGCGCCATCATCCGGCCTATCGCATGTACCGGCGCGCGCTCGCGTCCGGCGGCAGAGGTGTCGAGCGCTTGGCCGAGTCCGCGTCGCAGTCGCATCCGCTCAAATGGATCGTCTCGGCCTACGGACGGGTCGTGGGGCTGATTATTGAGCGTCGGTGGCATGCCATGGCCCTGCTGGGTCTCCTGATCGGGCTGACGATTCTGGTGCCGTTCCGGCAGGTGGGTGTTCAACAGATGCCCGATCTGGACATGCGTGTGGCCCAAGTCCGGGTGGACTTCGAGCGGAACTACGACGGCACCATGGCGGCCGAGGTGTTCGACCACCTCACGGCGATCATCGATTCCCAACGGGAGGATCTCGGCATCCGGAACCTGTACGTGGACTACGGCTCGTGGGGTGGTGTGATCCGGGCCTACCTGACGCAGCCGAGCGACCTGCTGCGGGGGGAACGGATGGAACACACGACCGACGAAGTGCGCCAGGCCCTGGCCGATCAACTCCCGGATCTCGTGCCCGGGGGGCGGCTGTCCTTTGGCGTGGGCCAGGCCGGCCCGACCGACTCGCAGACGATCTCGCTGACGCTGCGGGGGGAGGACGCTGCGGTGGTCGCGGACATGGCGGAGCGGTTCCAGGACCTTGTGGCGGGGCTGCCTGCGGTGCTCGAGGTGACGACCGACCGGGAAACGGTGCAGCAGGAGATCCAGTTGCACATCGATGAGCCGCTTGCGCGGCAGGCGGGGCTGAGTCCGCTGGTGATCGCGCGGACGGTGGACTTCGCCTTGCGGGGTATCCAGTTGCCCTACCTCAAGAAAGACGGACGCGAGATACCGGTTCGCGGCCAATTCGGCAGCGAGGATCGCAAGACCAAGGCGAACCTGGCGAACATGGCGGTGCTGAGTCATGCGGGCACGCTGGTGCCTCTGAGCAACATCGCGACGATGGAGAAGGACTACGCGCCGCAGGGGCTGCGGCGTGAGAACGGCAAGAGCGTGGCCCGAATCACGGCCACGGTGTCGAGCAGAGACATGACGCTGCTCGGGGCCGAGATCGACGAATTGATCGCATCGTTCGAGCTACCGCGTGGATACGGCATTGAGAAGGGGCAGCGTATCAATGAAATCGAGGCCACTCTGCGCAACTACCGACAGGCATTGGTGCTCGCGCTGATTCTCATCTACCTGGTCATGGCCTCGCTGTTCGAGTCCTGCCTGCTGCCCTTCTCGATTTTGACGACGGTGCCGATGGCATTTCTCGGCGTGTACTGGTCCTTGTACCTCACGGGCACGTCGATGGACACGGTCGCCTTCATCGGCGTGATCCTCATGTGCGGCATCGTGGTGAACAACGGCATCGTCATCGTGGACCACATCAACCAACTGCGTCGCGAGGGCATGACGCGCCACGCCGCGATCGTCCAGGCCGGACGAAACCGCTTCCGCCCGGTGATGATGACGGCGCTGACGACCATCCTTGGCTGCGTGCCGTTGGCGATTGGCACCGGCCGCGCAAATGACGCCTTGAACAGCTTGGGCCGGGCGCTGGTGGGGGGGTTGGTGAGCGGGACGCTGCTGACGTTGCTGGTGGTGCCGTTGATCTACACGGTGATCGATGATGCACAGGGCTGGCTGGGCCGCTACGTGTCGGCCTTGGCCCACCTGGGCGGGCGTTCGAAATCGGCGACTCCCTGGTTGCGCGGGAAGTAGACGCGAGCGAGGCGCGTGGGGCCCCGGCCTATTTCGTGACCAGATTGACGAGCCTCCCGGGCACGTAGATCTCTTTGACGACGTTCTTGCCCTCGAGGTGCTGGGCGAGCCTGGGTTCGGCCTTGGCCGCCGCGAGGACCGTCTCCTTTTCGGCCTCCGCGGGGACTTGGATGACGACGCGGAGCTTGCCGTTCACCTGGATGGGCACCTCGATGGTGTCCTCGACGAGGTAGGCCTCGTCATAGTCCGGCCAAGGCTCATAGGCCAGAGTCTGGTCGTGTCCGAGGCGCTGCCACAACTCCTCGGCCAGGTGTGGCGCAAAGGGCGAGAGAATGAGCACGAACCGCAGCATCCAGTCTTGGTCGAGGGTCTGTGCCTTGAGGGCGGCATTGACGAACTCCATCATGCGAGCGATGGCGGTGTTGAACTGGAGGGCTTCGATATCGTCCGTGACGGCCTTGATCGTCGCGTGGAGCACGCGCAGGATGGCTTCGTCCCCACCGCTCTCCACGATCCTTGGGTGAAGGGCTCCGTGCTCGGCAACGAAGAGCGTCCAGATACGTTTGACGAAGCGATGGACTCCCTGGATGCCTTCGTCGGTCCAGGGCTTCTCGCGCTCGAGCGGCCCCATGAACATCTCGTACAGCCGCATCGAGTCCGCGCCGTATTCGGCTACCACCGTATCCGGATTGACCACGTTGTACCGTGACTTGCTCATCTTCTCGATCTGTACACGGACCGGCGTGTCCGTGCCCTTGACGACGTAGTCCTCCTCGCCGCGTTTCTCGACCTGCGCGGGATAGTAGTACTTGCCCGCTTGGTCCTGGTAGGAGTGGGCCTGGATCATGCCCTGGTTGAAGAGCTTGGTGAAGGGCTCTTTGGACGAGACGTGGCCGGCGTCATACAGCACCTTGTGCCAGAAGCGGGAGTAGAGCAGGTGCAAGACTGCGTGTTCCGCGCCGCCGATATACAGGTCCACGGGCATCCAGTAGCTCTCGGCCTCCTTGGACCAGGCCTCCTGGTCGTTGTGGGCGTCGCAGAAGCGGATGAAATACCAGCACGAACCCGCCCACTGCGGCATGGTGTTGGTCTCGCGCACGGCCGGCCGGCCGGTCTCGGGATCGGTAGTCTGGACCCAATCTACGGCACGCGCCAGCGGGGGCTTGCCGTCGGGCGTTGGTTTGTACTCATTGAGCTCCGGCAGCGTGACCGGCAGGTCCTTCAAAGGCACGGTGCGTACCGTGCCGTCCTCGAGCGAGACCAATGGGAATGGCTCCCCCCAGTAGCGCTGTCTTGAGAACAGCCAGTCGCGCAAGCGGTAGCTCACCGTGGCCTTGCCGAGCCCGCGCTCTTCGAGCCAGTCGCTGATCTTGCGCTTTGCGTCGTCGACCTCGAGTCCGTCGAGGATGCCGGAGTTGACCATGGGCCCGTCGCCGACGTAGGCCTCTTGCGAGATATCGCCGCCGCTGACGACTTCGATGATGGGTAGGTCGAACTTGGTGGCGAATTCGTAGTCGCGGGTGTCGTGTGCGGGGACGGCCATGATGGCGCCGTATCCGTACTCGGCGAGGACGTAGTCGGCGACCCATATGGGCACCTCGGCTTTGTTGACGGGATTGACGGCGTAGGCGCCGGTGAATACGCCGCTCTTCTTGAGTTCTTCGCGCATGCGCTCCTGGGCGCTACGGCGTGAGGCGGCCTCGACGTATTGCGCTACGGCGTGGCGCTGTTCGACGGTGGCGATTTCGAGGGTGAGGGGATGTTCGGGGGCGAGCACGCAGTACGTGGCGCCGAACAGCGTATCCGGGCGCGTAGTGAAGACCGTGAACTCCTTGTCCGTGCCCGCGACCTTGAACACGGCGTCCGCGCCTTCGCTGCGTCCGATCCACTCGCGCTGCATGGCCTTGATGCCTTCGGGCCAATCGAGTTCGTCGAGGTCCTCGAGCAGGCGCTCGGCGTAGGCGGTGATCTTGAGCATCCACTGGCGCATCATGCGTTTCTCGACCGGGTCGCCCGTCTCGACGTACTTGCCGTCTTTGACCTCCTCGTTGGCCAACACGGTGCCGAGTGCGGGGCACCAGTTCACGGCGGCTTCGGTCTGGTAGGCCAGCCCGCGCTCGAACAGGACCTCGAAGATCCACTGCGTCCACTTGTAGTATTTCGGGTCGGTGGTGTCGATCTCGCGGTCCCAGTCGTAGGAAAGGCCCAGCGCGTGGGTCTGGCGGCGGAAGGTGTCGCAGTTTCTGGTCGTGATGATGGAGGGGTGCTCTCCGGTGCGGTCGGCGTGGCGCTCGGCGGGGAGTCCAAAAGCATCCCAGCCCATTGGATGCAGGACGTTGAAGCCCCGCATCCGCTTGTATCGTGCGACGATGTCTGTGGCCGTGTAGCCTTCAGGGTGGCCGACGTGGAGGCCGTCGCCGCTGGGATAGGGGAACATGTCGAGTACGTAGTACTTGGGCTTGGCGTGGTCGATCTCGGCCTTGAAGGTCTTTTTCTTCAACCAGTAGTCTTGCCACTTGTGCTCGATTGCCTGGTGATCGTACGTGGAGCTACTCATTCTGATACCCGCCTCCGGTCCACGGCTTGGTTGCGTGGTTGTTGTGGAAGAGGTGAATATATCATAAACAGAGTGGGTGTTGCATGGATTGCTTCGTGGCGCCCGGGGCGCTATACTTGGGCTCGAGTTGCGGTCGTATCGTTTACACTCGCGTTGCGCGGAGAGTATAGGAGGCATTGTGCTCAAAGGGCTTGGGAATCTGGCGAACTTGCAGGGGCTGGTCAAGCAGGCGATGGAGGTGAAGGGCAAGATGGAGGAGCTCAAAGAGCAACTGGGCGACGAGCAGGTCGAGGCGTCTGCCGGGGGGGGGATGGTGACGGTGGTGATGACCGGGAAGTTCGAGGTGGTGTCGCTGAAGATCGATCGCGAGATCATCGACAAGGACGATCCTGAGATGATGGAGACGCTGGTGCGTGCGGGGGTCAACGAGGCGATCCGTAGCGTTCAGGAGATGGTGAAGGGCAAGATGAAGGAACTGACTGGGGGGATCGACGTTCCAGGGCTGACCTAGTGCGTATCGTGTTCTTTGGGACCCCGGCACTCGCGGTGCCGTCGCTCGAGGGGGTTGCGGCGCGGCACCAGGTGACCGCGCTAGTGTGCCAACCTGATCGGCCCCGGGGCCGCAGCAAGCGGCCGGCGGCGCCGCTTACCAAGGTGTGGGCGCTCGATCACGGCCTTCCCGTCACGCAACCGGCCAAACTGAACGACGGGGCCTTCGAGGCGTGGCTGAAGGCGCAGGCGCCGGAGGTATGTGTCGTGGTCGCGTATGGCCGGATCCTGAAGCAGCCGGTTCTCGACGTGCCGGCGCAGGGATTCATCAATGTGCACGCCAGCCTGCTGCCGCGCCATCGCGGGGCCTCCCCGATTCAGAGCGCCCTCCGTTGCGGCGACGAAGTGACCGGCGTCACCATCATGCGATTGGACGCGGGCATGGACACCGGGGACTTGGTGTTGCAGGAGTCGACGGGCATCGCGGAGGACGACACCACGGCGTCGCTGTCCGAACGGCTGGCCGTTCGAGGGGCGGAGCTCCTGCTGCGCGCCCTGGACCTGATCGCGGCCGGAGAGGCGACGTTCACGCCGCAGGACGAGTCGCAGGCCACGGTGACGCGGCTCTATGAGAAGTCCGATGGGCAGATCCGTTGGGGCGCATCGGCGCGCGAGATCCACAATCTCGTGCGCGCGGCCATTCCCTGGCCGGTGGCCCACTGCCGCTTGCAGGGGGACGTGTGCCGGATCCACAAGACTGAAGTCGTCGATGAAAGCGTTCAAGCCCCGCCGGGGAGCGTCACCACGGTCGAGCGGGACCGGGTGCTGGTGGCCGCGGGGGCCGGGCAGGTGGCGATCCTGATGCTTCAGGCGGCGGGCAAACGCGCGATGGCGGTGCGCGATTTCCTGAATGGCCGCACGCTCAAGGTTGGCGACCGCTTCGAGGAGCTGTAGGCGGTGGCCGCCGACCCGGTTCGCGACGCGGGCGTGGGCGTGTTGCTGCGCGTATTCGAGCATGGGGCGTTCCTTGAGCGCGCGCTGGACCGGACGCTCGGGCGGCGCCAGCTGTCGGATCGGGGCCGCCGGTTTCTCACGCAACTCGTGTATGGAACCGTTCGCCACAGGTTGCTGTGCGACTATGTGCTTGAGGGGCGCCTGCACCAACCGCTGGATGAGTTGCCTGGGCCGATTCGCGCCATCCTGCGGATGGGCGTGTTCCAATCGCTGTTTTGCCGGCAAGTCACCTTTCCGTCCATGGTGCACACGAGCGTGGAGTTGGCCAAACGGCGCGGCCATGCGGGCACGGCGCGTCTGGTGAACGCGGTGCTGCGGCGTGTGCCGCAGGGCATGGAGGACGTCGCGCTGCCGCCGCTCGAAGATCGCGCACGGTATCTGAGCGTGCGGTACTCGGTTCCGCAGTGGCTGGTCGCGGAATGGCTGTCCGAGCACGGGGACGCCGGGGCGGAGAAGCTGTGTGACGCGGCCGCGTCCGAAGCGCCGGTGACGCTGCGAACCAACACGCTGAAAACGACGCCGGAACAACTTCTGGGGGCGCTCGGGAAAGCGGGATGCGTGGCGGAGAAACGCACGGCCATCCCGGAAGAGGTCACGGTGGTCACTGGGCCGCCGCCGGCGCGCTCGAAGCAGTTCGACCAAGGCCATTTTCTCGTGCAAGACGGCGCGTCGATGCTGCCGCCGCACCTGTTGGAACCGCAACCGGGTGAGCGGGTATTGGACTTGTGTGCCGCGCCGGGCGGCAAGGCCACCCACGTTGCACAACTGACGCAAGGCCACGCCACGGTCGTGGCTATGGACGTCCAGCCGGGCAGATTGCACCGCGTGAGCGAGAACGCCGAGCGCCTCGCCACAACGCGCGTCGCGCTTCTGGCCGGGGACGGCGCGAACGCGCCGTTGCGACCGGATTTCGACCGCGTCCTGGTGGATGCGCCGTGCAGCGGCCTCGGTACCTTGCGGCGCCATCCGGACCTGAAGTGGCGGGCGGCGCGGGAAGATCGTGAGCGGCTGACTCGATGCCAGTCGGCCCTATTGCGTTCGGGCGTGGGTGTCTGCAAGAATGGCGGCGTCGTGGTGTATTCCGTATGTACGTTTACCCGCGCCGAAACCACCAACGTCGTCGCGACGGTCCTGAACGCGGGCGGCGTGGAACTGGAAGATGGGCCTGAATGGCTGAGTCTGTGGAAAATCGAGACGGGCCAATACCGGATCCTTCCCGAGAACGGGGGATTGGACGGATATTTCTTGACGCGCTTGCGGAAGGTGTCCTGAACCTGATCCTGTTTGTGTTTCTGTTCGCGTGGTGGTGCGTGCGTTGGTCGGCGGCACTGGTGATCTTCGTGGCGGTGATGGGGGGGGCGGGCTACTATGTATACAGCGAGGTGCTGCGGGGCGGTAGCCACGTCGAGGTTCCGGACGTCACGATGCGGCCCATCACGGAGGCCTCGTTCCTGCTCGCGGAGGCCGAGCTCGAAGTCGGTAAGCAGAGAGAAATCGTAGATGAACGCATCCCGAAGTACTACGTTATCATGCAGCGACCCACGGCCGGCAAGGTCGTGCGCACAGGACGCAAGGTCTTCCTCACCGTGAGCGCCGGCCGCGAACTGCTCACCCCGCCGGACCTCATCGGCAAGATGCTGGCAAACGCCGAGGACGAACTCAAGCGCTCGCCCTTTGACTTGGGGTCCGTCCCCCGCATTCCGCACTCGAGTCCGCGTGACACGGTCCTGGCGCAAGATCCGGCGCCCGCGCGGCTGGTCTCGAGCAATACGCGCATCAGCCTTTTGGTGAGCGAGGGTCGGCCCAAGCCGGCCTTCATCATGCCGGACCTCGTGGGCAATCCGGTCCAGGCCGTGCTGCAAACCCTGTCGCCGCTGGGCGTCAAGCCTATCCCGCAGCGCGTTGACATGCCCGGCCAGCGTTACGACGTCGTCCT
>Ga0272442_10006253_pt1 | contig 15728 bp, 17 predicted proteins | sample SSMForm2O_FD_200262 | JGI IMG/M metagenome (GOLD analysis project Ga0272442, IMG submission 200262) | Marine sediment archaeal communities from Little Sippewissett salt marsh, Falmouth, MA, United States - SSM-Form-2O | ecosystem: Environmental > Aquatic > Marine > Wetlands > Sediment ...
AGATTAACTGAGAAAATAATAAATGTAGGAGTCCAAGTTAATTCAAATCCAAGAATAGAAATTCAAAATATTGTTGTTTCAACAGATACCAATAAGGATTTAGATCTAAGTTCTTTATCAAAGAGCTTATTGTTGAAAAATGTAAATTACGAGCCTGATCAGTTCCCAGGTTTAATTTATAATATGGGTGACATCGGAGCAATACTTTTAATTTTTAGCTCAGGTAAAATCGTTTGTACTGGAGCGAAAAATTTTGATGATGTATCCAAAGCAATTGAGACGATGAAAGAAAAACTTACATCGTTTGGGGCTATATAAAGAAAGGAGAAGATAGATTATGCCAGAAGTAATTGTAGAAAATATTGTAGCGTCTACGTCTTTTGCAGATAAACTAGATTTAGACGTAATAGCACAATCATTAGAGGAAGCAGAATACGAACCAGAGCAATTTCCGGGTCTAGTTTATAGGTTAAGTGATCCAAAGACCGCTACACTTCTATTTAGAAGTGGAAAGGCAAATTGTACAGGTGCAAAAAATGTAGAAGACGTACGAAAGACAGTAGATATAATTGCAGACAAGCTCAAGAAATTAGGCGTTGATGTTTATAAAGACCTAAAAATTGTGATACAAAACATAGTTGCAATTTCAGACCTTGGAACAGAGCTTAATCTAAATGAAGTTGCAATGGGTCTTGGTTTAGAAAATGTGGAGTACGAACCTGAGCAGTTTCCAGGACTTGTATATAGAATAAAAGACCCAAAGGTTGCAATGCTTCTTTTTGGATCTGGAAAAATAGTCTGTACAGGTGCAAGACAAACAGAAGATGTATCGCTTGCTGTCGATAAGTTATCAGCAGAACTAAGTTCATTGGATTTAATTAAAAAATAAAATCCAATCCCTTTTTTCTTTATTTTATTAGGTCTATTTTTTAGAACTGCCTTTATCTAATTCTGAAAACCAATATTCTGTCCAAAGCCTAAACCATACACTTTTATCCATGTAAAATAATTATCTAAATCGTATAATATATACCATTTGCTAAAAAAAGCATTCAAATATTTTAAATAATTAAAAAAAATTGAACATTGTACAAATATTTTGAAAAAAAATAGATAAATTTATAAATATGTACATACTAAAATTTCAATATGGATAAGTTAGATTATAACATTATAAACGCCTTAAACACAAATGCTAGAAAAAGTTTTAGAAACATTGCAAAGGAGTTAAAGATATCCTTATCAACAGTATCAAATAGAGTAAAACGATTAGAAGATAAAGAAATTATTGAAGGATATATTCCAGTCATAAACAGAGAAAAAATAGGTTTTGACTTAACTGCAGTAATAAACATCAAATTAACTCATGGAAAATTAATAGAAGTTCAAGAAAAAATATCAAAAGACAACCATGTAAGTGCTGTTTATGATATAACTGGAGATTGGGACTCATTAATAATTGCACATTTTAAAGATCGTCGAGACCTAAATAATTTCATAAAAAAGATATTGTTAATGGATTATGTTGAAAGATCAAATACCCAAATGGTTCTAAATATTGTAAAAGATGAAAAAAGAGTTAAATTTTCTTGATATTTATAGATAACAGATATTCAGAATCCGATCAGTAAAGATATTTACTTTTTAACTTACTATTTTATAAAATTTTTCGGAAAACATTTTTTAATAGTTTGTATTTATTCCTTCAAGAATTACATTTAATATGGGGGCAAATAACTTTGAAAAAAACAACACTTATAATTGCAATTATAATAACGCTTAGTTCTTCTTTTTCACAATATAGCTATGCAACAACAAATCCTGGAGAAATTTACGAAGGAAATGAATCAATAATCTATAGAAATGTAACTGTTTATGCCCCAGCAGTTGCAAGCACTGAAAATGGATATGTAGGAGTTATTTCTACAATAACAGTTACTATTCAAAGTAATGGAAGTGGAAGGGTTTTTGTTGATACATTACCCTTAACCGAAGTTGATATGCAGGGTTCTGCTCGTCTTGCAGTAAAGGTTGCAAGTGCACTTGTTAAAAATGATGAAAAATCCGATATTAACCCATCAGAATTTGACTATTTTTTTGTTGTAAGAACCTCTTCCCCAGTAATTGGAGGGCCCTCTGCAGGAGGAATTATGACTGTTGCAACAATATCTTTGCTAGAAGGATGGGAAATGGATAACAGAACTGTTATGACTGGTATGATTAATCCTGATGGAAGTATAGGACCTATTGGAGGGATTCCTCAAAAGATTGATGCAGCCTATTCAGTGGGGGCTAACCATTTCTTAATTCCAAAAGGCCAAGGAACATACACAGAAATGGTAGCAACAACAGTGAATGGATGGGTAACTACAGTAAAACCTGTTACAAGAAACATTGCAGATTATGCAATGGAAAATTATGGAATAACTGTGACAGAAGTTGCTGATATAAACGAAGCACTTGCTAATTTCACAGGCTATAATTTCATGTTTAATGAAACTGAAACTATCGTTACAACAGACAACTATCTTAATGCAATAAAGCCTCTCGCCTCAACACTACTTGATAACGCAAAAGGGGAATGTAAAAACGCGAGTATGAAAATTGAAAATACAAGCATTCCTAATAATTATCCAACTTATTATAGATATGATTTAATTGATAGTTTAGAGGTAGCACTAGACAATTTAAAGAAATCTGAAGAGGCATATGAAAATGAAACATATTACACTAGTACAAGTGAATCTTTTCAATCCTTAATCTATTCAAGATTCATAATTTATACATGTGATTATTGGAATCCAGATAATGAAACATATCTAGAAGATCTAATAAAAAATGTTGAAACTAAATATAACAATGCAGCAGGTTTAGCAAGAAATGCTGAGATTAATGGATATATTTCACTTCAAACAGTTGGTGCTGCACAGAGAAGAGCAACAGAGGCAAAAGAACAATTAGATAGCGCAGAAAGTATGTTTAATAATGGTTTATTTTTGTATACTCAGGTTTTAGATTTCCTTTATAAAATTGCATTTATCTATGAAAGATGTAATAGTATTGGCTGGTGGATTAATATTGGATCAAATTTCAATGAAACTGGGAATCTAGAAAAAGATAATCTTGATGATCTTGCATTAGAATACATTGAGGAAGCTCAGCAAGCAACAATCTATTCAGGCATAATTATTGGTGAAATAGGTTCCTCAGCAGGGGATTCTGCAAATTATTTGAGTTTAGCTGAAGATTTACTAATATCTGCAAGACAAGATTTAGAAGACGACTATCCAGCTTTGGCGTTTTTTGAGGCTTTAGAAGCAATTGTTAGGGCAAATCTTGCAATTGAAACCATAGGTTTTGAACCTCAGGATAAAATTGACATTGCTAGTGAAAGTGCAAATAATAACATTTTAAAAAGTAGGCAACAAGGAATCGAACCGGTACTTGCTGTAAGCTATTATGAATTTGCAGAAAGTCTAGCAAACGAATCAGAATATGACAGCGCATTGCTATATTTCAGATATGGTGGAATGATTGCAGGTGCATTAGGACTTACAGAGTTTTCTGGTGGGACATCATCAAGATACGTCGGTGTAACTGAGATTTTTGAACCTTCAAGTTTTAATATGCTTTTAGAAAACATTGGAATTGTAATATCAATAGCAGTTCTTACTGGGGCATTAGGGATAATCATTGGAATATTATTAGCCATTGCTATTACAAAAAAAGAAGGAAAACGTAAAGTTGGTTCAGAAAATAACACAGTTGAAAATAGAAATCCTAAAAGTAATACTTATTTTTCAGAGAATGAAATACCAAGAAGCATTAAAGATTATTACAAAAAACAAAAATAAACCTTTTGATTATAGGTTTCTGAAATGCAAATATCTGGAGAACTGGTAGAAGATAAAATTATTGTTAAAAAACCAAAAGATGTTGGAAGGCTTTTTAATAAAAGTCATTTTGGTAAAATTATTAAGGAAAACAAGTTGGAACTTAATATATTAGAGGGAGTTTTCTTACTTGGTGAGGGGAAAATTGCAATTTTTAAAAATAAAGAAAAAATAGATTTTGAAAAATTAACAAAAATTGCTGCAAAAAGTATTCCCGACTTTGAAGTAAAATATCATACTTTTAAAGGGTTGAGAAATAGAGGACATTCAATAAAATTATATGAAAAGGATGAAAATATTTACTTTTATGATTTTAACAAAAAATTTTTTGTTTCAGCTCACTCAGAAAGAGACTTTCTAAAGATTGATGAAGCTTTAGATTTGATAAAAAAGGTTGACAAGAAAAAAAAAGAGTTATGGTTAGGAATTCTTGATGAAGAAGGTGATTTAACCTATTACAGTATGTCTTTGTTAGATATAAAAGGTAAAAATAGAGAAAATAATTTTGATAAAACTAAGGGGATTCTATTAAAAGATAGAGTTGTAATTTTTAATAAAAACGCATCTGAAAAATTACATAAAAAAGAGTTTTATGGTAAACCATTCGGAGAAGGTTTGCAACTGTCAATTGTTGAATCAATGTATCTTCAAGAAAAAGATTTTATTGATATATTTACAGTTGATGGAAAAAAGGTTTCAAAGAGAGATCTTTTAAATATTGTCAAAGAAAGTCAACCTGATATTAAATTGAGATTCAGTGTTTTTAAGGACTTGAAAAAGCAGGGACTTCTTGTAAAAACCGGTTTTAAATTCGGTGCTCATTTTAGAGCATATACTAAAAAACCGGATGAAACCCATGCTGAATATCTTGTTCATGTTGTATTAAAAGGCTTTAAGAGCACATGGGCAGAAATCAGTAGAGCAGTAAGACTCGCTCACTCTGTAAATAAGGAAATTGCCTTTGCAAGAGTAGATAAAAACAAAATCGATTATATTAGATTTGGGAGGCTCCGGCCATAATTTTTTTATAATCATTTTGCTATTAACATGAATTGTCTGGGGAGGAAAAATGTTACAAATTAGATGGCATGGTCATGCATGCTTTGAAATTACAAATGATTTGACGTTAGTGACTGACCCACATGATGGAAAATCAATTGGTATTCCGGCACCTACTGTTTCAGGAGATATTATTTTAGTATCCCATGATCACTATGATCATAACAGTGTAAAGTCTGTTGAGAAAGAAGGTTCAAAAGTAGTTATGGATGGTCGAAAAAGAAACATATCAGATATTGAAATTTATGGTGTTGACTCCTTTCATGATGAAGCAAAAGGTGCTAAACGCGGTAACAATATAATGTATAAATTTACAATTGATGACATTAAATTCTGTCATCTTGGAGATTTGGGTCATGACCTTGAGGATGATGCTGTAAACGAAATAGGTGAAGTGGACATTTTATTTATACCAATTGGTGGAACATTTACTGTTGATGACAAAAAAGCATGGAATGTTATAAATAAAATCAAACCAAGAATTATTGTTCCAATGCATTACAAAATCGGTGGATTGTCTCTTCCTATTGCAGGTATTGATCCGTTTTTAGAGCAAGCAAAACATAAGGTAATTCATGTTGGAAATGAAATAGATATTGAAAAGGATGATTTACCAAAAGAACCCGAAATTTGGACATTCACATTATAATATAATTACTTTTCAAAGACTTCAGGATTTATACAATTAGGAGGTATCTCATCATTTAATCCTGCTATCATATTTTCAGCAGCAATAGTTGCCATTTTTGAACGGGTTTCAAACGTTGCTGATGCTGAATGCGGTTGAAGGACAACATTATCTAGTATTTTTAGCTCCTTACTTATCTCTGGTTCATGTTCATAAACGTCTAGACCTGCGCCAAAAATCCATTTTTCCTTTAATGCTTTTACAAGAGATTTTTCATCAACAACAGGACCTCTAGATGTATTAATAAGGACTGCAGAATTTTTCATAATTTTGAGTTCCCCTTCTGAAATAAGGTGATAGGTATCTTTGATCAGAGGAACATGTATTGATATGAAATCAGATTTTTTTAACAGTTCAATAAGACCTACTCTTCTCGCGCCTAATTTGCTTTCCAAGGTTTTATTCACCCGCCCATCAACATATAAAACCTTCATTTCAAAACCCTTGCTTTTGAGCGCAAAAGCAGTTCCGATTCTACCTGCACCAATTACCCCAAGTGTCTTATTTGAAACGTCTTGACCAAGCATAAGCATTGGTCCCCATCCTTTGTATTTACCAGCTCTAGTGAATTTATCACCTTCAACAATTCGTCTTGAGACAGAAAAAAGTTGTGCCCATGCCATCTCAGCAGTAGTATCAGTAAGAACACCCGGTGTATTACTAACAGGTATTCCAAGTCTTGTAGCAGTTTGAACATCTATATTATCATATCCTACTGCATAACTAGCAATCATCTTAAGATTTGGTTCTGATTTTATAACATCTTTATCAATTGTATCTGTAAGAAGACAAAGAAGCCCGTCTTTTCCTTTTAATCCCTTAATAATTTCTTCTTTTGTTAAAACTCTATCAAATGGATTTACTGAAATTTCATGTGCCTTCTCAAGTAATTTAATACCTGCCTCTGGAATTTTTCTTGTTACAAAAATCTTCATAAGAATTCGCTCTCTAATAAAATGATATGTTGAATTTGTTTGAATTATAAATTTGTTGCTATATGATTATATAATGAAAATAATCTTAAGAAATCTCATCTATTATATCTTGCTGCGAGTAAATTTGAATATTTCCTTCAGAATCAATGTTTCCCTCGGCAACTAATGACCATATTGAGTAAACTGGATAAACCTTTGGCATAGAATAAATTCTTACATCATATTCATTTTCAATGTCTTTTTTTGCTTTTGTGTATATACTGATATTAACATCTGCGTTTTTTACCTTAGCAAAATGTTTTAATTTTTCTGTGTTTTTTATTGTTAGATTTTCATTAAATTCCCATCCATTAGCAATAATTCCGGGGTAGTCATCTATTGCTTCAAAATCCTCGAATGTTTCATCAGCAGGTGTTTCAAAAACTATTGAATCAACTTGAAAAGTGGGTATATAAAGATAATCCCAGTCATTTTGATCATAAGGTGGACCATTGCTTCCATCCGAATAATCAAATAACTTTTTACTATAGATATAATCATAATTCATAACACTTTCATATTTTTCTAAGTAACTTAGATATTCATCTTCAGGCATGCTAGGATATCTTACTCCAGCTTTTGGTTTTTGAATATCATTACCTGGAAATGTATATGGCAATAATCCTAAAGAATGCCCCAATTCATGCATTGCAGCACTTGCTAACGTGAGTCTGAATGTACGTGGAGTAAAAGACGTTCTAGTAAGTAGAACCTTTTTAACGCCGCTACCACATAATATTGCATCAAAACTATTGTATTTACCAGGACAGATAAAACCGCTTGAATAATCTTTCTGATTTCCAATTAATAAATATCTAAACACCCCTTTTCTTTCATCAGCAAAATTATTATTATAGAATCTCAACAATTGTTTCCCAGATACATCATCAAAATCTTTATGGAAAGGAACCAGCTCTCCGCCTCCGTTTATAGGCCCATCTGCCCAACCATCATCAATGTATACATTTATTCCATGCTGAGCAAACCGTTCAATTAACATCTGCTGGGATTCTTCAAAAAATATATGTTGAAAATCAAAAATCCCCTTCTTCTCCATTCCATCTGTTTCGATATAAACATCAGGCTGAAAAGGGTTAGAAAACCATTTTGCAAGATTATATTCCTCTATATTTTCAATACCATCAATGTCTGGATCAAGGTTTTGATGATCATTCCATACTAAAGGATCATAATTCCATTTCCACTCCCAACTTGTAGGAATCCCATCTTTATCAGGGTCAAGTTTACTATCATCAATAGATGGATCTGTTCCAAGAAGATTTACCTCAGTCCAATATGGGATGCCATCATGATCATAATCTGATTGATAAATATTGAACCAAATCTCAAAAGTCTCACCTAAATAGTGACCATAACCATCTTTATCTTTAAAATAATCATCACCGTACCATCTTCCAGTCCTATAATCATAAGTAAGTCTGATTGTCTCTCTTTCAATTTCTGATTTTCTTAAACCTAACAAACCTTTTTTTACAATTTCAATTATTTTTATATTAACTATCGATCTTTCCTGTTCTTCTTCAACATAATAATTAACATGACTTTCTTTATCAAAGGTGTCCCAATCAGTATAAACACCTGTTTCACCAATATGACCTTTTGTGATACATTCTTCCCCATCAACTTCTGAAATCCAATAAAAACTTGGAGTTGCCCTCCAACTTCTTCCAAATGTTAACATCTTATCTAAAAGTCCGCGATGACGAATTCTTAAGATTTCAACTATTAAACCTTGATTTGTATATGGACTTATTTGATCATCTACTACTATTTCTTCAATTATATTCTTTTTTTCTTCTTCCTTAAAATATACAAAATAGCTAAAGATACCAGATATAATTAAAATTGCAACTACAATTAAAGTAACACCAATCAGCTTTGTCTGTTTTTTTTTATTTTTTATTTTTTTCATATCAACCATCAATTTTAGTTTAACATATTATTATACTTTGTGATATTTCCGATAATAAATATAAAAAAAAATTATTTAAATATTTTCCGTATTAAAATGAAAAAATTACTAAAGAGATCTAATATAATGAAATAAAAAATCATTTAAGGTAGTATCAACGTGATACTTTTTCCCAATATAAGTCAATTTTCCGTTTATTGAATCTATTTCTGTTTTTTTATTTTTTTTAATACTTTGAAGCATAGAGGAAAAATTTTCTGAAGTATTTTTAACAACTTCTTTTGTTTTTTTAATCAGAACATCAACAGATAAATCAATACCATAGGCGCTTGCTATAGATGTAGATTCTTTACAAATATTTTCTAAAAGTATTTCTAGAATTGGATTTTCCAATAGATAACCATTATTGCATTGAAATATCGAGGTTAATGGATTAATACTTGAGTTGATTATTGCTTTGTTCCATATATCTACAGAAATGTTTTTACTTTCTTTAGTTTTTATTCCAGATTCATTAAAAATTTTAACAACGGCATATAAGAAATTTGTTTTTGTGCTATTTAAACTACCTAAAACTGTCATACCCATTCCAGTATGTTCAACAATTCCAGGTTTAGAAAAAAAAGCACCATGAGTAGTAATACCAGCAATTATTTTTTCTAATTTTATATATTTAGATATTTTCTCTATATTGTCAAGACCATTTTGAATAGAAAGAATTTTTGTATTGTTATTTATTATCTTTCTTACCTGTTTAATTGCTGCTTCAGTATCAAAAGATTTTACAGTTAAAATCAATAGGTCAGGTGAAAAGGAAATATTTTCAAATGAAGATTCAGCGTTTATCTTAACATTTAAATTTGTTTTTCCTGTGATTGTTAAACCATTATTTTTTATTGAATTAATATGTGATTTTCTTCCGAGCAATAAAACATCATTATTTTTAGAAAGTAATGCACCAAAAAGTGAACCTATAGCTCCAGCACCAAATATTACAATTTTCATTTTAATAGACCTATATCTTTTAACTTTTTGTTAATTTCTTCTTTATCCATTGCTATTAGTGGATGTAGAATTGGTAAATCTAACTGCTTTTTTAGTTGCTTTATATTCCCCATTGCAATTTTAGAATCATCAAACAATGTGTTACCTGTTACAATTGCATCACAATTATTTTCTGCAGCGATTTTGTTGATTTGCTCATAAACATTGTTATTCTGAGAAATAACAAAAAATTTTGATTTTATAAACCAATCTTTAAGATATTTATCAATAACATCTTTCTTGATTTTATTATTAGATAGAAATATTGGTTTGCATCCTCTATGAATCAAATACCATGATGCAAGTATTGATTTTTGTGAATCAATAAATGCAAGAATATTTCCTTGAGTTCCTAATGGCATCCCACCATAACCCTTTATTTTTTCAACAAAAAGATATGCCCTATCATTTCTAATTTCAATAAATAATTCAAAATCAGGATTTGTAAGATTTACTCTTGCATTTGTTTTTTTTACTATATCATTTCCTATTTGAACAGCAACATCTTGACTTGAAAAATCATGTTCTCCATATCTAGTGACTCTTATTGCAAAGCTTTTATTTCTGTCCAATTTTTGTTTTGAAATCGATATAGCAATTTTTGATATTTCTTTAATTCTACTTTCAGTTTTAACAGCTGGACTTATTGATGATATTCCAAAAATTTTTTGTAAAACACCAACGCAATTTTCAATTTGATCTGAATAAACGTATATTCTCCCCCATTCCTTTCTCAAACTATTTTCAATATTTTTGGTTTTTAATGCATTCTTTATATTGTTTACCAAAGTACTTTCGAAACGCTTTCTCGTTTGTTTTGCTTTTAATGCAATTTCTGCATACCTAATAATTATTAAATCAAATTTCACAAACAACAAACATTAATTTATTACATTAATATTTGGTATTGAAACTTCAAAAAAGGTAATACCAAATGAATATAAATAAAAATTCTTTATTAAAATCTTCAGTTTATAGTCTAATAATATTGGTTTTTTTTATTTTATACTTTTTCTTAAGATATGAAAAAATTTATGACAATACCTTTTCTGTTATTCTTTATTTTATGATTGTAACTGCGTTTGTTGGATCATTATATTGGACATATAAGCAAATTGAATATTATAAATTAAAATATAAAGATGAAAAAAGACCATGGTATAGTTGGTTGTGGTGGCCATTGAGAAGCTTGGAAGAAGTTTTTTATTGGCGTGCTACTTTTTTTGTAACATTATTTTTTCCTTCTCTTGTTTTTATTTGCTTAGTTTATGTCTTAGGCTATTCTTTATTAATTGGATTAATATTTGCGACCGTTTTGTTTTTAATAATAATATTTTCTTTTACCGAAATATCTATTTGGCAAAATAATAGTAATCAAAAAAATAATGAAAAGCAGTTTTCATTTCGCAAATATAATAAGAGAGTTATCCTAACTCTTGTGATTATTTTTATTATTATGATTATTTTTTTACCATATTTGGAAAAAACGAAAGGAAACTATATGGAGCAAAAATATATTGGAACCTGGGAAAATCCTGAAATTAGTTTTGAAATAAATGAAAATTATACCTGCACTGCATCATATAAAAATTCTTCTTATAATGGAAAATGGGAGCTTATAAAGGGTCTTGGTTATATCCAAATCACGTGGTATCAAAGATTTAAATTACCTCACCCAAATGATAATTCATATCTTTATACTATTGAACAAGTTTTTTTAATAAACGATGGTAACAGCCTCAGTCTTTATACTCCGTTTTCTGCACCTGATTATCTTACACTAGATAAAATTTAAAAAAAAATGAAGAGAGGAAAAACAAGATGGAAAAGAATGTAAAGGAATATATAAAAAAACAAAAATCACCTCAAAAAGAAATTTTAAAGAGGGTTAGAGAAATCTTTCTTGAAACACTTCCAAATTGTAATGAAAAATCAGCATGGGGAGTTATTACATATTCAGATAATAAATTCTATATTGCTGCAATCAAAAATCGAGTTCATGTAGGTTTTGCAATAAATGGATTGAGCAAAGAAGAGATAAAATTATTTGAAGGAAGCGGTAAAACAATGAGGCATATAAAAATTCACACATTAGATGAAATTGATAAAGAAAAGCTTGTAAAATTGATAAATTTGGTTGAAAAGAAAGCTATATGTAGATAATAGAATAATCTAAGCTAAAAAAAGAGAAACTCCAATAAATACAGGTTGTCTATCTGTCAAAAAATCAAGCATTAAACCAGAAAAGCCAACAAAAATTGGATCCTTACAATCTCTATGAATTTTTCCCCAAAGACTTACAGCGTAAGTGTCAACATTATATCCCATAAAAATCACTAAGTTCATTAATCTAAAAGGACTATACGCCATTCCTAGTAAATTTATAGCAAAATCGATAGCTCCTATGAAACCAAAAAGACTGGCAGGTATAAGAAATATAAAAAAAGGAAATCCAATTGGTAAAATTACTGAAAAAGGACCAGAAAAATCCATAAAAGCTTCTGCATAAATTAAATTAAATAATGGACCAAAGCCAAATGCATTTTTATTATCATTTAATATTTCTTTTCCAGTAACCAAGTTTTGTGCTTGACTGATATTCATTCCATTAGGTAATAAACCATAATAATTCAATTTAACAATTGCTTCTTTAAATAGTGGGATTGCTTCTTTTCTAGTTGTTGTCATGTTTATTTTTTCTTTAAAATCAAAAAGATACTGTTCCAATTCATTATATTGTTGATTCGTTAGTATTACTTTTGAATTTTCATAACCCGTATTGCCTAATGCTTTTGTAGTTACCTCAATGGAACAGTTCTCATTTGATGCTTCTACTAAATTAAAAGTTAATCCTGGAGCAATTGTAATACCAATAAGTAAAATAATCACTGCAATTACTAATATCTTTTTAAGTAAATAAATTGATTTCATATTATTCCTCCCTCTATTTGAAAATAAAGTCTTAAAAATATTTAAATCTTTGTAAAGATTAATTCAGGATATGAAGCTTAAGAACATGAGCTATCATTAAGATATACGATAAAAAATTAGCGCAAATTTAGCTGTCTCTGTCATATCAAATACTCGAAATGCCTTATAAAAATAATTATGAAAATAACCATTAAACGAAAAAACTAAAGCATATATCCAATCACCATAATACTTGTCAGTATTAAGAGAAATATGACCTGCCAAATATGAATCAGCAATTAATATTCCAAAAGCTCTTATTACCTTTGCACCATACCCAATTGAACGTATTAAACCCGGAAATAATTCAGCTCTACCATCAACTGACTCTTTAGAAGTATTTATTTTACAGTTGAAATAAACCTTATGCGCAATTCTTGTTAAATCTTGCTTTTCTTTACTAATAAACGTAGCATTTGCTGAATAAACAGATTGCAGAGGAATCAACAACATCATACTAATAAAAACTATTGATAATAATACCTTCTTCATTTTTCCTCTTTATATTAAAGAAATAAATATTTTATATATAAAAATACCGTCAAAAAATACAAATGTTATAAACAATTAGTTTATTTTAAAATTGTATTTTTTGAGTTGAGAAGATATGAACAAAAAAGCAACAAAAAAAGATAATACAGTTATAATGTCAGATAAATACTTAAGCGAATCCGGTGTGCAGGGCGGAAAGGTAATAGGGGAACATATAGTATTAGGCTCCTTTATCGCGGGAGTAACATTTTTGCTTTTAGGATTATATGCAATATTTTCAATGTTGTTAGGTTCATTTCCTACAAATACAGCCATTATAATTTTAGTGCTATTAGTAAATGTAATTGGGTTGTTAATGATTATTGGAGGATATTCAATTTATTTAACTAAACATGTTAAAAAATAAAAGCAGGAGAAGCAAGTTTAACTTATAGTTTAAATTTATGTTTGATATATTTGAAAAAAAGACATAAGTAATTACGTTTCCCAATTATATTTAAAAACCCATTCAGTGTAACTTTGCCCTGATTCAATTATAACATTTCCTGCGTTGATTTCATTGTTCCCATCATTATCACAATCTCCAATATTTATAACTGCAATCCAACCATATGTAGGAAGAATTGCTTCTTCTACATAAGTAGTTCCATTCCATTGTAAGATATGTGTTAAACCAGCTCCAGCTACGACCTCATTGAGACCATCATCATCGGTATCACCAACATCGATTCCTTCAATCACTGGTTCTCCTCCAGGCCAGGTAATATCAAATTGAATTGAATAATCTGTTCCATTCCATTTAAAAATAGTAATCTGAGGGTCACTATTTCCCGTGTAATCTACATAACTTAAAAGAATCTCTGCTTTTCCATCATTATCGCAGTCTTTACATACTACACCAAATGGGGAATTTTGTCCCGATGTTTTAAATATATTCGTAGAAATAAAAGTTTTGTTTTGGGAATCCCAGTTCAAAACCATAACCTTGTTTTCATAGGCACATACAATTTCATTTTCCTCATCATAATCAACATCACCAAGACCTGCCATGAAGACTGCCCCATCAACTCCAACATCATCCCATTCAGCATATTTTATTAATTGTTTTCCATTCCATTTGAAAATAACGATTTCGGGAACCGATCGTCTCCATGGGCGGCAACTCACAATGAGTTCATTTAAACCATCATTATCACAATCACCAATATAACAATCAGGGTTACCACCACCGTTCCATTCAACCCATGGATTCCATCCTATTATACGATAACGACCATTTACAAATTTATGAATCGTTGCATACCATGAGACTGCGATTTCATTTTTCCCATCGCCAGTCAGATCACCAATAGCAAAACCATCTGAATCCATACGAATAAAAGGATAAAAAGGACATCGTAATTTGTGCGTCTGTTCATAAGTCTGTAAATCATTGTTCCATTCCATAACTCGCAACATCGCATCTCTTCCACCTATAAGTAATTCATTATCACCATCGTTATCACAATCACCAATTGGTTGCGGTCCTTCATAACGTGCCCCACGAAATGGATTTATTCCAAAGCTCTTTTTCCATTGAATTTCATATAAATCAGTTGTTGAATTCAATGGTTTTAAACTTGATATGTAATTCGTAGAATCATCTGAAAAAGCTATAGACATATCAAATAATGAAAAAATAATAATTACTAATACAATGAACAAATATCTCTTCATAGAGTTAATCACCTATTATCATATATTCTATAGTAATTATAAATATTTCCTTTAATAAATAAGATAAAATAAATTATAAAGAACCTAAATCATAAAAAAGAGTTGCCTTTAAAATTGCATTTTTAATTGTTTTTAAAATAAGAAAAAATCTTTATTTCTTTTTTTAGAGTATAAGAATGCAGGGAAAGCATTTGACTACGAAATTAGTCATAAAAATTAAGCAATACTCCTGTTTGTAAAAAACATTGCTATAAGCAGATAGTTGACTTTATTGTTAAGCAGATGGATTAGAAAAATTAAAAAAAATGACAAACACGTGCAAATAAAGCTATTCCATCAATATCAAAAATTTGCCATGTCTTATACCAATAATTTTTAAAATAACCATTAAACCAAAAAACAAAAGCATATTTAAAATTACTACTATACTCGTCATTATTAAAATAAATGGAACCCCCATAATGAGGAAAAGCAATTAAAATTCCAAAAGCTCTTTTTACATTTACACTACTCATATTGAACAATGAAAAACCTGGAATTAATAAAGCTATACCATCAATTGCATCTGAAGTTCTAATTTTACAAAAAAAATATTCTTATGGAAGATACCTGCTGATTTATTGTTTTCTTCATTAATAATTTTAGCATTTGCTGAATAAACAGATTGCAGAGGAATCAACAACATCATACTAATAAAAACTATTGACAATAATACTTTCTTCATTTTTCCTCCTTATATTAAAGAAATAAATATTTTATATATAAAAATACCGTCAAAAAGTACAAATGTTATAAAAAATTAATTTTACTATAAAACTAATTTTTATATGATTTATGCAGGGGAAGTGAGTTAGACTTCAAGTTTAAAGCAGTTATACTTATGCCCGCATCGGGATTTGAGCATGTAAATGACGTCACATTAATAAGTTTTATATCTGTTGGAGATAGTGATTTTTCAA
>Ga0272442_10006254_pt1 | contig 15728 bp, 13 predicted proteins | sample SSMForm2O_FD_200262 | JGI IMG/M metagenome (GOLD analysis project Ga0272442, IMG submission 200262) | Marine sediment archaeal communities from Little Sippewissett salt marsh, Falmouth, MA, United States - SSM-Form-2O | ecosystem: Environmental > Aquatic > Marine > Wetlands > Sediment ...
TATTGCAAAGATTAAGACTATATTAACCGGATTATCTGGATTATCAAATGCTGGTTCCATCCCAGCTTCTATAAACTGAGGTAAAGCAAGTATTGCTAATAAATTGATTAAAACAAATAGGCATCCCATTAAAAATACAGCAAAAATTTCGTTTTTATCTATGGTTTTTTCTTTAGGCATTTTGTTCAAGGAATAATATTTACCTTTTTATAGAGTTTGATTTTAAGTTCCTAAAAAAATAGTTGATATCCAAAAAATGTATACCAGATAAAAACTGAGTAAATGCCAAGCATGATTACTCCTTCTGCTCTTGAAATTCTATGGCCGGTATACAAAATTGGAAAGATAAAAAGAGTTAAAATTAACATAATAACTATGTGAGAAAGTGATTCCGTTGCATTTGCATTTAATGGAATAAACAATGCGGCAACTCCTAGAATCATCAAAATATTAAAAACATTTGATCCAAGCACGTTTCCAACAGCAATATCAGATTCTCCTCTATATGAAGCCATTGAAGAAACAACCAGCTCTGGAAGAGATGTGCCCACCGCAACCATGGATATTGCTATAAGAAAAGCAGGAACTCCCAGAAAGTCTGCAATACATACAGCAGATTCTATTAGTAGCCATGCACCTGCAACAACACCTATTATCCCTAGAATTATAAAAATTATATTTTTAGCAGTCTTTCCAGTATTGATTTTCTTTGAATTGTCACGTTCTTTTTTTGCACAGCATATGAAAAAATAGACAAACAGTGCAAATAAAACCAAGAATATTACTCCACCAATTAGATGATATTTATCTAAAAGTCCAAAATATGATGCAACCAGTAGAACAAATATTGCACCAAGCATTATTGGTGCTTCTCTTTTGATAATTCTTTTTTGTATCTTTATAGGTCTAATAATTGATGCAATTCCAAGAACAAGTAGTAGGTTTGCAACATATGAACCTATTATGTTTCCCAGGGAAATATCTGAATTGGCTTGATATGCAGCACCTACCGATATTGCAAACTCGGGCGCAGAGGTCCCAAATCCTACAAGTAAAACAGAAATAACTAGTGTAGAAACGCCCAGCTGTGCTGCCGCTTTTGACGTTCCTTGCACAAGAGTATCTGACCCTTTCCAAAGAAAGATTACTCCTATAATAAATGCAGGAATAGCTAGTGTAATTGGTATCATAATCGGCGTGTAATAAAGATAGATATTTAAATAACTAAGTAAAAAAAGTTAATAATAAAATTTAATCAATAAAAGAAGATTAGGGGATTGAAGATTTATATGGCTACAGGAAAGCTGATATTCATTGGATTAGGACTCTTTGATGAAAAGGATATATCCATAAAGGGCCTTGAAGAAATAAAAAACTGCAAAAAGGCATTTGCAGAGTTTTATACAGCAAAACTAACAGGAACCGATATTAAAAAATTAGAAAAAACAATAGGAAAAACAATTGAAGTCTTATCAAGAAAACAAACTGAAAAGGGAGATATCATAATAGAATCTGCAAAATCATCAAATGTTGCATTCTTAACAGCAGGAGACCCAATGACTGCCACAACCCATATAGATTTGCGGTTAAGGGCAATTAAACAAGGGATAGAGACCAAAGTAATTCATGGGAGCAGTATTGTTACAGCAGTTTCAGGCCTTCTAGGTTTGCAAAACTACAAGTTTGGAAGAACAACTACTCTTGCATATCCTGAAAAAAATTACTTTCCAACAAGTCCATATGATGTAATTAAAGAAAATAAAAAAATTGGCTTACATACATTGGTTCTATTAGATATCCAAGCAGAAAACGATAGATACATGACTGCAAATGAAGCTATAGACCTTTTATTGAAAATGGAAGAAAAACAGAAAGAAGGGGTTTTTACAGAAGAAACCATCATTTGTATAGTTGGACAAGCAGGATCTGAAAAACCAACTGTTATTACTGATACAATAAAGAATCTTAAATCAAAAGATTTTGGCCCACCCCTACATTCTATAGTAATTCCAGGCAAACTTCATTTTATGGAAATTGATGCGTTACATATACTTGCACAACTACCTGCACAACAGGATAGAAAAATACAAAAAGTATAAGAACTATTGGTTATATTATTCGAATTGTTGGGGATATGTGATGCAGCAGAAGGAAGGAATTGTCGGTTATATATACGGAGATGTCGGTTCTACTGAGTTTAATTTTGCAGTGAACGGACAGAATTTAAGGAAATTTGATTATATTTTTGCCCCTCATAAAGAGGGAAGTATGCTTGCACAAGTTCTAGACATCAGACAAAGATCTGATCTAAGATTTGATGATGCAGCAACTATTGAAGGAAGCGGAGAACTACCTCATTTTAGCTCCAAGCAGTCAGCATTTGCAGACGTTATTGGATACAGGGATAAAAAAGGACTTTTACAATCCCCTCGAACTCCATTTAACCCTGGAACTGCAATAATGAAGGCAGAGGAAAACTTAATCAGACACGTGCTTGGATTGAATGCGTCAAAAGAAAATGGTGCATATCTTGGTCTTTTAAAGGGTCACAGTCTGCAAGTTTTTCTAAATGTGGATGCTTTGGTTCAAAAACATATCTGTATTCTTGCAAAAACAGGTGGCGGAAAGAGTTATGCTTGCGGAGTTTTAATAGAAGAACTATTGAAGCATAAAATCCCAATGGTAATAATTGATACCCATGGAGAGTATCATTCTCTTGCAGAGCCAAATAAATCCAGAAAAGACCAGAAAAATATGGCAAGGTTTGGTATTAAAAAACAAGGTTATTCAAGTCAGATTAATGAATACTCACCTATTGGATCTAAAGGAAACATAAAACATATCACACTCAACGGTGTAAATCTTGAAGCCCGTGAAATTATTGATTTGCTCTCTGCAAAGCTTTCAGGTCCTCAAATTGGTGTTTTATATCAAGCAATCAAAGAGCTAAAGGAATACAAAAAAATGTGGAACCTTAGAGATATTATTGATTCTGTAAACAGATCCAAAAGCAATGCACGTTGGAATGTAATTGCATCTTTAGAATCCCTTGACTCTATCGGAGTTTTTTCAGAAAATGGGACGCCAACATCAGATCTTGTTGTAAAAGGAAAATGCTCGACAATAAATATGAAAGGAGTTCCACCGGATGTCCAAGACGTTGTTGTAACAAGGCTTACAAAGGAGCTTTTTGATGACAGAAAGGCAGGAAAGATTCCCCCGTTTTTATTAGTTGTTGAAGAGGCGCACAACTATTGTCCTGAGCGAGGATTTGGAACTGCAGTTTCTTCAAATATACTAAGAACAGTGGCATCCGAAGGAAGAAAGTTTGGAATGGGAATATGTATTGTAAGTCAGCGCCCTGCAAAGGTTGACAAAAACATAATTTCGCAGTGCAATACAAATATTATTTTGAAGGTTACAAATCCTAATGATTTGAAAGCAATTATTCAATCTGTTGAAGGTCTTACTTCTCAGACTTGTGATGAAGTCCAAAGATTACCTATAGGTGTTGCACTTGTTTCAGGTGCAGGTCTTCAGATGCCTATTATGACTGAAATTCGAACCCGTGAAACAAATCATGGTGGAAGATCAGTTGGAATTTCAAAACCTGGAGGTGGAGAAGATGAAATCTACAAACCTCCAAAGATGCCGACTCCGCCGCCACAGCCTAAGATGCCAGATCCAAAACCAGAAAAACCAGCACCTAAAGAAACAAGCAGTTTGACAGATAAAGCAAAGAATGTATCAAGGGTTGCTAACAGACTAGGTTGGGTTTCAACAGATAATCCTGATGAGGCAATAAAGATTCTTACAAAAGAAGCAGAAAAGATGAATGAAAATGTCTACAAATATTTAGAATCATTATCAAAACTTGGTCAAAACTTCTGTTTTAAGGATGATCCTAAATGTATAAAATGCCCAATGAACCAAGGATGTAACTATCGCAGATCAAAAGGTGAGGAAAAAAAAGGTTTGTTTAGAAGATAGATAGGTTCTATGAAAAATAAAATTGCTTCAATTATTATTTTGCTTATCCTGTTTAGTGTATTTTTTAGCGGATGCTTGGATGTTTTATTTAATTATGGAACTACAACATATGAGTCGCATCCTACAAAAATTAATTATAAAATTAGCTATGGCTATCTTATTGATTGCTCAGGCGCAAATGATTTAGAAAATTATCAAATCAATTATGATTGCGATCTGCCTGAAGTGTTAAACGGACAAATTGTTGCTACAACAATTCATGATGAAAATTACACAGAAAAAACACTTGCTACATACAATGATGTAATAAGTTGGGCTATTCAGGATAACTTAAATAAACAATACGACCTTGGAATAACAGTATTCATTACATCTCAAAGCTACGTCATTGCTGATTTAAATGGTGCAGATGCGCTAAGTGTTCAAGAAATTGCTACTCAAAATCCTGATCTTATAAGTCAATACTGTCAGGCCCAATCAAATGAAACAACTGCATTTATTGATCCAAATAATCTTGACATATCTCAAAATGCATCATTAATCTACATACAAGCAGAAACTGATAATGCATTTATTCTTGCAAGAGAACTTTTTAGATGGCTTAAGCAAAATACAGATTATCAGACTCATACAAATGCAGACTATGTCCAACCCGCAGGAACAACAATCAGTTGTAAAACAGGTGACTGTGATGATTTATCATATCTGTATATATCACTATGTAAATCACTTGGAATTCCTGCTAGATTTATAAGAGGATTTTTAATAGACGAAAATACAGCAATTCCTCATGCATGGGCAGAGGTATTTATAGGAGGAGGCATTGGAAATTCCGGTTGGATCCCTGTAGAATGTGCAGGTACTTCATCAAATGCAGAAACAGAAATCCACCAAAACTTTGGAGTTGAATCAGCAGATCACCTACGACTCTTTATTGATGATGGGACCAATGAATCAATTATTGTATCGCTTTCAAGTCTTACATATATAATTTATGGAGATGTAAACATACGGACCACTTCATATGCAGATGTTTCAGATTATGAAGTAACTCAGTCAAATGAATTGGTAATCGATGAAAACAACCAAAGAAGTTATTCATAAATCTTTGAATAGGAATATATAAGTATTTTACGTAAGTTTATCAATTATTATTTAGTTTTCTAATAATAACTATTTAAACATAAGCCTTTAAATATTAAAAGTGCATACAGCCGTTACTCTAAACCAACAGGTGAAACATGGGTAAAGGAATAAATGCAGCAAGAAAACTCAAAAAATCCAGAAGAAAACAAAACTGGAATGATAGATACTACAAAAAAAGAGTTTTACACTTAAAAGAAAAAGCAGATCCGCTTGAGGGAACAGCTCAAGCAAGGGGAATTGTTATAGAAAAAGTAGGAATTGAGGCAAAACAGCCTAACTCTGCAATTAGAAAATGTGTAAAAGTCCAGCTTATAAAAAATGGAAGGCAAATTACTGCATTTGCCCCAGGTGATAATGCAATTAGCTTTATCGATGAGCACGACGAAGTAATGGTCGAAGGAATAGGCGGTCGTATGGGCCGAAGTTATGGTGATATTCCTGGTGTTCGTTTTAAAGTAATAAAAGTAAATGACGTTTCACTTCGAGAAATGATTAAAGGTAAAGTTGAAAAACCAATGAGACGATAAACATGGCAGCTAAAAAAACTGAAAGTTCAAAATCAAATTTTTTTCCAGTTCTTGCAAAATATGACATGGACAGTGTTAAAATCGAAGATCAAGGTCTTGCTAGATACATAAATATGGATACAGAAAACATATATCACGGTGGAATTTATGCAAATAAGTTATTTTCAAAGTCAAAAATACCATTGGTTGAGCGTATAATTAACAATCTTATGAGAACCGAACATTACAATGGTAAAAAAATTAAAGCATATAAGATTGTAAAAGCTTGTTTTGAAATTATTGATAAAAAAACAAAAACTAATCCTATGCAAGTGTTAATCGATGCTCTTCAGAATGCCTCTCCAAAAGAGGAAACAACTAGATTACGATTCGGTGGCATATCGGTTCCAAAGGCAGTAGATATTGCCCCTCAAAGACGACTTGACATTGCAATTAGAAATATCTGTAAGGGATCTGTAAATGCTAGTTATAAAAACAAAAAAAGCATGGAAGCATGTCTTGCTGAAGAAATTATAAAAGCATCAAAAAATGATGTAGCTTCTTTTGCAGTTGCTAGTAAAAATGATATCGAACGTGTTGCCAAGTCGGCTAGATAAAAATAGGATTTAAAAACTTTGGATTTATATATGAAAAAATAACATTTGGAGTGTTAGTATGGGACGTAAAGAAGAAAATATTGCTAAAGCAAAAAATCTAATGAACAAGCTAGACCGTATTAGAAATATTGGAATAGCTGCTCATATTGATCATGGTAAAACCACTTTTTCAGATAATCTACTTGCAGGCTGTGGTATGATGAGTGAAGAACTTGCAGGTAAACAACTTGTACTTGACTATGAAGGCCAAGAACAGGACCGTGGTATTACAATTAATACTGCATCTGCATCAATGGTTCATACTTTTGAGGGACAGGATTATCTTATTAATTTATTAGATACACCAGGCCATGTTGACTTTGGCGGTGATGTTACTCGTGCTATGAGAGCTGTTGATGGTGCAATTGTTTTGGTTTGTGCAGTAGAAGGTACTATGCCCCAGACAGAAACAGTTATTCGTCAAGCTATGAGGGAGAAAGTAAAACCTGTTTTATTTATTAACAAAGTAGATCGTTTAATTAACGAACTTAAAGTCACTCCAGAAGAAATGCAGCAGAGGTTTGTAAAAATTATTGCTAAATATAATGCGCTTTTAGATAAAGTATTACCAGAAGAATTTAAAGGTAAATGGTATGCAAAACCAGAGGATGGAACAGTTGCTTTTGGTTCTGCTTATTATAACTGGGCAATATCAGTTCCATATATGAAAGAAAGCGGGATTTCTTTCAAAGATATTTATGAATATTGTAACAGCAATAATCAAAAAGAATTAGCAAAGAAAGCACCTATTCATCAGGTTGTTCTTGACATGGTTATTGATAACCTTCCATCACCAGAAGTTGCTCAGAAATATCGTATTCCGCATATCTGGCGTGGAGATGAAGAAAGTGATCTTGGTAAAAACATGATTAACTGTAAAGAAAGTGGTCCTCTCGCCCTTATGATTACAAAAATTATTCTTGACCAACATGCAGGTGAAATAGCAATAGGTCGTATGTATAGTGGAAAAATTGAGCGCGGACAAGAGGTATATGTTGTCGGAATGCCCAATAAAAATCGTGTCCAGCAAGTAAATGTTATGGTCGCGTTAGACAGAATTCCTGTTGAATATGTATCCGCTGGCAACATTGTTGCAGTTACAGGTATTCGTGATGCAGTTGCTGGAAGTACAGTCACTGCAGATCCCGATGCTGAGCCATTTGAACGTATCGTTCATGTCAGTGAACCAGTTGTAACAGTCGCAGTTGAAGCAAAGAATACAAAAGATCTTCCAAAACTTATTGAGGTTCTTAGGTCAATATCAAAAGCAGATCCAAGTATCCAGGTCCAGATTAACCAGGAAACCGGTGAAAATCTCATGAGCGGCATGGGAGAACTTCATCTTGAAATCACCGAGTATCGTATTCGCAATGACCATAAACTGGAGATTGTATGTTCAGAACCAATAGTTGTATACCGAGAATCAGTATCAAAAGCAAGCCCTAACAAGTTTGAAGGTAAATCGCCAAACAAACACAACCGATTTTATATTACAGTTGAACCACTACCTGAAAATATTGTTAAAGCTCTTCATGGCAATGAAATCCCACAAAATGTTAAAAAATACAAAAACGAAGTAATGAAAAAACTCCAAGAACTTGGAATGAGCAAAGAAGAAGCAAAAGGAGTATTTGCAATACACGGTATGAATATTTTTGCAGATGTAACAAAAGGTATACAATATCTTTTTGAAACTCGTGAACTTCTAAAAGAAGCATTTGTTGAGGTAATGAAAAGTGGACCTACTGCAAGCGAACCATGCCAGGGGATACTAGTAAAACTAGTAGATGCAAAATTACACGAAGATGCGATTCATAGAGGACCTGCACAAGTAATACCAGCCGCTCGTAATGCAATATATGGATCAATGACAATATCAGGACCAATACTACTAGAACCAATGCAAAAGGTATTTATCAGCACTCCACAAGAACTAATGGGAGATGCATCAAGAGAACTAAACCAACGAAGAGCAGAAGTCAAAGATATGATCTCAGAAGGAGACAGCGTCAATATTGATTCAAAAGCACCTGTATCAGAAATGTTCGGATTTGCAAGTGCAATAAGAAGTGCCACTGGTGGAAGAGTTCTTTGGAATACTGAAAACGTTGGATTTGAACCTATACCTAAACATTTACAAGAGGGCGTTGTTAAACAGATTAGGGAAAGAAAAGGTCTCAAACCAGAGCCTTATCCAGCCAGCTACTATATGGATTAAATCTCTTTTTTTCTTTTTTATTTTTGCTAAAAAGAAAAAGTGTTCTATAAAATTTATATACCTTACAGAACAATTATGGTAAATATCGGAAGGTTATAGATGAATATCTCGTACAGTAATTATGAGGGTAAAGATAAAAAAACTAGAGCTTTCTTATCTAACTTATTGGGGATGTTTCTCATATTATCTAAAAATTTCACCTAATTTTTAATTATTTTAATTCTCCAATAAACCCTCATTTTTACAAAATTTTTTAAAAAAATATCATTGTATACAATAATTTTTTCCTTTTAGTTAATATAATATTTTTTAACTTAATAAATTACTATATACATAAGGAATATAGAGTATTCATCGTTTTATTAGGTGAGATAATAACTCTTTTAACACTGGAAACTTTTCTAAAAACCTTAATAACAAATCATTATGTATTGATCGGTGTCTTGGTGTACAAAACTCATGATGTTCCCATGGACCCCAAAGGTTTTCAGCATCTTTTACACGTGCTTTTATTGTATAAGCTTTTTCCATGAGCCATAAATGACTCACAGTTACTTCATGTCCAGAAGGGTAAGGACCAAGCCAACAATCTTTTTTATTATCCCCCCAATCAATACAATAATACAAGTCATTACCAAGTGGCGATTCAGATTTAAATGTAAATTCATACAAGACATCTGGTTTACCATTATTTGGACCAATTATCTCCGGTGCAGAAGGAGCATTTGGATTAAACTTGCCAAAAGCATGAAGGCAACCAAGATTAGAACCAATATATACAGTTCCATCTGCCCCAATTGCAGGAGAAGAATGCACATTTTTAACCTCCCTCCGCCATTTTATAGTACCATCAGGATTAAGAGCGACAAGATCTCCTCTCTGTCCAGCAAATGGGTGATTATAATGCATTCCAAAATAAATAGTTCCATCATAAGAAATCGCAGCAGATGAGTCCCAAACACCATTGTTTTCACCAAGATCTATTTCCCATTTTACTGTGCCATTTGGATAAATCGCATAAAATTTTTCTTGATAGACACCAAAGTATAAGGTTCCATCTTCATCAAAAGCAATATAACCTCCAATAGCTCCTACCTTAAGTTTCCATTTTATAGTCCCATTATTTGGATAAAAGGCATAGAGATATTTATCATCAGAGCCACAATATACTGTTCCATCATCACCAATAGTGGGGGATCCATGTATCCAATTTCCTGTTTTATATTTCCATTTTAAAGTACCATTGTTAGCATATAATGCATAAATATGATTATCAACAGAGCCACAATAAAGAATACCATCATCACTAATAGCAGGTGATGAATAAATGAAATGGTCTGTTTTGTATCTCCAACGGAGTGTACCATTAGGATACAATGCATTTATATATCCAGAAAAAGGATAAGTCTGATTTCCATCTTCACCAAAGTAAATTGTCCCATCATTACCAATTGTTGGAGAAGCATGTATACATTTAGTTTCATACTTCCATTTTACTATACCATCAGGATAGAATGCAAATAAATAATCAGAAGGAACTCCACCTGATGATCCAACGTATATAATTCCATTTTCGTCGATAGCTGCAGCAGATTGAAAGACCATTAGTTCATTATATCTCCATTTTAACGTCCCATTTGGATAAATCGCATTAAAATAATATTCCCCCATATAGATAACCCCTTGATCATCAATTACTGGATGAGCGTTAATATACATTCCACCAAGTTTAAACTGCCATATTTCATCACCAGGATTATCAGCAGTGCTATATGGGCTTCTACCAGTATGTTTTGCATCATAGCCAAACATTGGCCATGAATGTTCTTGCTGTCCACCATAGGAATTATTGGCTTGTTCTATATTAACAATGTTTTGTTTAACACCTATTGTAGAATTTGATACTCCAACTAAAGATGATGAAAGCAATAATAATATTAACAAACCAGATAAGAAATATTTTTCAATCTTAATTCCTCCCGTATATCTTATTAAAATGACCATATTAGTATATAAATCCTTTCAGCATAAAAAATTAAGTGTTGACACATTATTTTTTAAAAAAAATTCAAAAACATTAAATTGAATTGATTATTACCCTTTTTGGAGATGCACCATGGATAGAGGAATTATACCAATTAATAAGGAATATGAGCTTCAATTCAATTATTATGAACGCGATCAAAAATTCAAATATTTCAATAGAAAATTCGAAATTATTCTTGTAGAAAAAAAGACCTTGAAAAAAAATTATGTAATGCATATGGACAATGGAGATCCTCGTCAGATGATGCCCAGAGTTTATAAGGCATCAACTGGACGTAAGAAACATGAGTTTGGTGTAACAACTCTGAATTGGAATGATATTAAAACAAAATTTACAGATTATATTGTTGCTGAAATTGGTGAAAAACAAAGAAATAGTGTTAAAAAAGCAATAGGACAGCTTTCATCTCCTAAAATATAAAAAAAGAGAAAATATGATTTTTTAAATGATATTTTGGCTTTCGACTAATTCTTGAACATTTATTGAATCCGTATAAACCAACACAACAGTAATCATATTAGGACCATCATGTATATATGAAAATTCTTGTGGTTCAAACCCGGATTTACCAACATTAATTTGATATGTTCCATAAGGAAGACTGTAAAATTTTGCACATCCAAAGAAACCTGTAAACTTTAACCTAAAAACTCCACCTGAGATAACAACCATAGCATTTGTAACAGGAATTCGTCCATAATAAGGAACATCTGTCAAAACTTGAACAATTAGAGAATCACCTAATGATTCAGTAACAGTTTTTGAAACAGTTTCTGGTTCGTTTTCAAGGATTTGTTGTGCAGATACACTAAACAAGCTTGTTAGTAAAAATATACTTACTAGGCCTAAAACCAATATTTTCTTTGTCATTTTTTATCACATCAATGTCTATTCCTTATAGTCGTCATTGAAGCTTATAATTTTTATAGCACAAATATACACACTACTTTCTATCGAAAAAAAAGGAGAAAAAAGAGGAATTTTCAGTTATTTTATATCTAAAATTTGTTTTTTAATTTAGATAGAGTCCCAAAAATTCATCCCAGTAGGTATCTTTTACAAAATCTAAATCTACAGTCGTATAACTGCTATTATAAACATTAATCTTTGAGGGAAAATAGATTGTTAAACTACGTGCTTGTGGAAGATAAATGCTGTGAAAAGTTGCAATTACTGCGTTATTAATATTGTTCATAAGCTCCCTTGCATCAGATCGTATTTCTTTGTCAAAAAAGAAAAAAGTGTGACATTTTTTAGCAAAATCCAGAATATCAATCTTATCACAAATTATATCTTCATCATATAATTTAAAAAATTTTGGATAAAAAGATTGTGTCAGAATCCTTATCATTTTAATTCGAAAACTCTTGTTAGGAATTTCAAGTGATAAATCCCTAGCAAGCTGATCAACGGATTTACCAATTTGTTCCATATTACTAGTGTCAACTGCATTTGTTGATATAAGAACCCTAAACCATTTAAAACATTGGATTCTCATTTCTCTTGATACACCAGGATATTCTTGTAAAAAAATATCGATGAAGTTTTTTTTCATCAGTCGGATAATATTTTTTCCAAGATCAACATTTGAAATATCTGGATTTTCATTTAATAATGTACATAAATCTCCAGTCATAAACCTCCAAAAGCTATAATCACCTCCAGCTTCATTTCCAATGTATATATCCGTACAATTTCTAAGTTCATATGCAGATTCTAATGCACCCATAGAACAAGGTGTAAAACATATTATATCTACACCTCCTACCTCATCCAGTGCTTTTTGAAATTCATCCATTGTAAGAAATCCATCACTATTTGTATGATCAAAACATGCGCCCTTCCATCCTCCACCATGATTACCTATTGAAAGGAGATATCTCTCAGCAGGAAAATTTTTTTTACCATATACTAAAAAATCTTTTAAAGTAGAATAATCACTCATATCAACTTCTCCTAATTCCTCCAATAGTAGTGCGTTATGGTGATTGTCAACATACTAAATCCTAGCAGGTTCTTCATATGTATCATCTATTAATATAACATCTAAATTTTCAGCTGAAAAGGCCTCTTCTACAAATACGTCCATACGGTCATATTTTAAAGGATTTGAAGGATAATAATCTAAATCGTTGTAAAACAACCAAGTCCATTTTTTCTGTTCAATACGTGGTAGGGGGTCCTGAGGTGTTTTTTCAAAATTTTTCGTATAAGCAGTAACAGATATTGAGACATTAGTTAGTAAAAACATACTTATTATTAGAATCAAAGCAATCTTTCTTTTTTTCATTTTACTATATTTTAATTTTACTTGGTACATATTTAGTTTTTTCGATTGAATATTTTAATATTTTTGTAGCCTTTAATAAGATGCGGGCATTTAATAAAAGAAATTAATTTAATATTCTGTAATTTTGTATTTGCCATGAACAGGTTCATAGATCTGGCCATTACGTTTTAATCGGTCTAATGCCTCTTCAACCTTGCTTGATTCAAGACCTTCAATTTCTGCTTCTCTAATTACATCTCCACGAAGAGCATTTCCATCTTTTGCCTCATCACAGAGTCTTTGAATGATGTCTATTATGTTTCTCATTCTATCATGTTGGCTATGTGAAATACCTGTTGCAATTATGTCTATATCAAATCTTCCAGTCTCACGATCCATTCCAACTCTTCTTAGATATTGATCAATAATGAAAATTGCTCGTTTTGCATCATCAATTGTTACTTCCTGACTTAGTCTCAATCTAGCGCTGGCTTCAGATAGTCTTACAAACGCTTCAAGCTGCCGGGGGGTAAAAGTAACAGATTCTTCAGAAGAGTTTCTGAAATCAACGTAATATTCTTTTAAAATTTCAAGTGCCTCATCGGTCATTACTGGAAAGATATTTCTTTTTGCATATGCAACATATTTACGCAAAAAATCTGGTTCAAAGACGGGCATTACAATTTTCATTAGAGTTTCTTGTTCTTTTTTTGTATGCTTTGATTTTTTAAGTCTTGTAAGTTGCTCTGCAACTTCTCCTGCCTTGTGAGTAAGTAATATGTGTGTTGCAAGGTCTGTATCTTTTTGACGATTTGGTTTATCAATAATTGAAAAGATTAAATCAAAACGAGATAGAAGCGCCGGTGGCATATTTATTTGCTCATGGATTGGCAAGAATTCATCAAATCTTCCAAGCTTGGGATTTGCAGCTGCAAGAAGAGCGCAACGGGATTTAAGTGTTGCATTAATTCCTGCCTTTGCAACTGAAATTTCCTGCTGTTCCATCGCCTGATGAATTGCACTACGGTCAGTCTCATCCATTTTGTCGATTTCATCTATACAAGCAACTCCCATATCTGCAAGAACCAACGCTCCTGCTTCAAGTGTCCATTGGCCTTCTGCAAATTCGTCTCTTACAGCCGCAGCAGTAAGTCCTGCTGCAGATGATGCTTTACCTGATGCATAAACGCTTCTTGGTGCAAGCTTTGAAAAATATGTAAGCATCTGAGATTTTGCAGTACCTGGATCACCCACAAATAAGGTATGAATATCTCCACGAATTCTAGTTCCATCTGGCATTTCTTTTGCAATGCCGCCAAATAATTGTAAAATTAATGCTTCTTTTTCAATTTCTAATCCAAAAATTGTTGGTGAAATACTCTTCTTCATTTTATCATAAAGTTCTGGGTCTTTGCTGGTTTTAATTATTTCTTTTTCATCCTCGGGTGTTACTTCTACTTCTTCAAATGCAAGCTCTTGGCTTTCAATACTGACTGCATCCATGGTTTTATTAAAAGAAGTTAATCGAAATGTTCCTCGTCTGCGCTGGGATGAATGCAATATACCATTTACAATTACTCTATCACCCGGTGCAATTTCACCAACTAGATCATCTTCTAGATAAATTCCGATTCTTTCAGGTTGAGCGCCTCCACGAAGACCCTCAGGATTTTCTTGAATTTCAATTTTTTGAGAGTCGATAAAAGATGAAAGGTTACTTAATAATTTAAAAGAAGATACCCTTCCACATCCGCCCTGATCTTCATAGCATTCAGAGGGTTCTTTTAGAATATCTTCATCTTGTTCAATTCTTACAACAGCTCCACATTTTTGACATTGAAAAGCACCAACTTGTAGTTTTGGTCTAACCTCGGTTCTTTTTTTGACAAGTCCGTCGACTGCTGCCATTTTACCAAGATGATTAGCTCGAATTTTTCTAATTAAAATTCTATTAGTATCAGGTAAATTTGTTACTCTAAAATGAAGCTGAAGTTTGTTTTCTGCTGCTACATCAATATTTTTTAATGCTTCTTCTGCATTAAACATTCCCTTATAGGGTTGCTCCATAAGAGTTTCTGCAAGCTTTGAATCTACTTTATCGATATCCCAGTAATCAACATACAAACTACGATTATCAGGATATTCAAGTGCAACAGTTTCAATATCTGACTTACAATGTTCTTCAAAGAATTTCTGCCACTGTGATACTAAACTCTCATCCTTTAATAGCTTAACCAAACTTCATTCCCCCACAAAAGGTAAAAAAATGATAACAGGCTTTGTCTTATAAATATTTTTAGAGGGTTACTTAAACTATAAAATTTTTAGCGGGTGTAAAAGCCCCGTGAGTGGGTGTACGTTTCATCTAATGACTACCCATCTGCATTCTTGACCCCGTTAACCCTTTGAGCATCAGCAGTTTGCGGTAAGGCTGCTCACTTCCGTGCCTCACCCGGTTCCCGCAGCTAAGATATACACATGACCTTCCAGTCACATGCATTACCACCTCTGATCCCGAAGGACAAGGTTTCATCGTCAACAAATGGATCAATAAATGCTCGTTACATCGCCTCTTGGTTTCGACCCCGGCATAAAGGCGATTTCCGGTAACAGGGAACGCCTATCTCCCCGGTCTATTCTACACCTATCGCCAATTTGTATTTTTCAAAGTGATCTTCGCATTATTACAAACAAGTTTCTAAAGAACTGATAGAAGATAAATGCTAATACCACAGCTAATGCTGCAACATCACGTACTATATTAAGGTATTTACTGCCTCCAAGCCTACCTGCAGTAATACTGTCTTGGATAAGGAAATAAACTACTATAATAACAACGAAGAATAGAATTGCATTAATGTATATTGACCATTTATACCAGGTTTTTTTACCTGTT
>Ga0272442_10006256_pt1 | contig 15726 bp, 12 predicted proteins | sample SSMForm2O_FD_200262 | JGI IMG/M metagenome (GOLD analysis project Ga0272442, IMG submission 200262) | Marine sediment archaeal communities from Little Sippewissett salt marsh, Falmouth, MA, United States - SSM-Form-2O | ecosystem: Environmental > Aquatic > Marine > Wetlands > Sediment ...
CACAAGCTAGCGAGGGCATTTGACGCACCTGTAGATCAGGTGGATAGGGTTCTTCCGGCAGGTGATGTAAGTATTGTCGAAACAGTGGGTTTTGAACTAAGCATGAGAAAGGAGTAACAAATGAAGATTATTTTTAAGGATCTTAAACACGGTGAGATAAAGCTGATGCCTGAGAATCTTGATGATATATGGCACTTATATAACATCATCGATGAAGGAGATATAGTTCGAAGTCTCACTTACAGAACTGAAGAAGGAAAAGACGATAAAATCAGATCTAAAAAATCCGAAAAGAAACGTATGAAACTTGGAATCAGAGTAAAAGAGGTAAAATTTCATGAGTTTTCAGATCGTCTGCGCATACATGGAATTATCGAAGAAGGACCTCAAGATCTTGGATCATTTCATACCTTAAACATTAATGCCGATGCCATGGATAAGATTTCCATTGTAAAAAAAGAGTGGATACAGTATCAATTGGATAGAATAGAAGAGGCTGTTAAACTTCGCAACCAACCCATATTAACATTCATATCATTAGATGAAGACACAGCCACTATTGCAATTTTAAGACAGAGTGGTATCCAATGGATCGCAGATATTGATTCTAGACGTTCAGGTAAAATGTATGAAAGCAAAGATACCGAAAAAGAATATTTCGGCGAGATTATTTCAATCATAAGAACAAATAAAGTCAAAGACGCACCACTCATTATTGTTGGGCCCGGTTTTACCAGGGAAAATCTTGTAAAATATGGGAAAAACAAAGAACCCGCGCTTTTCAATAACTGTCTTGTTTATGGAACCGGTAATGCAAGTATGAATGGCATTCAGGAGGCGATAAAATCAGGCATAGTAGAAAATATAACTAAAGAAAATAGGGTGATATTTGAAATGCATCTCATTGAAAAACTTTTTGAAGAGATAAAAAAAGACGGTTTAGCCACCTATGGAGAAGAAGAGGTAAATAGAGCTTTAAACAATGGAGCAGTAGAGAGACTGCTCATATCAGATGTATTAGTTCGTGCCAAGAAGGGGGAAGATATGCTCAGAATTGCAAAACAAAATAACAGTGAGTTTACTATCATAAACACAAAGCACGAGGTGGGAAAAAAATTTGAAGGTATAGGGGGTATTGGCGCCATATTACGTTTTAAGATATAGATTTTGGAAGGTTTATATCATTCCTCGTCCGTAACAGAGGTTTTTGTAAAATTCGCCGCAAGCACCGTTATAATCGCCACCTAGTCCAGTTGGAGGAACATCATCGTCGCCATTTCCGTCTTCTTCTGGTTCCTCGATATTAAAAACGTAGTAAGTATATTTAATTTTCAAATCAAAATTATTTCCCTTGTCCTGAAGACGGCGGATATTTTTAAGTATGCGAAGACCAAATCTTTCACCAGTTTGTACATCAACTTTAACATCAAAGGACGCTTCATTTTCATTGGGGAACCATCCGTCAACTATATCTTTAGCTTCATCGGCATCTTCTGCCTCCACATAGTTGTCCGACGGCCTATCATTCACGTTGAAAGAAAACGTCATATTTCCTTGTTTGGTACTTGTTTTCTTTTCAGGTTCAGCTCCTGGCTTACCAATTTTTGCAGTTAAGGTATCTTCTCCTTTATTTATCAGAAGACCCGTAGTATAATCATCAACCCATGTGAGTTGAAATTCGACTTTTGTCAAGATACTCTTATCCGGAGCAGATATACGCTCAGTTTCACTGTAGGATTTTTTAGCTACTCCGTGTATAACTGACATATCGGCTGTCATTTCATCCCAAGTGATATCAAAAGTTTTTTTGTCAGACTCTGTAAATACATCAATATCTTCCACATCAGCTGAAGTATAAAATGCAATTGCTATTGCTGCAACTATTAATATTACGACGCCTACTATTAGTATCAACTTGTCATTTTTTTTCAGGTTCATATATTTCCCCTTGTTTTTTATAAATTAAATTCTATTTTTCTATAATTATAAGTATATTTAATCCTTTATTAAGTTTTTTCATTTCTAACACATACTTACAATTTCAATATATCAATAAGTAGAAACCCTTTATTAAATTTTTTGTTTTATATAATTTTATTGAAAGCAATATATCTACAATAAGTATCTTTGAAAAACAGTAAAAATAGTGGATATTTTTAGGCAAATAAGACGTTATTTTTTATGCTTATCATTTTCCAAAGGAATAATGGTGCCACATTTTACACATTTGCCATCCATAATACCATTTAAACTAATAGAATAACCACATCGTTCAATACAAATATTTCCACAGTTTGGACATATAGTACTTTCATATTTCCCTAAAGGAACATTTCCCAGATAGGGATATAGGATACCAGATTCCTTTGCAATATCATATATTTTTATTAGTGTTTCAATGGGTGTTGCAGGCACATCAGTCATCCTGTAATCAGGATGAAAACGTGAAAAATGAACAGGTATACTACTACCTAGTTTATCAACAATCCACCTACAAAACTGTCTTATTTCATCAACAGAATCATTATAGCCAGGTATAACAAGATAAGTTATCTCTAAATGTATGCCTAACTCTTTAACAATCTCACATGTTTTAAGTACTGGTTCCAAACGTGCCTTGCACACTTTTTTATAAAAACTGTCATCAAAAGCCTTAATATCAACATTAATTGCATCTAAGAAAAGAGAAAGTTCATGTAAAGGATCTTCATTAATGTATCCATTGCTGACGTAAGCTGTATATAAACCTGCTTTTTTCGCTAGTTTTGCAGAATCAAAGGAAAACTCATGCCAAATAGTCGGCTCATTGTATGTCCAAGCAATACCTTGACATGTCTGTTCTCTGGCAAGTTCAATGGTTTGCTCAGGCGTAATATTTCTAAGGTATAAATAATCCGGCATCGCTGAGGAAATACTGGAATTTTGACAATGCTCACACTTAAAATTGCATCCAACAGTACCAAGTGAAAACACATTTGTACCGGGATAAAAGTGATACAATGGCTTCTTTTCTATTGGATCTACAGCCATGGATGAACAGGACCCATATATTAGCGTGAATAGTTTTCCATTTTCATTCTTACGCACTCCGCATATTCCAAACATCCCCTCATCTATTTTACAATTGTGAGAACAAAGATTGCATTGAACTTTTTTATCTCCGGCTATTTTCCAAAATCTGGCATCTTTTTTCATTACAAAATTTTAATACAAAACATGGGTTTATTAATCTTATCACCCAAGCAGCATCCCCTTCATGCTACGTAATAGACCATTACGAGGAAACTGATCATTAATCTGCGGCTCCATATGTTTAAATTCTTCAAACTGATCGTCTGTTTTCAACATATGACAAGCGTAATAAAATGCTTCCTCAACAGAAATTTCTCCATCTTTGAAAAATCTAAATTTTGTTGGTCTACCAAAATCCATGATTCCTGGTCTAAAGCCATCGGCTTCCCCGGTAGTGAATCCTTCAAACCATAGAAGGGAAAATAATGGTCCACGTGTAGTACTTGCATAACCTAACCTAAATTTACTAGCACCAGAGATTACAACTCTGCCAGAATCTGGGATACCAGATCGCAATAAGAAAAGTGTTGGAAAACTATATATCGTTTTATCAGCAAAACCACCACTGAAACAAGCATCAACAATGACGCATGTCTTCTGGGATTTTAAACCAGATAAAAGGTCTCCAAATTCATCATCTGTGATTGTGTCATCCCATAGATAAATTGAACTGTGTTCCAAGAATTTACCACCAGTTAAAAGATCGTTCTCATCACCATGACCGTGACCAAAAATCCAAATGAAAACCTCACTATCGCCAAATTTGTTCGCCTCTTCAACAATATGTTCGATACCTATCTCTACATTTTCTATTGTGGCCCCACCATAAGTTATATCGTACTTGTGATTTCGCTCCTGCAAAGTTTCCACACGACGGCCATAACCGTTATCCATACGTATCCATCCATCGTCAAAAAGTATAATCACATTAGATGTCGAGTACCCACACTCCTCTATAAGATATGCAGCCATGTCCTCTGCCAAATTCAGTCCACCATTCCCAAGCTTGCTTTCATTGTATTCTGGAAAATTAGCAGCTGCGATAAAAATAGCCCATTTATGGTCACCAGAATCCCTATCGTCTGGATTATCTACAGTTAGATTTATATCTTCAATATCTGAGTAATCAATGCCATCCCAAGAACGTACTCGTATATTATAAGTTCCATCGTTAATCTCAAAGACCTTCCAATCATAACTCCATTTTGTAGTGCCTTGAGCATCGTCCCATTCGCTATCATTAACCATAACCTCTACTCTTTTTATTGTATCCTTGCTGTCTGGATCAAAAGCAACACCACTTATCATAACCAGACCAGAAACAACAGCTCCATCATGAGGATAAGTTATCTCCACAATTGGTTTTTCATTAACACTCTCTTCTTCAATGCATCCAGAAAACAACGACAATGTCACTGAAACGAATATTAACAATACAATGACATTCTTATCCATGGTATACCATCCACAATATCTCTTGTTTCTACTTTAAAAACCTTATTGAACAAACCTTACCATTAAAATGTTAAAAAATCAAAATATTTTGACAAAATCCGCTATTTAAAATGTTCGTAACCCTCGTTTGGCAATAATTTCTTAACGCCACCATCTACAATACATACCTCATTAACCTTTGTAACATGTCCAATATTCGTAAGATAGTTGCCTGTTTTTTCCACGCTTCTTTGAGCCTTTTTAAATTTATTAGCTGGAATGGTTAATAAAAGTTCATAGTCTCCCCCAAAATGAAGACAATATTTGTAAACATCCAGATTTTTATTTTTTCTAGCAAGTTTAAGCAACATTTGCGATAACGGGATTCTTTTCCTTTCTATTTCAAAACCAACATTATTTAAATCCTGCAACTGGTAAAGGGATGATGACAGCCCATCTGAGATATCAATACTTGAACTTACAATTTTTTCCTTAGCCAGAGTTATTCCTTCATTTATTCTTGGCTTTGGCTCTAGCAAGTCTTCGAAAATTCTTGGATCTTCTATATTAGATTGCATCGCATAATATCCTGCACCGGCCTTACCAAGCGTTCCTGTGACGGCAATAACGTCTCCTGGTTTTGCCCCCTTACGACTCATGAACCTATCTTTTTTCACAGTACCAAAAACGGTTCCGCAGATAGTTACATTTGGATTTTCTTTAGTATCTCCCCCAATTATCGACGTGCCATGTGTAGTTGCACACACGTTTGCACCTATTGTCAATTCCTCAAGAAATGATTCAGAAGTATCCTCAGGCAAACCCAATGACAAAACCAACCCTAATGGTCGTCCCCCTTTGGCAGCTATGTCACTGAGATTAATCGCAACAACAAACCATCCAATCTGCCACGGTGTCATTATTTTAGGAACATGGGTTTCTTTGGAAATCATATCAGTAGAGATAAGTAAATATTCTTCCCCAAAATCTAAAGCAGCACAGTCATCACCAATTCCAACTGCCTCATCTCCCTTAGACAAAATATTTGAAATAATACGTATGGCTTTTCGTTCCCCCAATTCTGAAAGTTTTTTCACGATAATCTGCAAAGATAACACCATTCAAAAAGTTTATCACAACACTCATCATTTCGCAATTAGAAAAAGGGGCGATACTTTGAAGAAGATGACATATGTGGAGAGTGGAGTTGACATTGAGAAGGAAGAACGAGCAATAAAAGGAATTCTTTCAAGTATCAAATCCCAGAGGAAAGGAGTTGGCAAACCACTTGGTGGGCATTATGCAGGAATGATAGAATTTGGTGAATATGCCCTTGTGTTGTGTACTGATGGTGTAGGAAGTAAAGTGGAAATTGCATCTGAACTTAGAAAATGGGACACAGTCGGTATTGATTGTATAGCCATGAACGTAAATGATGCTATATGTGTAGGAGCAGAGCCTCTCGCATTTGTTGATTACTTGGCAATAGATGATCCAAAGCCAGAAATAACAAAGGAAATTGGAAAAGGCCTTGCAAAAGGTGCAGAAATGTCCAAAATTTCAATTATTGGTGGAGAAACTGCATCACTTCCAGAAGTCATCAATGGTTTTGATTTAGCAGGAACCTGTCTTGCCTATGTTAAAAAGAGTGATATAGTTACAGGTGAAACAATAGTTCCAGGCGATGTAATCATTGGAATTGCAAGCAGTGGCATTCACTCAAACGGATTAACACTTGCAAGAAAAGTTATACAACGTTCCAATCTCTCTTACACAGAAAGATTCCTAGATGGATTTTACCCAGATGAAACAATTGGGAAAGTTCTACTTACACCAACAAATATCTATGTAAAAGAAACAGTAGAACTCTTAAAAACCGTAGACGTTCACGGAATATCACATATAACGGGTGGCGGACTAAGAAATCTCCCACGATTAAACAAAAACATAAAATTTGTTATTGATGATCCATTCGAACCGCAGCCAATTTTTACATTCCTTCAAAAATATGGAAATATAGAAAATAAAGAAATGTATCAAACATTTAACATGGGCATGGGTCTTGCAATTATTGTTCCAGAAAAAGACGTTGAAAAGTCTATAAGAATCCTTGAAAAACATTCATCTTCAGTCGTCAAAGTTGTTGGTATAATTGATAAGGGAAGTGGAGTTGAAGTACCAAAATTAGGATTAAGATTCTAAATCCTGTTTTTCAATTCTAACTAAAAATCAATAGTAATAATGTTTAAAAAAAAATAAAAAAAGAGAAGATGTGGTTTAAATATCTACAGGTATTGGTTCAACCCAATCTGGACTGTAACATGTCATTGTCGGATCTCCAAAAAGCACCTTAACATTTGTTAGACCGCCCTCAGATAATTGGAAAAGAGTTGAGCGTCCATACAATGTTGTGGGATCAAGAGTTGTAAAATCACGGTTAAAAATCCAAGTGTATTTTGATTGTGACTCGCCAATGCCTTCACCCTTCACTAAAACATCATTGAATATCCACATATTATGTAAATCATCTTGAATACCATATGATGATCCAGCACATCCAAACCACACGGCCGATCCATGTGAGAGGTATACCATAGGTCCCCAGTGTTCACCCGTGGTACATGAACTCCAAAATTCAAGTTCGCTGTGAAGATTTTCGAATAATTGATCTGCCCATTTGAAATGGATGATGTCATAGAGAGTGGGCTCTTGTGAATTGTAACCTGTATCCCCACCCCATCGACAAGTTCTTGTTTGTACGTTATCATAGCTGTAACCTCGCCATGAATCCCACCAGTCAAAATCTTTAAGCTCCTCATGTCTAGGTTCTGCAAGCGGGAATTGCTCTTCAATGTTCTTGTATTGGGCTGAAATGCCGGTTCCACCTGTTCCATGGCCGGAATAGTAACTTATGCTTACCCCCGAATTATATCTATCAAGCAAATTATCCCATATAACATGTCCTTCAAAAAATCTTCCCCGAGAGGACATTACCTGTTTCAGTTCCCTAGTCGCATAATTAGGATATGAGTTACCATCATTTGCCGCCCATTGATATCCATCAGGATAGTTCATCATCTGAGATGTTGTTACATCTTTACCAGGATTTGCAAAAATAATAGCTGGATATAGAACATCCCTGCAGATTACATCAGATGAGAATGCAGGTGTTTCAACAGGGATATGTCCAACATAAGAATTATTTCCAGTCATTGCTCTACATATTGGATCGCGAATATCAGTATCTCTTGGTGCCACAAAAAGAAATGCCTCTTGACCTTCTTTGTCAAGATTATAACCCGAGATCATATCATGAATTCCATTATATACTGTGCTGAACCACCGTAATTTTAAGTCAAATCCAGGGTGGGGAAATTCCCCATTTATGATTCCTTGAATGAATTCTTTCAAATCAAAGGGATGATCCATTTGTGGAAGATGGCCAACTGATCTTGCCCCGTGGTAATAGTCGCCTGAGTATTCTCTCCATGCCGTTATCATGTCTAATGTGTTATATGCTTCATTTGCTTCTCCGATGTTTAACACTGGTGAAACATGATAAGCTGCTGCCATTGTAGCTGGTGCAAAATATCCATCTCCAGTTCCAAGTGAGGTTATTGTAATGAAGTTTTCAGAATTTGTATCCCCTTTTATAACCTCGATGACTTTCTGCATGGTTGTATATTCAGTGACAGAGCCGCTGGGACTTGCACTACCAACCTCATTGATATTAACAAAAATGATATCTGTAGCTCCTAGTTGTGAGAGTGCATTTGATGTTTCAGATGGAACAGAATCATCGGTTACATACAACAATGGAGCATGATTCATTGAAGCAATTACAGCACCATTGGCTGCAGATAATGCAGCATCTATTCTATTAGGATTATACTCCCTTATTTTTGCCGTAATATGATATTCTCCATTAAAACTAGCATCTCCTGTTTCTTTATCTAAAAATGGGACTACAATAGCAGTCCATTTTCCCTCCATTGCATTATGAATCTCAACAGAAAAATCAGTGTGAGGTTCTATTATCCATGTGCGGAACTCACCTTGGTCATCTTCCCAGTGTCCACCATTCCATTGATGAATTGGTTTTATATCTCCACCGTTGTAATGAGGAACCATTGGTCTTCGCACATTGCCATTTGGATCAATAAGATAAACTATTAGATTAGATGGATTGTCTGTTGTAACTGTGACCTCTATGCTACAATCAGTGCTATCGATTGGTATTTTGTATTTATCTCCAGCATATCTAATAACTTGAAGTTCATCTAAACCAGATACATCTGTCACATAGGGAAACCATAAGCCAGAAAGAGAAACTGGATAAAAAGTATCGACGTCTTCACCATCGGAATCATATGGATATGGCCACCAGTCCTCCATAACACCTTCATATCTTGGAGTAATTATTCCTGTATCACCTTCAAAGTCGTTGCCTTTGGCAATCAAATGGATGGCACCCCATTGTCTCCCAATGAACATAGGAGATGCATAGCTTCCTCCAATATCTTTTAGATCGCTGGGTTGAATATTTTTAATATCTGGCGAGGAAGAAAGTTTCGCATCCTTATCCACTACAGTCTTTAAATTATCCTCAAAATTGCTTCCATCAACTACCACAACTGCAGTCTTAGAAGATACCCATTTCTCTGTCGCAATATCCGCGGCTGCCTGAACTGGGTCACTAGGAAGAATAAACTCTGCTGCTTCAAGACCATGTCTATTAAGATATGTATTCCAATCATCAAGGAGATATTGTGTTGTTTGATCAACTGATGTAAACCATGTTGGAATGAAATCTACACCCTGGTACACTATTGGAGAAACATATCTCTTCCCTCCATCGATATAGTTTGCAGCAGGAACTGCTGCAAGATAACCATATTCATCTTTATTGCTGGTCGGATCATCGTTAACGATAAATGTCTGAGCGACAGGTTTAATTTCTGGCTGTGGAAGTGAACTTATGGGCCTTTCTGCTGAATCGCCAAGACTTAACTCAAGTTCATAGACGCCGGAACCATATAGAAAATAGTCATCAGGCCATTTACTGACATTCCAACCTGGAAACATGTCAAGCTTTATCTTCCATGTTCCAGAAACATCAGCAGGATATTCAAGTTCGTCATCACCATAATACTGGGCAGAATAAACAAGATCCCCTGATGGATTATACAAGTGAATGTCATAATCTGATTTCTCCATTGGTTCTACCACTACAAAAATACCTTGACCAGAGTAAGTAGTAAAACTATACCAATCTTCTTGGTCGTTCACATCCATATAACCTGTATAAGAACCTGGCATAATGCTAGTCGCCTTGTTGATATTATCTCCTGCGTCGTTGCCAGTCCCCGCATCATTCTGTCCATCTAGTGTTAAACTGAACGTATATTCACCATAAACTGCACCATCATTTGAAAAAATGCGCATATAGTAAATGTCAGATTCTGTAACTTCATAGCCACTATTAACGATATCCTCATCTGGAGTTATTATTTCAAAATCATAGTCTCCCGAGGTGCTTAAAGATGCAGTAATAATTTGCCCTTCACAGGCAGAAAACCTATAACAATCAGCAGAATCACCATTATCAGGATCAAGATAACCAGTACGTCCCCTACCAGGCGCCTCATCTACTGGTTCACCAACATATACGACAGATGACCTGCGAGGCTCTTTGCCAACATCTGCATTATACCCAATATCATTCTGTTCGTCTGCAAATGAGACATATTCTTCAGGTATGTAACTATATTCATATCTCCTCACAAAATTTTGCCCAGTTTCATCTATAGGAAATCCTTGTGTGTCAACTCGATCAAAATAATTTTTTATTTTGTTGTCTGTTTTCTCAAATGTTGCAGGAAATGATGGTACTATCAACATTGTTCCTAAGAAAAGTATTGTAACAACAGCCCCAATTTTAAATACTTTTAAATTTTTCATATTTTCCCCCTTAATAGTAATATAATTATACATTTAAAAAACATATAGTAGAATTTAAATGTTTCCCTATGTATAATATTGAATCTTCATATATTTAGTCCAACTTCACAATTTAAAATATTGACGAATATTAAATTAATAGATGAAATTATTAAAGGAAAATTCTGAATTAATTTTCCCATGATAAATACTCTTAGGGGATATTGTTCATGAACTTATTTTAGCGTTTTAAAAAAAATGCTTAAGTTAAAAGCTTTACTTTGGTAGTATTATCACGTTAAGATAGAGAGCAATACAAGTATGACCGGTTGATGCAAAAAATAAATTATCAAAGAATGTCTTCCTAAAAAACAAAAGAATTTAACAAATATGACACGAGATACATCTTTCAACTTAAATCTGCGTTTATTAGAAGGATAAAAAGTATTACCAACAAATATACCAATTAATACAACTCCAAACCATGGCAAAATCGGAAAATAATCGACTGTGTAGAATTGAGATGGTTTAAATCCCATCCAGAACAACCAGCTGAAATCAAAAGTCAATGTTTTTAGATATATACCAATAGAAACTAGTAAAGAACCAATAATTAAATTTCTTATTTTAAACCGTAAAAAGGGATATGCAATAATAATTGATAGTCCAATACAATGCAATACTCCAAATAAAACAAAACCATCCCTGAGATAGATCCATGTTGCAAGAGTTATCAAAATTCCCAATCCAAAAATCTTTGATCCCCTCAATATAATTTTAAACAGCAGCTGTTTTTTATTTTTATTACCTTCAATTCTTGAATGACTTAAAGATAGTGAAAGTCCAACCAGAAGAATAAAAATGGTTCCAATTGAATATAAAAATAAGAGAAAATAACCTGAATGCCAGTCAATTTTATAAATGCTGAAAAAATTTAGATCATAAAAAAAATGGAAAACAATCATCATTACAACTGCTATGCCTCGTAAGAAATCTATTTCCCAAAATCGAAATTGGTTTTTTGTCACCAAAATCCAAAACAAATCCTTTTTATTAAAAACCACCCCTAATTTTTAATAAAAAAAAGGTTAGTAGCGGGGAGTGGATTTGAACCACTGATCTACGGGTTATGGGCCCGTCGGGATCTCCTGGCTACCCCACCCCGCTATAACAAACCTGCAACTACAGAATTTTTCGTAATGATACTTAACTTATAAAGTTTGTTAATTCTGGATACAATGCAGAGAACATTGATCAAAATGTTTTGAAGACATGCTTAAGAAAAACATTATAAACGTGCAGTAAATAGAGTTATTGGGAGATTAAATGGTGGAAATTGAAACACATCTGATAAAAAAAGTTGCAAAATTTCCAAGAGTTTGTACGAACTGCAGAAATGAGATCATTACCGGTGATGCATATCATCTTGAAGAAGGAGTAAAGGAACATCTTCATTCCCTTATAGCTCGAGAGTTCTGCTCCGAATGCTATGCAAAATATGGTGAACAGAAACTTATTTCGGTAAAAAAAAGGTAGACATTATAACAACAGTAACATAATCAAACTTTCTTCAAAAAGATTTTTGAATGGTAGTTATATTTGTGATTTTCAAATTGCAGGGGTACCCGAGCGGTCAAAGGGGCAGGGCTTAGGACCCTGTGACGTAGGTCTTCGAGCGTTCGAATCGCTCCCCCTGCATATATTTATATCTAAGGATGTTGTACAAAGATGCGGTTGCTAGCATTTACAGGTATGCCTTTTTCAGGAAAATCAGAAGCAGTAAAAATTGCGAAAGAAATGGATATTCCCGTAATCAGAATGGGAGACATGATCTGGGAAGAAGTAAAAAACCGGAAATTAGAATTGAGTGATAAAAACGTAGGGACTATTGCTAGTCGAATGCGTGAAGAAAATGGAAAGGACATTTGGGCAAGAAAAACACTTGAAAAAATAAAATCTGTAGAAAATATGAATTTTATCGTTATCGATGGGATTCGTAATGTTGAAGAAATTGACCTTTTTAAAAGACATCTGGTAGGGGATTTCGTTGTTGTTGCTATTGAAGCTACTGATAAAACGCGGCAAAAAAGGGCTTTAACTCGAGATAGAAAGGACGATAGTAAAGATCTACAAAAGATAAAAGAACGTGATAAAAGGGAGCTAGATTGGGGACTAGGTAGGGTCATAGCATCTGCTGATATTGTGGTTTTAAATGAGGGAAGTGTCGAAGACTTTCAAAAGAAAATTAGGGAGATTTTGGAAAGACTTTTAAAAGCGATAACTTAATCAACGGATTGTATGATTTTCCCCACAGATTACAATGTTTGAAGCTAAAGTAACGATAAGACTAAAAAAAGGGGTTTCAGATCCAGAAGGAGTTAATACTCTTAAGGCACTGCATCTACTTGGTTTTGAAAATGTAAAGGATGCCAAAACAACCAGAACTTTCGATCTTTTAATAGACAGAAAAAACAAAAGTGATGTAAAAAAGGATGTTGAACAAATGTGCCAGCGCTTACTAACAAATCCAGTTATCCACACATATGAAATAGAAATCGAAGAAAAATAATATTACAGGGGGAGTATGATGGATTTAGACAGTTTATTTAAAAAAAAGAAGGTTTCTTTTGATTTTTATGAAATAGATCTTTTCTCGGCATCTGATACAAATCTAAAAGGGATAAGTGACAGGATGGGGCTAGCCATTTCTGTGGAGGAGATGAAAAGAATTAAAGAGTATTTTCAAAATAAAAATAGAAATCCAACCGACATTGAACTACAGGCACTTGGACAAGCATGGTCTGAACATTGTTGTTACAAATCCTCCAAAATCCCATTAAAACAGCATATATATGGCATCGAAGAGGATAAAATAATTACCCGTGAAGATGCAGGAGTCATAGAATTTGATGACGATCATTACTACTGCGCTGCTTTAGAATCCCATAACCACCCTTCTGCAATTGAACCATTTGGGGGTGCTGCAACTGGCGTTGGAGGTATAGTTCGAGATATCGTCTGCATGGGAGCTCAACCAATTGCATACATTGACCCTTTATTTTTTGGTCCATTGGATACTACATTTGACAAACTTCCAAAAGGAGTAAAGCATCCTGTATATCTGTTCAAAGGCGTTGTTGATGGAATACGAGATTATGGAAACCGTATCGGTATCCCCACATTATCTGGTCAAGTGTATTTTCATGAGGGTTACACTGGCAATTGCCTTGTTAACGTAGGTTGCATCGGAATCATGAAAAAAGAGGAAATGATCCACAGTCGAGCAAAAGCTCCTGGAAATGTATATGTATATGTAGGTGGAAAAACTGGAAGGGATGGAATACATGGCGTAACATTTGCATCAGCAGAACTCACAGACGAAAGCGAGGAGATCAACAGATCTGCTGTGCAGGTTGGAGATCCTATTACTAAAGAACCTGTTATTCATACAACGCTTGAATGTAATAGAAAAGGATTACTAGAAGGGTTAAAAGATTTTGGCGGAGGAGGGCTTTCTTGCGTCTGCGGAGAATTAGCATACGATGCAGGTTTTGGAGCTGAAATCCATCTTGACGACATTCCTTTAAAGGAGGAGGGACTGCACCCATGGGAGATATGGGTATCAGAAAGCCAGGAGCGCATGATGTTTCTTGTAAAACCTGAAAACGTGGACAAGGTGCTTCATATATGCAATCAATGGGACGTTACTGCAGTCCCTGTTGGAAAAGTAATCAAGGAAAAAATAACTCGTGTTTTCTACAAAGGTGAAAAAATCCTCGAGATGGATCTTGATTTTTTAACCGGTGGTCCAGTTTATGACAGTTGTACCAGACCATTTGCTCCAATAGATGTGGAAAAACATAAGAAAACTGAGAAGAGTTTTACAGCGCCTGATTTAAATGACAGTTTGAAAAAACTCCTTGCATCCCCTAATATATGTTCCAAGGATTGGGTAATCCGACAGTATGATCACGAAGTACGTGGTAATACAGTAATTAAACCACTTCAAGGCAAAATTAATACTGAATCACATGGTGATGCAACTGTATTAAAACCTCTGGAGAATTCATTTAGAGGCCTTGCAGTGACTGCCGATGTAAATCCACGTTTTATGGAGCGTGACCCTTACTGGGGAGCATGTTCCGCTGTTGATGAAGTATGTCGTAATCTCGTGGCGGTTGGTTCTAAACCCGATTCACTATTAGATTGCCTCAATTTCGGAAACCCTGAGAAACCAGAACGTATGGGGGAATTTTATGAAGCGTGCAAAGGACTTGGAAACATGGCCAGGGAACTTCGGTTGCCATTTGTGTCTGGAAATGTAAGCTTTTATAACGAGTCTCTAAAAACATCTGTTCCACCAACTCCTGAATTATTTGGGGTTGGTATTACCCCAGATATTAGAAAATGTATAACCTCCGATCTCAAACAAGAGAAAAATCCAATCTATCTAGTTGGAAAACAAACTGAGGAAGAGATGGGGGGATCTGAATACTATAAGATCGTGGGAATAGAAGGAGGAGACGTTCCAAAAACAGATACGAAAATTCTTAGCAAATGCATGAGAGGTATACTATCTGCTATCGACAAAGAATATGTTGCCTCTTGCCATGATGTTAGTGAAGGTGGTATCAGCGTATGTTTATCAGAGATGACGATAGGTGGAGATACTGGTGCCATTGTAGAATTATCAAATTTAGATAAAAAATTACGACCTGATTTCAAGCTTTTTTCAGAATCAAACACCAGATGGATTTTAGAAATTAGAAAACAAAACGAAAAAGATTTTGAAGAAACGCTAAAAAAAGAAGATGTGCCGTTTATAAAAGTTGGGAAAACCAAAGGAAAAAAACTGATCATCAATGAAGGGAAAAATAATTTGATAAATTTAGATATAAACACCCTAAGAAATATCTGGAAAAACGTTATCTGGAACATTATGGGCTAAACATAACTCTTAAATGAAATTACCGAGTATTAGTCTATCAATCGCGATACAAATATTATATACAGTTTTTAAATATCAAAAGTTAATACCACCAAAGAAGGTTTTTAATTTTTAATAAGGAGAATTCATATAAAAAAAAATCGGAAATGCAAATTTAATCATTCAATAAAAAATTTATAGTGTTGAATAAATCCTTTGAAGTAAAATTTCCTTTTTGAATATCTAAGCGAATAAAATAGATTATATATTTTTTATAAACCTCTGGATGATTATTCTCAATAACTCTAAAAATATACTTTAACGGATGAGAACAAGTATGTTCTTCAAAGTTT
>Ga0272442_10006257_pt1 | contig 15722 bp, 10 predicted proteins | sample SSMForm2O_FD_200262 | JGI IMG/M metagenome (GOLD analysis project Ga0272442, IMG submission 200262) | Marine sediment archaeal communities from Little Sippewissett salt marsh, Falmouth, MA, United States - SSM-Form-2O | ecosystem: Environmental > Aquatic > Marine > Wetlands > Sediment ...
ACCGCCGGCCGGAACCATCCCGGGGACGCAAGTCTCCGGGGTGGACATTGACGATGATATAGCGCCGGCAGAGCGCGGGGCTCAAGATCCAGTCATAGCCCGCGGTGGCCACCAGCCGGATGCCGTGCTCGTTTAGCAGCCGGGCGGTGCGCTCGTCATAGGTTGCCCGCAGGCCGGGATTTTTCAGCCCCGCCGACCGCAGGCCGCAATGCTCCCGGATATCGTGGCAGCGGGCATCGACACCGAAGCTGCGCCCCAGCTCCATGCAGGCTGAGCCCGGGTTGTCCGTGAACAGCAGACGGAAATCCAGGGCCGGCAAGGCGGCTTCCAGCAGCCTGCGGGCATTGCTGCCGCCGCCGCTCATCATGATTGCTGCGGGGATCTTCACGGACCGGCCTCAACTGCCGCGGGCATAGGCCACTCCCCTGATAAAAATCTCCGCACCTTCTCCCAGGCATGGCAGCTCCCCGCCCAGGGCCCGGACCCGCGTCCAGGTGGGGTGGCTGTAGGGGGAGATGTAGGCCTCAGGATGGGGCATAAGCCCGAAGACCGTGCCGCCGGCGTCGCAGAGACCGGCCACCGCGCCCAGGGAGCCGGCGGGATTCTCCGGGTAGGTCATGACGGCCTCCCGGCAAGCGGCGTCGCTGTAGCGGGCCACGATCCGCCCGGAGCGCTCCAACTCCCCGAGGAGCTCCGGACGATCGGTGAAAAACTTGCCCTCGCCGTGGCGCACCGGCAGGAAGAGCCGCTTCAACCCTTGGGTCCAGACGCAGGGCGAGGAGGGATTCATGAGCAGGTGAACCCAGCGGTCCTCAAACCTGCCCGAATCATTGGCCGTAATGGTGGCGGTCTGGGTCCAGCCTCCGGCGGCTGCTCCTTTCGCCGGCCCCGGCAGCATCCCCAGCTTGACCAGGGTCTGGAAGCCGTTGCAGATGCCGATCATCGCCTTTTTGGCGGCCGCAAAGTGCTCCAGCTCGTCCCGCAGCTGGAGCCGGAAACGGCTGGCCTGCACGGTTCCGGCGCCCAGGTGGTCGCCGTTGGAAAAGCCCCCGACAAAGGCCAAAATTTGGTAGTCCGCGAGCTTCGTGCGGCCCGACAGGAGGTCGCTGATATGCACCAGACGGGGCTCGGCGCCGGCGATTTGGAAGGCGTAGGCTGTTTCCCGCTCGCAGTTGAGACCGTCTCCGGTCACGATCAGCACAGGCACCGGCTTCATGCTTCCGATCTCCCCAGGGTATTTTTCCACGCGGCGAGCATTTCGTCGACTGTGACGGCGATGATTTTTTCCCCGTTCCTGCCATTGATCCGCAGCTCACGGTCCTCCCGCACCCGGCCGATGAGCGCACAGGGCAGGCCGGCCAGCAGGGATTCGAATTCCTTCCGCCGGGCCGGGTCCACGGTCAGCAGCAGCCGGCCGCACGACTCGGAGTAGAGCAGACTCACATCGTCCGCCGCCGATCCGGGTAAAGCGCCGAGATCGATATCCGCGCCCAGGCGCCCGGCCATGGCCTTGCGCGCCAGACCTGCGGCCAGCCCGCCCAGGGCCAAAGCGTGGGCCGAGCGCAGCAGCCTAAAGGCGGCAGCCCGGTGAACACGGTCGTAAAGCTCCCGGCTCAGCTCCGCGTTCAGGCAAGGCACTTTTCCGCCCACGTAAGACCTGCCCCGGGTCTCCTCCCCGTAGGCCCTCAAGAATTCCGACCCCCCCAGCTCGTCGTGGGTTTCCCCCAGGATATACACAAGGTCGCCGGCCTGCTTGACATCCAAAGTCAGGGCCAGGGACACATCATCGATACGGCTGACCACCGAGAACAGCAAAGTCGGCGGCACCGAGATCGGCGGGGAAGTCAGGGTGCAGTCATTGGACATGCTGTCCTTGCCGGAAATCAGGGGAACACGGTAGGCCAGGCAGGCCTCGAAGAGCCCCTGGTTGGCCCGCACCAGCTGGGCCAGCTTGTGGCTGCGCCGGGGCATCTCCTCCTTGACCACATTGGGCCAGCAGAAATTATCCAGGCCGGCGATGTAGGCCGGATCCCCGCCGGCGGCCACCACCCGGCGCACCGCCAGGTCCACCACCGCGCGGGCCATCTCGTAGGCGTCCAGGTCGGAGTAGAAGGGATTAACGGCCTCGCTCAACACGATGCCCTCCGTCTCCCCGTACCCGGCCAGCAGCACGCCGGCGTCCCCGGGCACATCAGCGTTTCTTCCCACATAGGGCTTGATCACGCTGCGTCCCTGCACCTCGTGGTCGTACTGGCGCACCTTCTCCTCGCCGGAGCAGATGTTCAGGCGCCCCAACAGGCGGAGAAACATACGGCCCGGATCCTCGACGGAAATGACCGGCTCGGTGAAGCTGGTGTTTTCCAGGCGGGCGGTGAGCTCGTAGGGCGGATCACCGTGGTGCAGGAACTCCAGGTCCAGGGAGGCCACCGTATCATTTCCCCAGCGCACCCGGAAACGGCCGCTGTCCGTGAAGCTGCCCAGGACCGTGGCCTCCACCCCGCGCCTGGAAGCCAGCTCCAGGAAAGCGCTTAGGCTCTCCGGCGGCACCGCCAAAGTCATGCGCTCCTGGGCCTCGGAAACCAGGATCTCCCAGGGAGCAAGGCCCCGGTACTTGAGGGGGACCCGGGAGAGGTCGATCTCGCAGCCCCCGGCCAGAAGCGCCATCTCCCCCACCGAGGAGCTCAGGCCCCCGGCGCCGTTGTCGGTGATGGCCCGGTAGAGCAGCCGGTCCCGGGCTTCCAGCAGCATGTCGGTCATTCGCTTCTGGGTGATGGGATCCCCGATCTGCACGGCCTGTACCGGCGATTCATGATGCAGCTCCTCGGAGGAGAAGGTGGCGCCGTGGATGCCGTCCTTGCCTACCCTGCCGCCCAGCATCAGCACCAGGTCCCCTGGCAGAACCTCCTTGGCGGCGGTGGGCCGGCCCTGGATCTCCAGGGGCATTTCCCCCAGGGTGCCGCAGAAGATCAGCGGCTTGCCCATGAAGCGTTCCTCGAAAAGCTCCCAGCCCCGGAGCATGGGGATGCCGCTCTGGTTGCCCCCTTCGATCACCCCCCGGTGTACGCCGTCGCGGATGCGGTGAGGGTGGAGCAGCCCGGCGGGCAGGGGCTCGCTGTAAAAGGGATTGCCCAGGCAGTAGCCCCAGACATTGGCGATCAGGCGCGCGCCCAAACCCGTGCCGAAGGGATCGCGGTTGACCCCCACGATCCCGGTCATGGCGCCGCCGTAGGGATCCAGGGCGCTGGGGCTGTTGTGGGTCTCCACCTTGTAGACCAGGGCCTTGCGGTCGTTGAAGCGGATCACCCCGGCGTTGTCGGTGAACACGCTTAAGAGCCAGGGAGCGGCGATCTCTTCGGTGGCCCGGCGGATATAGGTCTTGAACAAAGAATGTATGGTCTGCTTTTGGCCCTCCGGGCTGGTGTAGTGGATGATGCCGTTGAAGACCTTGTGGTGGCAGTGCTCCGACCAGGTCTGGGCCAGGGCCTCCAGCTCCACGTCGGTGGGGTCCGGACCCAGACCGAGGGCGGCCCGCCGGCTGCGTACCTCGGGCTTGCGGTAGTAATCCCTGACGGCGATGAGCTCGGCCAGGCTCAACGCCAGGGTACGCCGGCGGCTGAGCTTAACAAGCTCCTCATCATCTATTTCCAGACAGATTCGCTCGACCTCGGCCCCGCGGGATGTTAGCTCACGGTGCGCCGGGGGCAGCGTCACGCCCCGGCACTCCGCAGCCTCCTGGATTCGGCAGTTCTCGATCAAGGAATTGGCCAAAAGCTCCCCGGCGATCCGCTCCGCCTCTTTGCGGCTCGCACCCCGGAGCAAATACCGGACCGCCGTGGTCACGCCCTCTTCCGTCTCGAGATGACGGCCCAGCAGGTTTCCCAGGGCCTCGGCGGCGGTGCGGGCTACGTTGTCGGTCACCCCGCACCTGTAGCCCACCAGCACGGAGTAGTCGCAGCCGGACGCCGGCAGCGGCCCGTCGAAGGAATAGGTTTGGATCACCGGATCGGCGAACAGCTCCCGGGCGGCCCGCTCCGCCTCGGCGGCCGTCATTTCAACCTCCAGGCCGTAGATATCGCGGGTCTCCACTGCCCCGATGTCGATACCCAGGTGCTTCCGGATCTCCCGGGCGATGCGGCGGCCGCGGGCATCGACTACCCCCGGCTTGTAGCCTACCTCCAGCAGGTAGCGCTTCATAGCAGCCTTACCCTCTCTGCACCCGCATCCGGTCCGGCGGCAAGCAGGCGGCCGATCCGCAGGGGACGCTCCCCCGCCTGCTCGAGCCTGACACAGATATCCCCGGCAACATCTTCACGAACCACCAGGATCAGACCGATGCCCATGTTGAAGGTCTCCACCATGCCCTTGTTTACGGGATCCTCCAGGGGGATGCGTCCGCACTTCTGGATGAGGGAAAAAAGCGGCGGAACCTGCCAGCTGGACATGTCGATCTCGGCCACAATCCCGGGGGGCAGAATACGAACCAGGTTGTCCTTCAGACCGCCGCCGGTGATATGGGCGATACCCCGCACGCCCCCGGCGCCGCTTGCTTGCAGGAGGGGCAGCACCGCGGGCGCGTAGTTCTTGTGAGGCTCCAGCAGGGCCCGGCCCAAAGTCACCCCTAACTCGGGAATATACCTGTCGAGCTTCAGCCCGCCCCGCTCCAGGAGCGCCCGGCGCGCCAGGGAGTAGCCGTTGGTGTGCAGCCCCGATGAGGGCAGCCCGATCAGTATGTCTCCCGCCTCCACGTTTTCGCCCTGGAGCAAAGAGCCGGCGTCGGCGAGCCCTGCGAGCCCTGCTATAGATGCGCAGATATCGAAGGCCCCCTCCCGATAGAGCTCCGGATGCTCCGCCACCACGAAATCCAGCCCGGTAAGTCCCTGTTCCTCATGGATTCGGGCGGCGCCGCGGGTAAAATCCTCGATAAACTTTTCCCGGCGGCTGTGGCAGCCGATATAGTAGGTCAGGCCCAAACCCCGGGCTCCCTGGCAGAGGATGTCGTTCAGTGAGTGGTGGATGATGTCCGCCGCCAGGCCGGCGCTTTCTCCGGCCATCACTCCCAGGGACGTCTTGGTGCCCACCCCGTCCATGCTTAAAACCAGGGCCGGGCGCCGGCTTTCCCTGATGGCCGCCAGATCGCAGGCGCCCCGGCTGAAGTCAGCGCATGCCGCTCCGTCGATTACTGCGTAGAGGGAGCCCACCAGCTCGCAGGCACCGTGCTTGAAGGTACCGGGCATCTCCGCGGTTTCCCCGCCCACCAGGGGGGTTTTCGGCTCTACCGCGAAATGGTCCGCGAAGCCCGCCACCAGGCTCTCGATTTGACCGACCGTCAGGCTTTCCGCGGCGATGTAGTCGAGGAAGGCAACGGTTTTGGTCCGGGGATGGAGTTTCTCCCTGCACATGCGGACCACTTCCTGGACGCCATTACCGGCGCCCGCCGCGCCAGGCGCGTCAGGCGCGCGGCAGCCCAAACCCGCCACCAGCAGGGGGCGCTTGTAGCCGCGGAACGCCTCCAGGCTCACCCCGCCCCCGAACAGCCCGGAGCGGGTCAGCACGGCGGGCGTGCGGGTGCGCTGCAAGTGGCGCCTGATCGCCAGGGAGGCCTGGTTGTTGGTGTCTATGTCCACACCGGCGGAGCGGTAGGTCAGATTTTCGTCACCCACGGCCATAGCCCGGAGCGCAGAGCACTGGAAGAGAAAGGGTAAACCGAGGTTGTCCTGCGTGAGATATCTGGGGCGTGTAAACCATACAACTAATTAGCACATTATCGAGCCCGCGTCAAGAGAAACGGCGGTGGGCTGAGTGCCGCTAGGCGCGAAGTCCCGGAGTGGAATGAGCAGTGCTCAGACCGGGCGTCCCCAAACATTGCGGAAAACCCGTTCCGGTTTGAAGCGCAGCGCCTTTTCCTTGCTCTCCGCCGGGTAGCCCAGGGCGACCAGGGCCAGGGGGACAATGGTGTCGGGCAGCCTTAAAAGCCTCTTCATGCCCGCCATGCGCTCCGCCCTGGGGTAGATCCCCAGCCAGACGGCGCCCAGGTCCAGGGCATGGGCCGCCAGCAGGAGGTTCTCCGCGGCCGCGCTGCAGTCCTGGACGACATAGCCGAAGCTGTCGACCTGTTCGGTGTCCCCGCAGACCAGAACGGCCAGGGGAGCGTGGGCAAGCATCCTGGCATGGGGATGAAAATCGGTAACCGCATCGAGCACCCCGCGCTCATCGATAACCACGAAGTACCAGGGCTGGTGATTGCGCGCCGAAGGGGCCTGCATGGCCGCCTCCAGCAGGGTGCGTATTTCCCCATCCGCGGGCCGCTTGTCCGCGAACCTGCGGATGCTGCGCCGGGTCATGATGGCCTCCAAAGCTTCCATACACTGCTCCTTTACCCGCTCAGAATACCCCTATATCCGCCGGCCGGCAAGACGGCCGCAGGGATTCGCTGAAGGTATCCTCCGCGCCGCGTACATCCCAGGCGGTTGCCTTGACAGAACGCCCAAAAGGAACTACAAGTAGGCATCATTTTTCAGGGAGTCTCCCATGTCTGCACCAGAAACCGCCGCCGATGTCTTAAGCTTGATCCGCGAACAGGACGTGAAGATTGTCGACCTGCGCTTCATGGATTTTCCAGGACTGTGGCAGCACTTTTCCGTGCCCGCCCGGGAGCTCACGGAGGAATCCTTCGAGAAGGGGTTCGGTTTCGACGGCTCCAGCATCCGGGGCTGGCAGAGCATCAACGAGTCGGACATGCTGATGAAGCCGGTGCCCTCCACCGCTTTCCTGGACCCCTTTCTCAAGATCACCACCCTGGTGCTGATCTGCAATATCTGCGATCCCATCACCGGCGAGGATTATTCCCGGGATCCCCGCAACATCGCCCTCAAAGCGGTGAAATACCTGCGGCGCACCCAGGTGGCCGACACAGCCTACTTCGGGCCCGAAGCGGAATTTTTCATCTTCGACGATATCCGCTTCGACCAGAACGCCCACGAGGGGTACTACCACATCGACTCGGTGGAAGGCGCCTGGAACAGCGGGCGGCGGGAGGACCCCAACCTGGGCTACAAACCACGCTACAAGGAGGGCTACTTCCCCGTGCCCCCCACGGACAGCCAGCAGGACCTGCGCAGCGAGATGGTGATGATCCTGGAGGATATCGGCGTGGCCACCGAGGCGCAGCACCACGAAGTGGCCACCGGGGGTCAGGCGGAGATCGATCTGCGCTACGACCGCCTGGTTTCCGCGGCGGACAGCATGCTCAAATACAAATACGTGGTCAAGAACACGGCCCGCAGGCACAACAAGACGGTCACCTTCATGCCCAAACCGCTGATGGGCGACAACGGCAGCGGCATGCATATTCACCTTTCGCTCTGGAAGGAGGGCCGCAACCTGTTCGCCGGGGAACGCTACGCGGGGCTCTCGGAAACGGCGCTTTACGCCGCCGGGGGCATCCTCAAACACGCCCCCTCTCTGCTGGCTTTTACAAATCCCACCACCAACAGCTACAAGCGCCTGGTGCCGGGCTTTGAAGCGCCGGTCAACCTCGCCTTTTCAAGGCGCAACCGCTCGGCCGCGATCCGCATACCCATGTACTCCCCTTCCCAGAAGGCCAAGCGCATCGAGTTCCGCTGCCCGGACCCCAGCTGCAATCCCTACCTGGCCTTTTCCGCCCTTCTGATGGCCGCCCTGGACGGTATCCTCAACAAGACCGATCCCGGACAGCCCCTGGACAAGGACATCTACGACCTGCCCCCCGAGGAGCTGGCGAAGGTCCCCCAGGCTCCGGCCTCCCTGGACCAGGCCCTCAGGGCGCTGGAAGCGGACCACGCCTATCTGCTCAAGGGAGACGTGTTTACCGAGGATGTGATCGAAACCTGGGTCGACTATAAAATGACCCGGGAGGTCCAGGAGCTGGCCCTGCGGCCTCACCCCTGGGAGTTCGCCCTTTACTACGACATCTAGGATAGCTTGAAGGGCCCGGGGGCGCGGCTTTACTCCAGCGGCAGGTCCTTCTTGTACTCCGCCAGGTCGTGGATGCCCGCCTCCCGCTTGCCCGCCTCGCTCATCCGCTCCAGGAGCACCCGGCCCGCAAACACCGCCTCGTGCAGGCTCGCGAGATCCTTGTAGCCCAGGGATTGCAGGCACTTCTGAATGCCGTTCTTGATCTGGGGCACCCAGCGTGACACCGGGCCCTTGGAGCGGACGCTGCCCACCACGCCTTCGCCGACCAGGCCCAGGCGCAGCTCCTCGTCGTAGCGGTCGGCGCTGCCCCGCTTCATGGCATCCAGGGATCCCATGCCCTTGTACTCCTTGAGCTTCCTGCCCTGGCGGTCGTAGACTATCCGCCCGGGGGCCTCGTCGGTGCCGGCCAGCAGGGAGCCCAGCATCACGACGTCGGCGAACAGCAGTCCCTTGCCGATGGCGGAGAAGGTGGCGTAGCCCCCGTCGGAAATCACCGGTACGGCGGGCTCTATAGAATGGGTTCGGCAGTATTCCCGCACGGCCCGTGCGCAGGACCAGGTGGCCGTGATCTGGGAACGGGTACCCAGGCTCACCTGGGAGGTGGAGCAGATCGAGCCCACTCCTTTGCCGACGCGGACGGCGTCCGCTCCGGCCTCGATTCCCCGCAAAGCGCCGCCGGCGGTGGCCACATTGCCGTAGATCACGTCCAAATGCGAGTATTCCTGCTTCAAAAACTCCAGCACCTCGAGCTCGTGCCCGGAGTTGCCGTGGGAGCTGTCGATGCAGAGAAAATCCACCCCCGCCTTCACAAGCTCGAAGGCCCGTTCCCGGGTTTCCGCCAGGCTGGTCTTCACCGCCGCCCCCACGACCAGGCTGTTGTTGCGGTCCTTGATGCTGGAGGGGTAGGCCTCGCTCTTCTCGATGTCCGTGCGGGTCACCAGAGAGTCGAGCTCCCCGCGCTTGTTCACGATCAACAGCACCCCGGCGTGGCTCTCCAGCAGGATGTCATTGGCCTTCTGCAGCCGGTCGCTCTCCGCAACGGGCAGGTCATCCAGGCACACGATCTGGTGCTTGAGTCTCTCCAGGGGCACCATGCGCTCGGACACCGGCATGGCGGCGTGCTTGCGGCCGGAGTAGTCGTTCTTGGTCAGAAGCCCGGTCAGCTTCCGGCCCCGCACGATGGGCAGCGTGGAGATACCGGTTTCGTTTCTGATCTCCACGGCCCGGGCGATGGTATCCTCAGGTACCAGCGTGATGGGATCCTTGACAAAGCCGTTTTCGAAGCGTTTGACATTGTTCACCTGGGAGGCCTGCTCAGCTATGCCCAGGTTGTAATGAATAATGGCGGGAAATCCCTGCATGGCCGTTGCGGTGGCCAGCTGATGCTCGCTCACGTCCTCCATGGGAGAAGCCACCAGGGGGCAGTTTATCTCGATGTGCCGGGTGATGCGGCTCTTCAGGCTCACCTCGCGCACGGCGAAATCTATGGTCCGGGGCTGCATGACGCAGAGATCGTCGAAGGTCAGGCTCTCGCCGCGGAAATGATTGAAAAATTCCTCGGCTGAAAGGCCGAAGGGATCGATCTGCTGTTTCATGAATTCACCTTTAACCGGGATTTCTTCCGGTGCTGCGTATGCTCAGTACACTGACTATATTACACACGATCCTGCCCTTCTGTCCAGCTGCTTTTCGACCGGGAAGCGGCGGGCGGTGGAGAATGTCGAATTTCGTCCTACCTTCAGTTGACGAATTTTACAAAAACAAATATCATCTCAACATATAAAGATACTTTCGTTTATCTAAGGAGAAGAGCATGAAAAAGCTGGTTCGCGTTATGGTCATCGGTCTGCTGCTCCTGCCTCTGTCGGGACTGGCCGCTGAAGGTGAGACCTGGGATTCACTCTACGCTCCCAAGGACATTGCCCTGTCCGTGGGCGTGGGATTCGGGTATGGGTTCAGCCTGGTGGCATACCCGGGCGTTGAGTTCCTGGTGCATGAATTTGTGATCTCGGAAACGGTTCCCCTGGAGTTTGGCATAGCGGCCAAGGGTTTTGTCAACTGGTTCAACGAGGATGATATCTGGGGGGATTACGGCTGGCTGGCCATGGGGGGCGGCGGTTTCGGCACCGTCCATTTCACCTTCCGGGGCTCGGACCTGGACATACCCCCCTTCCTGGAGAAAGTGGATTTCTATTCCGCCCTGGGGCTGGTATTCACGTATTTCACCTACACCGGGGACTGGGGAACCCTGAACAAATACGCCGATACCGGGCTCGGCTTCGCCACCTACGGGGGAGTGAGCTACTTTCTCAAGGAAAACCTGGCCATCTATGCCGAGGGTAATTACTGGGGATACGGCGGCGGCGCCACCATCGGCGCGCTTTTAAAGTTCTAAGCCCCCGAACCTTCGTTTCTTTAATTTCGGCGCCCCTGCATGAGCGGGGGCGCCTCTTTTTTTTTTAATCCTCAGGCGTAGGAGCAGCAGTAGTCGGCGAAGGAGGCAACCTTCACCTCAAAGGCCGAGGACGCGGGCACCGAAAAGCTCTGTCCCGTACCCAGGCTCTGCCATTCCGTGCCGCCGGGAAGCAGCACCGTCATCTCCCCGTTCAGGATCTCCATAATCTCCGCGCCGGCGGTCTCGAAGGTATACTCCCCGGCCAGCATGAAACCCAGGGTTTTGCGGGACCCGTCGGCAAGAAAAAGGGTCCGGCTGGTTACTCTGCCCTCATAGTAGACATTTGCTTTCTTGACAGCGGCTACGTTCTCAAAACGATCGTCAGTCATCGGTTCTTCCTTTGCTGCTTGGTATTGGTGGCTGGAAGCAGTCTAAGCGGCGCCCTGCAACGCTGTCAAGCAACCGCTTCGCCTTCCCTACCGATGCCCGCGCTTGACTCCCCCGGGGGCTGAGTTTAAGCTGACCGCAGACCGTAAAAAAGGGGACAAAATGGCAGACACAAAACTGAAGCTGGGGATCATCGGTGCGGGAAGGATCGGCCGCCTGCACGCCCGGCACCTGGCCCACAGGATAGAGGGGGCCGAGCTTGCGGCCGTCACCGACGTGGTCGAATCCGCCGCCGAGCAGTGCGCTGCGGAGTGCGGCATCCCCGCCTGGGGCGCGGATTACCGCCTGATCATGGACGATCCGGAAATCCAGGCGGTGGTGATCTGTTCGAGCACGGACACCCACTCTCTGATGATCGAGAAAGCGGCGGCCGCGGGCAAACACATCTTCTGCGAGAAGCCTATAGACCTCGACCTGGCGCGCATCGACAAGGTCCTGGCGGCGGTCCGCAAAGCCGGGGTCAAGCTCCAGGTGGGCTTCAACCGCCGTTTCGATCCCAATTTCCGCCGCGTATACCAACTGGTGCGGGAGGGAAGCATCGGCCGGCCCGAGATCCTGCGTATTACCAGCCGCGATCCCGAGCCCCCGCCTATCGACTATGTCAAAGTCTCGGGGGGCATCTTCCTGGACATGACCATCCATGATTTCGACCTGGCCCGCTACCTGATCGGCAGCGAGGTGGAGGAAGTGTACACCCAGGCTGCGGTGATGGTGGATCCGGAGATCGGCCGGGCCGGAGACGTGGACACCGCAGTGATCAGCCTGCGCTTCACCAATGGCGTGCTGGGCACCATCGACAACAGCCGCCGGGCCGTGTTCGGCTACGATCAGCGGGTGGAGGTCTTCGGCTCCGGGGGCATGGCGGTGGCGGAAAACAACACCCCCAACCGGGTGCGCCTCTCAACCGCCGAGGCGGTGCGGGAGGATCTGCCCCTGCATTTCTTCATGGAGCGCTACGTTGACGCCTACCTGGCGGAAATGGAAGCCTTCCTCGACTGTATTCTGCATGACAAACCCGTGCCGGTCAGCGGCGAGGACGCCCGTTTTCCCGTAGTCATCGGCAAGGCCGCGCGGCTCTCCTACGAGCAGAACCGCCCGGTGAAGTTGAGCGAGATCGGCTGAATCAAAATCCCGGCACCGGTTGGCGCCACGCTTTAGATCCCGCCGCGGTTGCGCCGCAGCATCTCCCGGATGCTCTGATTGCCGGCCCCGGCTGATTTCTGCCTGGGGAATCCCGGCAGGGGCAGCAGGCGTTCGTGGATGGCCTCCAGGATCCACTCCGGCTGGGGAAAGAAGCTTTCCTCCATCTCCGCGCAGGGGGTGATCCAGTTGCGGCTGCCCAGCACCAGGGGCGGGCCGTCCAGGTCGTCAAAGGCGAGCTGGCTGATCTGGGCCGCCACGGTATTCAAAAAGGAACCCCGCTCACAGGCGTCGGAAACCAGCACCACTTTACCGGTCTTGCGCACCGACTGCAGCAGCGGCTCGTAGTTCAGGGGATTGAGATAGCGCAGGTCGAATACCTCCGCGGACAGGCCGTAGCTCTCCGCCAGCTCCTCGGCGGCCTCCAGGGCCCGGTAGAGGGTCGCGCCGATGGTGATCAGGGTGATATCCCTGCCCTGGGTGCGCAGGGCGGGCTCCCCTTCTTCGATCGTGTAGCTCTCCTCGGGAACGCCGCCGGGAACGAAGGTCTCTCCCATGTCGTAGAGCCGCTGGCTCTCGAAGAAGACCACCGGATCGGTGCCCCGCAGCGCTGTGGTGAGCATGCCCTTGGCGTCATAGGGCGTGGCCGGAAACATCACCTTGAGCCCGGGCATGTGGGCGGCCAGGGCGGTCCAATCCTGGGAGTGCTGGGCGCCGTACTTGCTGCCCACGGACACGCGCAGCACCAGCGGCAGGGTCAGCACGCCGGCCGACATGCTCTGCCATTTGGCCATCTGGTTGAAGACCTCATCTCCGGCGCGGCCCAGGAAATCGCAGTACATCAGCTCCGCCACCACCCGGCCGCCCGAGAGGGCGTAGCCCACCGCCGCGCCCACGATGGCGCCTTCGGAGATGGGTGTGTTGAAGAGCCGCTGATAAGGCAGCGCCTCGCTCAGGCCCCGGTAAACGGCAAAGGCGCCGCCCCACTCCCGGTTTTCCTCGCCCCAGGCTGTCAGGGTGGGATCGGTGTAAAAGGCCGGCAGCAGGGCCTCGAACAAAGCATCCCGGTAGCTGATGACCCGCGCCTTGGGCAGCGGCTTGCCCGACTCGTCGAAGGCCGAGCGGGACTTGCGCCGGTTGGCCAGGAGGCGGGGATTCTCTTTTAGGGGCAGAAGGGTTTCCGCCGGCCCAGGCGCCAGGGCCTCGGCGATGCGGTTGGAAAACATCAACTCTCCTATCGGGTCCCCGGTCATGCTCAGCCGGGGGGAAAGCTCGGGAGACACGGCCAGGGTGAGAATGCGGGCGATTTTTTTTCCCGCCTGCTGCTTGAAGCTTTCGAGCTCTGCAGCTTCGGCGTGGCCGTTCTCCACCAGATAGCGGCCGTAGGCGGCGAGGCTGTCTTCCTCCTTCCAGAGGGCGATCTCTTCCTTGGTGCGGTAGGCGGAGGCATCCGAGGGGGAGTGCCCCGAGATGCGGTAGGTCAGGGTATCCAGCAGCACCGGACCCCGGCCCGCTTCCAAAAGCTTGCGCTTGCGGGCCACCGCGTCCGCCACGGCCAGCGGATTGGTGCCGTCCACGCGCTCCGCGTGCATGGCCTCCTCATTGACGCCGGCGGCCAGGCGGGCCAGCACCTTGAAGCCCATGGTCTCACCCTCCGGCTGCCCGCCCATGCCGTAGAAATTATTGAAAAAATTGAACAGGATGGGCGGCGCGCCCCCAGCCTCCCGGGGCCAGAGCCGCGTGTACTGCTCCATGGCGGCGAGCATCATGGCCTCCCAAACCGGTCCGCAGCCCGAGCTGCCGTCCCCAATATTGGCGATCACGATGCCGGGGCGGCGGTTGATACGCTTGAAGAGCGCCGAGCCTACGGCGATGTCCGCCGAGCCGCCCACGATGGCGTTGTTGGGCATGGAGCCGAAGGGCGCGAAAAAGGCGTGCATGGAGCCGCCCAGCCCCCGGTTGAAACCCGTCCGCCTCCCGAAGATCTCCGCCAGCACCCCGTAAAGCACGAAATCGACCGCCAGCTCACGGGTGGGGACGGGATTTTTTGCCTCCACCACCTTCAGGATCTCACCCCCCAGATAGCCGCGCATGATCTCCGTGAGAGGCTCCTCCTCTAAACGGCGCAGGGCGGAGAAGCACTTGGCCAGGATCTCCCCGTGGCTGCGGTGCGATCCGAAGATGAAATCCTCAGGCTCCAAACAGAGGCACTGTCCCACGGCGGCGGACTCCTGTCCGATGGATAGATGCGCCGGGCCCCGGTGGTTGTACTCAATACCCGCGTACTCACCCCGGACCTTGATGCTGTCCAGCATGGTCTCGAATTCCCTGATGAGCAGCATATCCAGGTACACATTGCGCAGCCCCTCCCGGCCGTAGGACTTTTCCTCGGCCACCGGGTTGCTTTGGTACTGGTTGAGGGGTATGGCCGGGAGCGTCAGGGTGCCCGGCTTCCTGACTTCCCGGGGGTCCACGAGAATCGATTTTGGCATCTTTCTTTTCCTTTCTCTCGAGTCTATTTCAGTGCGAAGAGGGCTTCCTTGATGATCTCCGAAACCGTGGGATGGGGAAAGACGATCTCCTGCATATCCTGAACCCTGAGCTCCGCTTCGATCATGGCGGCCGCGCCGAAGATCATCTCCGAGGCGGGGCTGCCCATCATCTGCACGCCCAAAAGCCGCTCCGAGGCTGCTTCCACCACCAGGCGGCAGAAGCCGCGGGTGGTCTTGTCCAAACCCTTTTCGGCCAGATAGCGTCCGTTGGAGCGCATCAAAAGCTCGGCTGTCTTGACCTCCAGGCCCTGCTCCCCGGCTTCCGCCTCGCTCAAACCCACCGAAGCGATCTCCGGGTCCGAGTAGACCACATAGGGGATGGCGGTGTAGCGCATGCGGTCCGGCCGCCCCAGGATGGTGTTCACCGCCACCTCCGCCATGCGGTAGGCGGAATGAGCCAGCAGGCTCTTGCCGGTCACGTCTCCCACGGCATAGATCCCCGGGACATTGGTCTCCATCTTTTCGCCCACTGCGATGCCGGTGCGGGAAAACTCCACCCCCGCCTTTTCCAAACCCAGGCCGGCGCAGTTGGGCCGCCGCCCCACCGACATCAGTACCAGCTCCGCTTCCAGGGTCTCCTCCTTGCCGGCACGCAGGAAGGTGACTGTCCGGCCGTCGATTTTCCTTACCTCAGAGTTGAGGTGGAACTTGACATCCGGCAGGGCCTTGCGCAGCCCGGAAGCCAGCTTCTTGTCCAGGCTCGGCGCAATCTCCGGTAAAAGCTCCACCACCGCAACCTCAACCCCCACCCGGGAGAAGAAGGTGGCGAACTCTATGCCGATGATCCCGCCGCCGATGATCGCCAGGCTTTGGGGCAGCGTGTCGATTTCCAGTATCTCCCGGTTGGTCAGCACCGTGGGCTTATCCGCTCCGGGAATGGGCAGCCGCACTGCGGAGGAGCCGCTGGCGACGATGATGTTCTTTGCCGAAAAGGAGCGCCCCGCCGCTTCTACGGTTTTGGGACCGCTTAAGACAGCCCTGGCCTGGACCGTTTCCACTCCATGCTGCTTCATCTGGAAAGCGATCCCCTTGCGCTGGGTTTCGATCACCTTCTGTTTCCAGGCCATGATCTCGCTTAGGTCGAAGCGGACACCCTCGCAGTGCACGCCGAACTGCTCGCTTGAGCGGGCGTGATGGTAGAGCTTGGCCGCGTTCAGCAGGGTCTTGGTGGGGATGCAGCCCTCATTGAGGCACACCCCGCCCAGCTCGCGTTCCTCGCACAGCAGGACCTTCAG